>Ga0182004_10004452_pt1 | contig 11298 bp, 7 predicted proteins | sample Sormic07211540_1_FD_120479 | JGI IMG/M metagenome (GOLD analysis project Ga0182004, IMG submission 120479) | Endophyte microbial communities from Sorghum bicolor roots, Mead, Nebraska, USA - 072115-40_1 MetaG | ecosystem: Host-associated > Plants > Roots > Unclassified | place: USA: Nebraska...
AACGTCTCCACAGGCGGCCGAAAATCTCTGACACCTCCCGATTTATACCACAGGCGCGTCGTAACTGGAACCGCCTGTGGTATAAAAAGGGGGCGCCAGCAATGACCCTCTTTCTACTAGTGAGCAAACGTTCTTACAGTAGATTTCACTGTAACGACAGTTCAATACCAGCCACTCTTATAGTGGTCTACTAGCCCTTACTAGAGACCATTGTAATGGCGGCTGGTATTTCCAGCCGCCTTACTGTGAGCGTTAGTAAGAGCGGCTGGTGTTCCAGCCGCTCCTATTGTCTGTATTTGTAAGGAAGGTTCAATCTAGAACCGTCCTTTATTGTCTGAATTTGTAAGGGTAGTTCAATCTGGAACCGCCTCTACAGTTATTTTTTAGAAAAAAATAAAAATTACAATAATCAATTTGACAACACAACACAACATATACATATATAATCAAATTCACAGCATGTCTATTTCAAATCTGACTACATCATCGTATTTACAAATTCAAAAGTTCCAAGTCCAACACATTTCAAGACCATCACCATATTTACAAATCCATCCAAAGAGTTCGATATGTTTCCAAGTCCATTACAAATCCATCATAGTACATTACCACAAGTTCACATGTAATCAACGACTTAGACATAGTCTATCCCACTAACGGAGGTGCTGGTAAAGAGGATTATATTGCTACCTAAGTCGGAAAGTAGGTTATGATAATCACCTTTGTAATAAACAATCTGGTCTATTATAAAGTTGCAATGGTCACTAACAATCTCTAAGAGGTCATCATCCTTGTAGACATCCCTTTTCATTCCTTTTTCTTCTTTCCACTACAAGATCACAAAGAGACAAGTTTAGGTCTAGTGTAAAGAAGAGATTGCAAAGCTAAGTTTTTTTACTATGTTTTCATACTACGACCTACTGAGATATTCGAACTTACAAATTCAGGGTGTCTTCTGTAGCCTTGTGTGTTACTGATGAAAGCACATACGTAGTATCTACAATATAGACTCCCTAGCCTTTGCTTGGGGAACTTTGTGTGTTTCAATTCGCAAATGGAAATGTCAAGTTCAAGTATTGAAAACCACATAATTTAGTGTCAAACTAAGTTGCACTTACCAAACACAGAATTTTGATACGCAAGTGGCTCCCCAAAACTAGAGAATCCTTGCCTAATCAGATGCGATATGATGATTTTCACATCATAAGTTGTCAAATGGTTCTTGCATTCTTTACAGGGACAAATACCTAATTATTTAGTCCCCGCTGACAACGTCATTGCATGATTCACCGCGACTGTAATAAATTTGTCCACCTCATCAGCATAGGCTTGCGAGTACCTTGGCAAACCATACAACCAAGTAGCTCTGTCCTCCATCTTTATAAAACAAAAAGATAAAGTAATTACTTGAGAATAATTATTAGCAACAATTATTAGCAATAATTATGTCAGGAATGATTATTAGGCATAATTATTAGCCACAATCAATAAGTAACAATAATTATCTATCATTATTAGCAACAATTATTAGCTATCATTATTAGCAACAATTGTGTTAGGAATGATTATTAGGCACAATTAATAGTACCAATTATTATCTACGATTATTAGCAATAATTATTATTAGCAATAACAATTAGTTTACTAATAACTATTCATTGCCAACCACATTCCAATTTCATAAAACAAAAATTAAAAAAAGGAAACCCTAGATCTAGAACATGCTTTTTCTCTTCATACATGAAACTACAATTAATCTCCACTGAAATCAAGCTATATCACCTAATTAAGGATGCAAGGTGATGTCTCTACCTAATCTACACTAATAGCATCAAAGATAAGCTCCAATTTGGTCAACACAAAGCTCAACCTCCATGGAAGAGAGAAAGAAAACCAAAATGTAAATTGCTCACTAACCAACCAATAAAACTTGAATTAGAGGACGAGAATAGCATTTTCTTACCTTAAACAAGCTCCCCACCAAAGAATTTGAGTTTAAAACCTCCCCCTTACTAGAGTAATTTTAGGGAGGTGCCTAAGGCCTCCCAGATCTTTTTTTGCGAGTAGAAGTGAGTGGCTTAGGGAGGAAGAAGGGTGAGCAAGCCACTTATAGCTATAGACCACTGTAGGGGTGCTTGGATCACCAACCACCCCTACAGTTACTCCACTGTAGGGGTGCTTGGATCACCAACCACCCCTACAGTGACTCCCCCACTGTAAGGGTGGCTGGTGTTACCAGCCGCCCCTACAGTGGCCACTGCAGGGGCGGTTGGCTTCCTGCCTACCGGTCCAGCCATTGTAAGGATGGCTCCAAAGCCAGCCTCCCCTACACTGGAAGGGGGACGTTCTCTTAGTAAGTTTTTTACGTAGTGTGAAGTGCCGAGTGGATATGGATAAGGAAGAAAAACAAATACTAGAAGAGAGAAAAATATTAAGAAAAAAAAGAGAAGGGTATTATGATTATGAGTAAATTGCACTCACCATACAACAACTAATTAAGTGGGTGCATATTAGTCCAACATCTTCTAATTTGTCCAATTTAATACAACAAGTATCTAGGTGGGTGCTTATTGCTCTAACACCTTCTAATCTGTTTAATTTGAAGTAAGAACTTAGTTAATTGATGCGTGTATGTTCCAAGCAGTATCTTTGTACACTCTAAATCTCTGTCATCGGAAGCTACACACCCTAGCACGCTCATTTCGTCCATCACTCAACTTGAATTATTTATTATATTATGATATCATTTTTCTAACTCTGTCCAAATAAAAGCTTACATTCAATTTATATTTTAAATTTAAGTATAGGAAAAGTCATACCGTTAAGAGAGACATAAAATGGTAAGCTTATGAGGCATCAAATGCTCACTACCTATCCTTCTAAAACTTCCACGAGAATTTGTGGAAGCTCTTAATTCGCTAAATCGAGTTTTAAGTTTTTACAAGCGAATTAACCTCCCCCTGTCTAGGCCTTTCCTATCCTTTGGACGGTGCAACTGCTGCATCGTCTTCTTTTTTGTGCCTACTACATCTTTTTTTTGTGTCTACTACATCCTTTAAACAGTGTCAACCGCTTTTTATTTTATTTTTTTTCTTAGCTTGGTAAACCTATATAAGAACCTGAACCAAATTTTGTTGATTCTCGTTTTTTTAAAAACCTCTCGGTCTCTGATTCTTATGATATGGACAACCTACATATCAGTTCAAGCCAACCATTAATGACAATAGGTTGGAATTAAAATAATATTATGGTATAGAAAGAAAAATGATCAGTTTGGAATTTTTCATATTTATGAAATCAATGACAACTTTTATATTTGGTCGGATTCATAAATGATATCGTATAGTAAACGATTCAAGATGATTGATGGATGAAATGAGCATGCTAGATTCTATAGCTTGCAATGATAGTGATTCAAAGTGTACATAGATGCGTTGTTACAATACTTGGACCATATATGCACAAATAAGCAAGTTCTTGTATCAAATTAAACTTACGAGAAGATTGTGGATCAATATGCACCCACCTATATTGTTGTTGTATTAAATTAGACAAATTACAAGATGTTAGATACTTGTCGTATGGTGAGTGTAATTTACTCTATGATTATTTTATTTTTTCTACTATGAGGAGCTATTTTTTAGATTGTGCACCAAAATAATTTTAGGTCCAACAATATAGGTGCTCGTAGAGCTGAAACCAAGAGTGAAGCTAAGGCCTTGTTTAGTTTTACCCAAAATTCAAAAACTTTTCAAGATTTCTCTCATCACATCGAATTTTACGGCACATATGGAGCATTAAATATATATATATATAAGAATAACTAATTGCACAGTTTGCTTATAATTTGCGAGACGAATCTTTTGAGCCTAGTTAGTCCATGGTTGAATAATAATTGTCAAATACAAACGAAAGTGCTACAGTATCAAATTCAAAAAGTTTTTACTCTAAACAAGGCCTGTGCCAAACGGTACCTAAATTGTACGTCCTTGTTTTTGCCTTTTCTAGATACATACATATATCTAGACATAATATATAGGAGTATGTAGCTGTATATATATAAAAAATATTTATACCCATATAAAAGACAAAATGACTTATATTTTGTAAGGAAGGGAGGAAGGCTGGATAACGAGCCAGCTTGGTTCGGCTTGACTCGGCTCGTTTTGACTTGTTAGGATAACGAGTCAGCTCGGCTTGGCTTGTTATCTTAACAAGCCAAAAAGCCAGCTCGACTCGGTTCGTTAAGCTCGCAAGCCAGATTTAAAAAGTATATAAAATCTAATATTTATATTTATCTAAGCTTAAAAATAGTAATAATATAATAATAATATATTCAGTAGTCTTAAGTCTAACAAAATATTCATATAAGCTAACATATCAACCATTTATAAAGTGTAAGACATGAAGTAATACAAAACTAATATAAGTTATGATGATTTTTTTCTTTAATATTGTAGCTCGTTTGGCTCGCGAGCTTGCTCGAGTTAGCTCGTTATAGCTAACGAGCTAAAATCTAGGCTTGGTTCAGCTCGTTGAACTAACGAGCTGAGCCGAGCTAAGCCGAGCAAGCCACGAGCTGAGCTAGTTAGTGAGCTTTGAGTTTTTCGTCCAGCCTTAGAAGAGACTAACCTATACTCCCTCTATTCAGAATTATAAAACATTTTGACTTTTGTAGATAGATATATTTGGCTATGCATTTAAATATATACCATATCATCTAAACATATAACAAAAATAATGTATTTAGAAAATCAAAACGTTTCGTAAAAAATGTCTTAGGATTTAGAACGAACGATAAACATAATTATTGATTAATCAGTGCACTGTTGGATCACGCATGCACGTGTGATATATAGTGCCAAGTCAAGCGAATGTGGTGAGGCACACTTGTGCACGTTTTGTTTTGTTGCTTCGGAGTTGGAACAACCTCCGTTTGGTGCCTTCGATCCCTGTCTCTACATACATACTTACGTTCGTCCATAAGCTTGTTGCTGTCATTCGATACGGTAGCGTGTAGCTTCTTCTGTCGATGTCGTCCGTCTGAAATCCATTTAGCGCTTGGTGAGTGGTGACCGATCGATGGAACTATGCGAGTGGGTTGGTTGCTGCTTTTTTTTTGTGTGTGAGAGAAACCAGGTTTTTTTTGTGTGTGTGTGAGAAACCGGGTTACATTTCACGTAGATTTCTCATAGTTTACATCACACAACTTACAAAGACACCCTTAAGAGAAAAGAGAATTACAAACAAGTCCTTGTTAGGAACTCCCCGTTGCTCTCGTCGCCAGCGGTCGGAGGAGACGCTCAGAAGCCGACCACCTTCCCGACGAAGCAGCTTCAAAGTTTTGTAATGGCATCAAGGATAGCACATCGGGAAAACCAACATGCCGTGTAGTCGTTGAACGAATAGGCCGAGCAAGATGGTCAACGACCATCTCTTCGCCGGTGTAGAAAAGGCCTGACACTATGAACAGTATCAGCCACAGCACGCCAGTGTAGAGGACACCCAGAAGAAGATGCAAACCACCGGAGTAGGTGGGATCTAACAACCAACCCGATCTCCCAAGCTACTAAACCAACATCCAAAGAAACTCCGTTAGCTACACAATTACCGGTGAAGATGAGGGATGGACAAAAGAAGAACTTGACATGATCTCGAACACTCAGAAGTCTGGATCTATCAAGTTGTACCTTTATTCTCCGAGTTAACTTCACCGAAAAAAGGAGCTCCAGATTCACCAACAACATCAACAGAATTACCACTCCTGCATCCTCCAGCGACGCTCACGAGCAGCACAAGCACCAGTGGCCATCTAAGGTGCAACCGTAAACCTAACACTACTATATAACTAGCTATATAGAAGAAAACTGAAATCCGCCGTCGATTCAACCAGTCCCCTTCATCCTTCAGTGTCGGTGAGCACGCCGGCGGACCCAGGAATTAAAACCAAGGTAGTTCTAAAAATTTTTTCATGCACAACACGACAAAATTTAAAGAAAAAATTCAGTAAAATGACTATAAAATAAGTAAATTGTGACAATACAATTTAATGTTCAAAGCTTACATAAATTGGTCTGAAACTTGCACAAATAGATTACACATAAGATAAGTTCTTACATAAATATAAAAAACTACTTTAATTTACTTTTTCTCATTGCCATGAAAGCATGAATTATGTCATCCTCGCTTACAGAAGAGAATATATCATGCTCAATAAAGGTAACCAAACAATCGTTCAATAGCCTATCACTCATACTATTTCTCACCTTATTTGATTTTTTAGCATCAAACCAGGCAAATGAATTAGAAGGATTCAACGCTGCCATACAAATAAGCAACTCCCTACTAACCTCATCAAACCGATTCTCAAGCTCTCGATGAATTCTATCAATAATACCAATACACACTTCTCTTTTGTAATAACAGTTTCACAGATCTAGATAAAATCAAATCCCTAAACCATAAAGCCATAGCCATCTGGTCATTTGGGGAAAAAATTAAACTCACCAATTCCCCTGTGCTGGTCGTGTGCCGTGGCCTGGCCGCTGCCGCTGCCCGCTGCGACATTGCTTGAGTGTCGGCCGCCCGGCCATGAGCCGTCCGCCGTCGGGTGCTCGGGGCCTCGGCTTGGGGGTCGAGCAGAGGGGACAGCCGGACCGGAGCCGGACGGGAGCAGATGACGGGAGCGCTTGTGCGGGAGCCGGGAGCATACGGAGTCACGGGAGCGCTGGCGCCTGGCAAACCGCGGCGGCGCTCGGCCGCTCGCGAGTCGCGAGTCCGAGTCGCGACCTGTGCGGGCGTGCGGCTGTGCGTGAGCATGACTGCGGGACAGCAGGATGCGGCCTGGCGGCGGCCTGCGGGAGTCAGGGTGATGGGGAAGCGATGTGGAGCGCTCGCTGCCTTGCTACAGGATGAACAGAGCCATGGGCCAAGTTTTTTTGGAACGAGAGAATCAATATAAAAAAATTTTGGGCCAAAATTCAGGGTAGTCCTGCGCGTATCCGGAGTACCCATTGGTCCTGCCACTGGCGACGAGGACGGTGAATGGACGGAGAAAAAACTAAATTGCCGTCGGGTCGCCGCTCTCAACTGTAGAGCTCCGAAAGGATAATACCGACGGATGATTGGGTCAACGATTCTGGTTAGTTGCTGCTTGGATGACTTCGTCATCAGCTGGGTGACCCTGGCCCATGAGACCCTTGGCGGGCTGCCTCACACAGAAGAGCCAATAGGAGACTACATGGTCCCCCTCAAAAAAAAAAGAGACTACATGGGCCACAACCTGTACAGCCTAGCTATGAGGCGTCAGGACAGCCCAGCTCGGGAGATGGAACTCAGACAGTCACCAATTCCTCTGATCTATGGGAAAACATTCAGTAAATAAAATGGGAAAAAGCCCCTTAAAAACATACATACAAGTTTTTTTTAAAAAAAATAGAAACGATGAAGAGTGGGCAACGGAGAGGAGCGAGCAAGACTAAGATCAATGGACTATATATAAAGGCTATGTGCAACTATGAAGAGGACCTATCATATTATGAAAATCAAGCCAAGTGAATATATCAAGTGGCTTGATGGAGTGAAGATGTAGGAGCTTCATGTATGGACAATGGTCAAGTGGCACAGTTGGGCACACACACATGGTGATGAGATGAAGTGGATGCTTGCATGCATCATGTTGAAGAGAAATGAAAATGCGCAAGGCAAAGAAATGACTTGCCAGATATTTTATTTCACTATCATCATATTGGAGAAGTACAATATTGAAGTTTATGATAGATAGCCATATAGTGGCAAATGCATTTGCTAATCAGTTAACTAATGCGACTAGGTGAGATCTAACTTAAGAGTGCATTTAATTGAGTGGCGTGAAAAGGAAGCAATACAAAATATTTTGAAACAATTGAAGTTAGCGCATTTGAAAAAGATCTGATCGTTGGGCTTGGTGGTGTGCTCTTACAACCATCGGATAAGTTTGGTGAGGCATAGGCTCTAGCATTACCAACCAACAGGTTCAATTGTAACACCCTCGGTGTTACCATGTAATCAACCACTGAAACCATGTCATAAGCATCATGTTTATAGTTGTGAATGCATGTGTGAAATCATAAAGAAAGAAAGAGCTTAAGAAAACCGAAAACTAAAAATCAATCCTTGTCTCGTCGAAAATGCTATAGAACTTGTAATTTTCACGAACGAATATGCTATATAACGTTTGAAAACATCTTAATAAAGTTGTTAGTACAAATCTCAAAAAAAGTGCTGCAACTTGTGGCGTCGAAAAATAATATCTCTAACTAGTTCTTTCTCTTGCTCAAAGTTTGAATCTAAAATAGGGTTTCAACTAAAACCTAAGGCTTAAGTGTTGTTTTCTCTAACAACAGACAAACCAAAGTTCTTAAATTAATTCTAGACAATCTAGTTAAACAGTAGGGTGATGTCTTGAGTCCCTTAAGCAGTCTAAAGTGCCCTCTAAGTCGTAGTGCAGATGGTTGAGAGTTGGGAGGGCCTGGTTAGCCGTTGTGTCTGCTTTAAATCCGTGCACGACCACGTTTTCCTGGCTAGCAGTTCCTGTGCGCGATCACCGCGCGTGCGTGTTCAGCGCCGTGTCTCTGCGTGCGCCCACGTGCACCCCCCCCCCCCGCGTCGTGTTGCTGCTCACTGTGCTGCTGCAGTGGGTGCTATTGTGCTCACGACGCTGCTCCCGCGCTGACACCCCATGTTGTGCCTGTGCGAAGTGACCACACCGCTGTGTCGCCGAGCCACGCACATGGCCGCTGTCGTGCATGTGGTCTTGCAGCGTTTAACCCACGTGTTTGCTAGCCACTGCAGCGCATGAGCTTGCCAACCATCACCTTAACTCGAGCCACACCAAGGCACGGTAGTTAGTGCTCTGACTATTTGGTCACCTCGCTTGTTGCCGTTGTGCCCATCGGATCCACTCAGCATGTTCGGGCATGGAGAGGTCATCTCCATTCAATTCGCTGCGGTGTGCAGCATAACCTCCTGGCCCTACCCCTCATCACTCAAGGCACTGTCCAGCTCTAGTTTGGAGTTTCCTCCCCGTGACATCAATAAGACTAAGTTCGGTCATGGTGAAAGGTCCTAATATGGCTAGAGGTGGGGTGAATAGCCTATTAAAATATTTTTACAAACTCACTAGAGCAAGAGGTCAGTAAACAACAAAGCGAAGCTTTTGCTCTAGCTCTAATGGGGTGTTTGCAAGCCACCTAACCAACAATTCAACTTGCTATAATCACTAGGCACACAAAATCTAAGTCTCTACTTACACTAGAGAGCTACCCAAAGTTTCTATACAAGTAAGCTACTCTAGTTTTACGAGAATGTAAAAGAGAGTAATGCAAAATTGAGTTAGAGATGTTATACTACCGTGTAGAGGAGATTGATCCAATCACAAGAGAATATCCAAGATAACCAAGAATCCAATCAATCACCAAATAACCAAGGGAGACAAAGAGACACAAGATTTTTCTCTCAAGGTTCACGTGCTTGCCGGCATGCTACGTCCCCGTTGTGTCGACCAACACTTCGTGGTCCGGCGGTTAATTGGGATTCCACACCCAAGCTCACCACGAGCACTGCAAGGACCTACCACAAGTGAGGTAGCTCAATGACACGTGCAATCCGCTAATAGTTGCCTTTGGCTCTCCGCCGGGGTAGGCACAAAAACCCCTCACAATCACCAGGAGATGACCACGAACAATCACCAACTCGTGCCAATGCTCCACCGTAGCTCCAAGCCATCTAGGTGGCAGCAACTACCAAGAGTAACAAGCAAACCCGCTACTCCACAATCACTAGTGCCACTAGATGCTCAAATTCTAAGCAAATGCAACTAGGATCTCTCCCAATCTCACTTTGGATGATCAAATCTTGAACAAGGTGAGTGGGACGTGTGGGAGTATGCTCACAAGATGTATCAACAAGTTAGAGAGTCAAGAGAGTGAGCAAGAACCGGCCAACACATATTTATAGAAGCCCCAAGCTTCAAAGAGCCGTTGGCCACAACACCTCACTGTCTGCGTTCACACCGGACGCGTCCTAGTTCACACCAGACGCGTCCGGTGTTGGCCAGGACACCGTCTGGTGCTTTCGACCGTTTGAAAAGTATCCGTTGTCGCCAACAAGTGTCACACTGAAACCTCAGCACCGAACTCACTACTTGATCACACCGGACGCATCCGGTCCATACCGGACGCGTGCACAGAGAGCTCCACAAAAGAGCAGCAGCACCGGACGCGTCCGGTCCAAACCGGACGCGTGCGTAGAGAGCCTTTCAAACTGAGTTGCACCGAATGCTCACACCGGACGCATCCGGTCCAGCACCGGACGCGTCCAATGCATACCAGACGCTTACTCAGAAACTTCCAGCGACAACATCCTCACCGGACGCGCTACACTGGATGCTCAGGGTGCACTGTTCCTGGGTCTGGTGCCTCTGAGAAAGCTGATTTTCACCGTAAGTATCTTCAACTTCTTCCCTTGCTTCCATGTGCCAACACCAAAGTGTCACAACACTTGTGCATGTGTGTTAGCAATTTTCATAAACATTTTCAAGGGTTAATTGATTAGTTCAGTAGGTCCTAATGCATATGCAAGGAATCCAATCACCTAGTGGCACTTAGATAACTGTTTTCACATCAAGATCACCCCTCTTAATAGTACGGCTATCTATCCTAAGTGTGATCACACCCTCTATGGTGTCTTGATCACCAAAACCAAAACCCTAAGCAATACCTTTGCCTTGATCCCATAGGGTTTTATTTTCTCTTTCTTCTTTTCAAAGTTGAGCACTTGATCATCTTATGGTCGTCACTATCATCACTATGATTATCACTTGCTCCATCACTTGGCATGTACTAACCTTATTAAGTCTACATACACTTAGTATAGAGGTTAGTACTAGGGTTTTATCAATTATCCAAAACCAAATTAGGGCTTTCAATCTCCCCCTTTTTGGTAATTGATGACAACCCTTTTTATAAAGATTTTCAACAAAAATTTCTTGGATTCATGTTGCTTGCCCAAGCATTTACCATGTGCAAAGGTTATGGACAAGTTTCCTAAACCCAAATTGGTAAGCAAATGCGCCCCCTACATATGTGCTAAGAGTTTGGATATGAAAGCTTGCACATATGCTTGAATAGGAAAATGTAGGAGTCAATTTCTACCAAATGATGCTAAGGTGTAAAGAATGGACCTTTGAAGCGTGATACCAATCGAAGTTGCCAATATATACCATCCTTAGCACCATTAGTAACTAGACATTCACAAAAC
>Ga0182004_10004453_pt1 | contig 11298 bp, 10 predicted proteins | sample Sormic07211540_1_FD_120479 | JGI IMG/M metagenome (GOLD analysis project Ga0182004, IMG submission 120479) | Endophyte microbial communities from Sorghum bicolor roots, Mead, Nebraska, USA - 072115-40_1 MetaG | ecosystem: Host-associated > Plants > Roots > Unclassified | place: USA: Nebraska...
CCACTACTCCTTTACATTCTAGCATTTACTTTGTGTTTTTACATTCTTAGAATTGCCATGCTAGAATAGGTTTGGAACTAGGTTGCAAAACTTTTATCCGGTAGCTCTCTAGATCACACTAGGTACAAGGGGTTGAATTGGTGCTTATAGGTTGCTTAAATTTTTAGAGAAGCCCAATTCACCCCCCCTCTTAGGCATCTTGATCCTTTCACACGTCCATATCCACAGCCACAAAATACCTGTAAGCGCACCCATAAACCTGTATAATAATACATGTATAGATTATAGAAAATAGTTTAAATATGAAAATCAAAACTAATTAGCATTATATTAACATAAAAACAATTCTTTTATATATAAATAGATACGAGAAAGACAAGCACAAAGCTATATTACTTTCTTTATATAGTATGAGAAGGGACGTATCACCACCCATAGTTTTAAGGGCAGTTTGGTTGAGGTGTTAAAGTTTAACAGATACGGTAGCAATTTTGTTTTATTTGACAATTAGTATCTAATTATGAACTAATTAGGCTTAAAAGATTCGTCTCTCAAATTACTCTTTAGCTGTATTTTAAATTTTATAAATAGTCTATATTAATATTTTATACATGTATCTAAACATTCTATGTGACGAATGATAAATTTTAAATGGCCAAACCAAACAAGGCAGATTCATTGATATTTTTTTCCAAGAACATTCCGGGTTTCAGACGGATTTCATACTCATTTATTACGAGTGTCATGTTAGCAAAAATGAAAGGGTGATATATACAATTAGGCCAGTCTCAGTGGGGGTTTCACCAGAATGTCATGCACATTTATTAGAGCGTCATGTCAGCAAAACTGCACTTTTTGCATGAAACGAAGAGAAGAGAGAAGGAAGTATATGGTGAAACTCCGCTGGCGTTGTTTCCCACGCGGTGAAACAGAATAAAATCCCCACTGAAGACTAAATCGTTTCACCATTTTTGCAGTAATTAAATGCTTTGCCCAGCCTAGAAAACATCAAGGTGAAACTCATGTATTGTGGAGGTTGTTTCATTGTTCGTTTCATTGATACTCTGTCAGCAGATTTGTTTTAGAAACAGTGCATAAAACGGGCCATTGAGACTGGCCTTAAAAAGAAGAGAGGAGTTTCATCCCTACAAAACTCAACTGTCACTATTTCCTAGTGAATAAAGCGCCAAGAAATACACAATTAATTTGAGTGCTTTCAAAATTAATTTTAAATCAAAACCTTAAACAATTTTCACATGTGACTTTCCAAAAACAATGGCATGACTTAAGTACACAACTACACGTAAACAGATAATAAATACTCTAAAGATTTTAATTCATCCATCTATAAATCGTGACAATACCCGAACAAAAAAGCTTCCATCCGCTAAATAGAACTGGTGATATAAGAGCAATCAGTACCGAACAAGCGTCTCAAGTTATTCCTTCTGCAGGTGTCACAATTCTAGCAATGTGGCACTGCAGACAAGTACCAAACGTGGATCTATGAATACATTGGCATAAATGTCATAGTAGAGTGATCCAATGCAGGCAGGCAATATGATAGAAACACCAGCGAGGCAAGAATGCTAGGTGTCTACTCTGACAAGGTTGACTTCAGCTCTCCGCTCTTCTCCATCTCAAGAATTATATCACAGCCCCCAATCAGCTCTGATTTGTAGTAGAGCTGGGGGAAGGTTGGCCAGTTGGAGTATGTCTTCAAACCTTGTCTAACTTCCTCGTCAGATAAGATGTCAAAGGACCCAAAGCTGACCCCTTCCTTCTTCAAGGCGTTCACAACCTTTGAACTGAAGCCGCAACGAGGAGCATCTGGAGTGCCCTTCATGAAAAGCATCACCGGTGCAGAGGAAATCAGAGACTTCAATCTGTCCTCAAGACTTTCTTTTGGAATAACCCCTTTCTCAGACAGGACCTTCTTCAGCTCACCACTCTTATGCATCTCCATCACTATGTCTGAGCCGCCAACCAGTTCACCTTTTATGTACAGTTGAGGGTAACTGGGCCAGTTTGAGAAGACCTTAAGCCCCTGTCTAACCTCATCATCTGAGAGAATGTCAAAACTGGAGAAAGGAATGTTCTCTTGCTTAAGTATGTGAAGCAACTTCCCACTAAACCCACACTTTGGTTCCTCAGGTGTACCTTTGATGAATACCATCACTGGGCTGGAATTAATAAGGCTTTCCAAACGAGCTTTCTGGGCATCAGTAAGCCTGATTGGTTCAGCAACTGCACCACCCTTATCAGTTGCAGATCCAGGTTCACCTGCTTCTTCATTTTTGCTTCCCTGTGGTTTGAGGGGAATATTGTGCTCCTCAAAAACATCCTTCAATTCACCACTGTCATGCATAGCGATAACAATATCACATCCACCAAGCAGCTCACCTTTGCAGTAGAGTTGAGGGAAAGTGGGCCAGTTGGAGAACTTCTTCATACCTTCACGAACATCATTATCTGTAAGAATGTCAAAACTCCCAAATTTGACTCCTTCCTGCTTCAAAATGTCAACCACTTTACGGCTGAAGCCACACCTTGGTTGTTCTGGGGTTCCCTTCATAAATAAAAACACAGGATGGGAATTGACAAGCTGCTCCAATCGCTTATTCAATGCATCTTCCTTGCTACCAGAGTTTGTGCTTTCAGCAGCAGAAGAACCATTTTGTTGTGCCATCTTTTGGATGTTTTCAAGTACAGCAGGCCCAGCAGCAACTCCGAGGCTAGCAGGTACAGCAGACTCAGCAACACTAGCAGGCCCAGCTACTTTTGCAACCTTATTGGCTAGGCTGGCTGGGTTTGCTCCCTCCAAAGTATCGACAATTTTGCCTTCCTGCAAGCAGACGTCATATGCATGAAAAGGGGCACTTCTCACAAAAAGATCAGCATACAAGTGTTTCGAAGCAGCCAGTAACGACCGTTAAGCATTGCAAGTAACTCCTGAAGTTAACCAAAAGAGTGGTTCTTCGCCACACCAGGGCATCACCGAATTTCATTAATCATTACCAAAGTGATGAAATTACAGGGTTTGCCAAACACAAGAAATATCTACATACATAATACAAGCACTATAGAAAAGTAACATATTAGAAGGTTTTCCATGCAAAATTTAATTGTATCATACCATCAAGCAGAATTAGGAACAACACAACCGAAAGTGAGGCAGTGACCACAGATAAAATCAACTAATTTACTATTTGTAGCAAAAAAAAACAATGTACGCAGATATCACAATTATTGGAGATATATACTCCCTCCATCCCAAAATCTAAGTCATTCCAAGAATCTTGGAGAGTCAAAACATCTCAAGTTTGACCAAATTTATATGGTAGGATAATAACATTTATGATATCAACTAAGTATCATTAGGTTCTTTATTACTTATATTTTCATAGTATATCTATTTGATGCCACAAAACTTTGTAATTTTTTCTATAATTTTGGTCAAACATGAGATGTTTTGAATCTCCAAGATTCTTGGAATGACTTAGGCCTTGTTTAGTTTGCAAAAATTTTCAAGATTCCCCGTCACATCGAATCTTTGGTCGTATGCATGGAGCATTAAATATAGACGAATAAAAGCTAATTGCACAGTTTACCTGTAATTTGTGAGATGAATCTTTTGAGCCTAGTTACTCTATGATTGGACAATGTTTGTCAAATAAAAACGAAAGTGCTACAGTAGCCAAAAACCAAAAATTTTGCAAACTAAACAAGGCCTTACAATTTGGGATGGAGGGAGTAAGTCCTACCGAAGTCCAGACTCCACATGCCATGACGCTGTAACTAAGAAAAAAATAAACTATACAAGCATCCTTTGTGAAATGTCCTCGCAAGCATTCCACAGGTTGAACTACTGATATCGTACAGAAGACTTCATTTGGCACTATGAAGCCTTCAATCACTGAAAGCCTATATAGCCTTCAAAATCATACAACAAGCCTAAGCCTAACCACAATCTGTGCATCCAAATGGACTCTTTGGCATAGAGTACAGAAAATTAGTGAAAATAAGCTTATACATAAATTCAATGTATGCAGACTCAGTTTTTTATAATGAAAAGGCAGGAGCTCTAGCATTCAATTAAGAAGGAAGAAGAGGTGGGCCATCCCCATGCGAAACTCAAGTAGAAAACCTAGAAGAGCACTGAACATGCCAACAATTGAACTAACAAGGGCTCAAGTGAAAATGGTTTAACACCTACAAAGTTATCATTTAGTAGTATACAAAAGAGCGCATCTCTGTTGTGGACACAGATGCGTATGGCTCTGAGAACCAGGGCCAGGACTCATCATAGGGCAGCTAGCTGGGTACTCTTTTCCCACGCCACGAGTCAAGGCTCAAACAGGCAAGGAGAGACTAGAGACTATCAGTGCCTGATTTCAATGGATCCCCTTTATAGGATGGATTGACCAGTTGGCATGGTTCTCTCAAGACCAAGAAAAGTTTTCTGATGCATGGAATCCATTTGAAACAAAATAAAATGACAGGATAACTAATCATTGTATCCTACGTACGAACTGATCTATCTTCCAAATAATGATGCATCACACAGTTCCTCATCAACAATGCTTGGATACTACGCTGCACATAAAAGTGAATAGCCTGCTACAGTAATACAGTAGTGCCAATTAGGAGGATTTCAACATGAATATAATGAGAAAATTGAAGACACAGATCCAAATCATCTTAACCACTTGCCATTAAAAGAGCGGATCTCATTAAACATTGTATTCATGATGTCATGATTGGCAGTAAGAAAATATATGCGGTTATTCAACTACCATGAAAATGACAAGTTTCATGATTCTATCAGAAGTATTGTGCATAAAAAAGGGGGGAAATGTTTATTGACAAGAAGCAAGGCCGAGTTATATTATTCGGTAATTGTGAATACCTTGTAGAAAACAACATATGGCACCGCTGACACTCCATGTGCCTCTGATATTTCAGGTTGTTCTTCAGCTTCAACCTGAACAGAGTCATCACTCATCACTCATCAGTGCAAGAAACAAATAAGCAAACAATGTAGCACCCTCCTCATTATGTTGACAGTAAACAAACAATAAATACTGGACACAAGAAGGGGCACAGAAGTAACCCCTGAACATAATGGGCATATAAATGAAAAATAAACAATAAATGGTTAAAAGATCAGTCTTATTATTCAGTGATTAAGTGACAAGACCAATGGAAAAACAGATGGATACTAGATTAAGTATACTTGTGTTTATCCCTCTTAAATTAGTTCATAGCTCAATGGAAACAATGAAATATCACATGCTCAACTTGGCTGGATTCAACAGTGTTACTACCTCATCTCAGCATGGCACTATATAAACGCCACACCAGAATTGCTTAGCATCAAGCGTACAAGCAGGTTACTTAGTATACCATTTGTTTAGGCAGTACCAAATATACAGCGCCTGAGTTTAATATTTCCATATAACTTCTTACAACACCAAAGGTATACCAAATACATTAACAGATTTTAAAATCACTAATGAACAATCAAAATCCACATGTGGCGCATAACAATAACAGGATACCCAGAGGACAAAATCCTCCCTTTGACCCATCCAATACATCAACAGATTGGTAAACCCTCCGTCAAGAAAAAGAATGTAACTCTAACTCTAGCACAGCAGGAAGTTAAAGCTTATATTTTCATTATTTGGTGTCATAAATATTAATATTTTTACCTATATACTTGATCTTTTGTTTCAGTCACAGTGTGGTTGAGTAATTCGGCTACCACAACTTCACCATTAACTAAGGACTAGGTTACAACTTGCAATATGTTTTCAAACTTATATTATAAACAGACAATTCAGGCACAGAAGTCCTTTCAAGAATTATTTTATTGACAGACAGAACAATTGAGTTTATCAATTTAGAAAACCGAGCTCTCATTTTGCACTCTTGGACAAACGCGCAACGTTGCCTAACAAAGAGGGAGAAAAGTTTCACCGTAGAACAGAGCAGCCCAGCAAGCAGCCGTAGAAACCCTAAAGTCTTACTACAAATCCAATCCACAAGACACCTCAACGAAACCGACGACCGGACCGCACCGAACAGAACCGAATCTACCGCGGTCGGGAAAGCGGGAGGCGAAAAGGGGGCAGCAGAAGCACGAACCCGGAGGAAGGCCGCGTGGGGGAAATCGACGGCGAGGTGCGCGAAGACCTCGTCCATCTGCTTGGACGCCTCGCACCAGGACGCCCAGAAGTGCACGGCCGCCGCCCGCACCCCGGCCACCGCCGCCTCCAGCTCCGCCGGCGAACGCACCTCCCTCACCGCCCCGCCGCTCGCCATCCCCTTGTGATCCTACGCGGCGGTTGGGATGAGAAGAGATGTGGTCAAGTGCTGAAGGCGACTGGAGTTGAAGAGGAGGAGGAGGAGGAGGAGGAGGAGGAGGATGCGGAAGAGACGAGGACTCGGGTTCTGCCTGTGCGGGGGGGTTGCGGCTTGGGGTTTTCCTCTGCTTTGCCGCCGCCTCGATCGATCGGGGGGCCGGAGCAGCGAGGCCGAAGGTGTGCTGCCTCCTCGGCTTTTCGGGGAGTTCCCGTGCGGCGCGACGGCGACTGAACATTCCAGAAGGGGGGCGCGTGGGAAAGCGACCGACGGGCCGGCGGACGGAGGCAGGTGGGCCTGTTTCTGGCTGGGCTGGGCTGGGCTGTGTGGGCCGAACCGCTTTTCCTTTTTGATGGTACGGTGGTTTTGGCCTGGTGACGGCGGGCGCATTTTTGGGGGGACGTGTGGGTCTGGTGGTGATTCGTGCGCTGGGCGGCGCGGTGGGGTCTAGCCGCCGTCTGGGCGGTCCGCTGCCGGGTCGAGGGACCTATAAAATGGAGGGGGTCGCGGAAGCTGGCGAGCGCCCCCGTCGGGCACAAACCCTAGTCGCCACACCACACGGCCGCCTCGCACCAACCATCGACCTGTGCGGGACTGCTGGCAGTCCCTTTCGCTATTCCTCCCTTGTCTGAGGTCTCTCTTGCTCTTTCAGATCCGTTTATTTGTGTGGTGCTATCTGCTCATGATAGCCTGATATGTATGCTGCCTCGGAAGAAATTCAGACTTGTGTTTCTGCCTGCTGTATATTTCGATGAGGTTTTCATTTGTCTTCTTTTTTTTTTTTTTTTTTTCCCTTGCGTGCTTTTTTGCCGCACCCCCCGGATTGTTGTTTTTTTTGTTGGTCTTTCTTTTTTTTTTTTTCTTTTGTTTATTCTGCCTCGGAATAAATTTAGTTTTTTGTTTCTGCCTGGTGTTTATTTTTGTGTGTTTTTTTTTTTTTTTTTTTTTTTTTTTTTTTTTTGCCATGCGTGCGTCTTTGCCGGATCACACGGATCGATGATGCTGTTCAAGAAATACTGCGTTATCTTCCTGATGCAAAGCCGTCGTGTTACGAAGGCTTCCTGATGACACAACTGTCTTGCTGAGATCCAAGTGCACAACTTCCTTCTCTCTTGCTTTCTGTATTTCTCGCCGTCTGATTTTTCTCCTCTGGATGTGAAATTTGCGTACAGTTTAGTTTTGATCAAATGCACTATCAGATATCGTAACGGACAGGATGGTTTCATCCACGAAGCGAGCGCGGAGATTAGGCCTGCAGCTAAGAGCTGGGATGCATGCTGTTGGGAATACTAGTAAATATGACCAGGCAATAGTGGAATCTATCGCTGTGTTATACAAAAAAACAAGATTTGATTTGGATTCATGCTGACGCTGTTGGGTACTAGTAAAATACTGACCAGGCAATAGTGGAATCCCGGTGTTATGCAAAACATTATGTGATGTAATTTGGATACCAGAATTTTTGCTTAAAAAGTTACCCTACTCCAGTTTGACACTTCTCAGATAACAAACCACACACGATGACCACATGACGCAATCTCTTTGTTTTAACATACTATGCTAAGCGCTTAGCGCAATTAGGCTTAACAAACCAAATGTATACCAGAAGCGAGGCATCAGTGCATCAGAAACATGGTACTTTTAAGGGTCCCGTGGGAGCAGCGAGCCCAACGAAATGGACTGCGTACATGTTTAGTGAACCCAGCCTAAATAATACAATAGTTCAGCCAGTTGCCAGTTTAATGAATGTCTATCATCTGGCGGACACAGGTTAACTGAGATCAAGACACGTTTATATTACAGACAAACAGGTAAGCATCTAACATCATCACTGTTTCCAGAACTGTCAAGCGACCTTATTTACATCAACACCTGCAGCATCCTCTGGTAGCTGCTGGCAATGAGCTTACCCATCTCCCTACCCATCAGAGGCATAGAAAGCAAGCGACTTCAGTGGCATCACCTTCTCCTGCAAGGGGAAATGGGGATGGTGTGAGTGAATTATATGTGAACAGAACACTGTGAACAGTGTGCCTCTGAATCTACCTCAGAGTTCTCCACATGTTCTGAGGGGAAATGAAGCCCAGTGGAACAGTTTTCAAGCACTTCAGGACTCTTCAGCCATGCTTTGTGAGCTTCAATGGCTTTCATCTTAAAGCGAAACATCTGCAAGTGCCAATATCCAACCAATTCAGGTGCACAGTTGCTTTACACTAAAAGTAATTTGCAAAAATCTCCCTGAATGAAAAATGAGCAGGAGCTGACAGGAGAAGACTGAATATGCTCCAAACCTCGGATAAAGAAATGCTTGGCTTCTCAAGTTCTTCTCCGTTGACGTGAATTCCAGTACCCTGACATTCTGGGCACACTATGGATGTTATTTTGCTTTTCTTAGGTGCATTCTTTGCCTTCCTTCCTCGATTGCTCTTCCCCTTGCTAGCTATTTGGTCATTCAGCATCTCATATTGGCACAATATAGTCCAGTGCAAAAGGCAGGAAGTGTGGAATAGATGATAAGCCTGCATAAATCAAGTGTAGATTAGTCATTACAGAACATTTGGAATTTGGAGGGGAAATATAATTGCTATATTCTCGGGTGAAAAAAGTACAAAAAGGTACATTATTACGAAACAGAGATAGCAAAGAATACTCGAAGTTACTCACCCCACTTGAATTTCTACTGCTGCAAGCTAGGTTTCCTGTATTGCAGTTCAGCAAGGTGGCAACATCCTTTCCAGGGAGCATTGGTCGGCCGCAAATATCACACACTTTCTCAGCTGCTATGCGCTTCTGCTCCCTCAACTCTCTCCTTGCTGACTTACTTGATAAGAGGCCAACTTGAAGATTGTGTGAGGTACCTGTTGGGGAACCAGTCACAATAGCTTGGCTACTGCCCTGTGGGGAGCTGTTCTGACCGTTTGACTCTTCTGAAGATGCCTCTTGATCAGAGAATGATTTTTTCATTCGCTTTCCACGATGTCCAGCATCATCAATTACAAAGAAAGATCCAGCAGAGATTATAGAAAGGTCTTGTTCATCAGAAGACCATTTCCTGCCCAAATCATAAGTATAAGAGAAGTTGACTATGGCAAACCCAGATTGCTCATAAGTGTTACAACTCTCAGAACCATGGGAGCCTTCTTGTCCTACCCAAGCACACCAGATCTTGCTTATCTTCTTGCAGTTCTTGCTAGCTTCACAGATCCTGTACGAAATATTTCCAGAGCCCAAAAGATGCACAGGCAAGTCTGAAACAACGTCCCTCAGCAATACACCAGGAATAACAAGAGGACCATCCGTTCCACGGTTTGAAAGCGCTCGATCTTCAGATACAGCAGCACCTCTACAATTAGCACGGCCTTTTCCACCATTGCGTGCACCTTTCACACCATTACAGGAGCTTGAACCATCTCTCAACTTTGATGTCACCTCAGTATCATTCCGCGAAACCTCAGGCCGTGGAACCAGAGCAAGCTCTCTGGTGCTCTGCGAGCTTGAGTCCAGCAGGAGCGGATCTTTCTCACGCGAGTTGTTGAAGAAGAGCACGCCATCATTAAATGGCCACGGCATGGGCCCAAACAGTGTGACCTTGGCCTCAGCATAACGCCGGGAGTGCAGGTTTCCCTTGAGGTGGTCGAACAGCACGTTGTCGCTGAAGCACTCAGTGAGGCAGATCGTGCAGAAGAAGATGACACGCTTCCCAACACGCCGTAGTTCAACATAGGTGTGCCCACTCTGCCGCACCTCCCGGAGCGTCGCCTTCGCAGCAATCTCACGTATGTCAACAGGGCCATTCCTTTTCACCACCAGCTCCTTCCCCACCATGGTTACCTCCAACCTCAAATTTCTGAAGCTTTGCTCACAAATCCCTCCAAAACTACCTCCGTACCCTTGTCCTCTTGAAATTCTCAGAAATTACAACCAAATTTCACCCCTCTTAAGATCTATGCTTCCCTCCAGACCCTAGAATTACAAATACAAACTTAAAAACAGGCTAAGCGTATAGGAGTACAGAGGGGCGGTGGCGGACCCAGTAAAGGACATGGGTGTACACATGCACACCTGAAAAGTCAAAAAAAAAAATTCGAGGTTAGCAGACATAATACGTGTGTAACTAGATCAGATCCGCATACTGATAGCTTAGCTTAGGGTTTGGGTGCTCCGTTTCGAACAGGAAGTTGAAGAGAAGCAGGGGGAAGGGGGGAGAGGGGAGGGGGGAGGGTGCGTACCTGGTAGTGCTCGTCGCCAGTGAAGGGCACGAAGAAGACATGGCGCCCGATGGAGACTCGACACCTGTCGTAGGGAGGCCGCTGCGGCGGCGCGGTACTCCAGCCGTCGCCCCGAGAGACAGAGAGAGAGAACACGCCGGGGGGAATGGGAGAAGAAAAGCGCGACCGCACGGAGAAACGGGAGAAGCGGCGCGGTCGCCCGGAGACTGGCGGAGAGACCGAGAGAAAGGGGGAGAGGAGAGAGAGAGAGAACGCGCGCGCAGGCCGTGGGGAGCAGGAGAAGAAAGGCAGGGCCGCACGGATAAACGGGAGAATGAAGAAGAAAAATTCTGGAAAACGTACTTCGATGGAAGGGAGGGTGAAGATCGCCGGCAAGGTGGTGGTCGCCGGCGAAGAAAATTTGGGGGCGAGAAGGCAAGACTCAAGCGGAGGATGAGAATTTGAGAAGAAAAAGGAAGGTTGGTAGATAGCTACAGAACATGTGGGCATTGCGTGTTTCAGGAGACCCTTAAACTGCAGTTTTTTTTAATGGCTCATGGCTTATCTGACAAAAATCTCTACAACTAAAAAATATGGAAAAGACCCGTCTACCATACCCATGGTGAAGCCACAACTCCCATCCCTTTTAGCCATGATAGGCTATCCCATCAACCCATGCCCCACTCACCCATGCATGCAAAATTGTTTTAGCGAATTTAAAAAA
>Ga0182004_10004454_pt1 | contig 11297 bp, 7 predicted proteins | sample Sormic07211540_1_FD_120479 | JGI IMG/M metagenome (GOLD analysis project Ga0182004, IMG submission 120479) | Endophyte microbial communities from Sorghum bicolor roots, Mead, Nebraska, USA - 072115-40_1 MetaG | ecosystem: Host-associated > Plants > Roots > Unclassified | place: USA: Nebraska...
ACTCTCAGATCACCATCTTGGCCTCTTCCATCCTTTCGTGAACTAGTACATGCACATAGGTAGAGCAAACGACCTTCGAGGATCATCAGGCACGAAACCAAGTCGCCTCATTTGGATAATAAGTCATGGCAGTACCGTTTGGCTGATTTGTTGTGAGAGAAAAATATTGTTGAATGGCTGATAGATTCAACTAATAAGCTCAAGTGAACAAATATAATAGTGTCTTATTAAAATCTCCAGGTAAGCCTCTTAGCCGTTGTCCTTCTCAACAGCTAAGTGTAGTGTAGCTAAGCTTTTTAGCTGTTTTTTTTTGCAAAAAAAAAGAAAGAAAACACACACATAACCTTGGCATAATTTGATAACCATCACTACCTGATTCATAACCAGTTCATAAGAGTACATTATAAGTTAAAGAATATCCTAACATCAGTTTCACAAATCACAAGAGTTCAACATTCACGAAACAAACATAAACCATAGAGGTAATTAAAGACAACATAAAGGTGTTCTAGATACTAAAGTCATACTAATTTGACTATGGGTATGTTTGGTTGCTAGCCACAGTTTGCCACAGTTTACCTTAGGTAAGTTTGACCAAGTTGACAAGTGTTTGGTTGATAATTAAGTTTAGACATTATTCTTTTGGGCTCCACAAGTCATAGAGTTAAAAAGTGTGGCAAGATTCCTCTGGCCACACTTTTTGTGGCTTGCCACACTTGCCTAAAGTTAGTTGTGGTAGACTATGGCTAGCAACCAAACATACCCTATATCTCTAAATATAAGGCAATAGTGCCATCTTGATTTCTTCTTCTAGTCATCAGACTTAGAAACATAGGAAGACTTATAAAAAAAAATCAGAAGACTGCATTGAAATAGTGGTATCACCATTTTCTAAGTCAGATGATGAAGATTCAGGTTGCATGAGGCATCATACATCAAAGGTTACCTGCTCTAGAGTTTCTTCTTTGGGTGCACATGCCTTTTCCATTTAGCTTGTGCTTGTGCATGTGCTTAATTTGTAATGTTGTGTTGATGTGACTCTTATGATGCTTGATGTTGTATACATTGTTGTTCAATTTCACATGATAAACTCACAATACCAGTAATAAATTCATTATCATCGGCTGCCACAACATCATCTACTTCCTTCTTTACACGATCTCTGCCCTCATTCTCTCTCTTATCCCTAACATAGAGATCAATTTAATAGACACGAGATCTTTCATCCTTTCATGAAATAGCATGTTGCACTTCTTTGTATGAACCTATGAGTCAAGAAGTGAACACAAGGTTGTAGGTCAGATTTAAAATCCATAAACAATCATTACAATTCAAAATAAATAGCATGCACACAAAGTTCCATGTCACAATTTTCAGTGAACACAAGGCTGTAGGTCAGATTTAAAATCTGTGAAGAAGCATTACAACTCAAAAATCAAAATATAGATAGCATACACACAAAAGCTGCAGGTTGTAATTTTCTTTTTACTTGTTCAAATACTAACCAGTTCCTCTCACAAGATGAGGAGCTATAGATCAGACTTACAATCCTTGCTACCAATTTATTAGGCTAGTCTCAATGCATAGTTTCATGGCACAGTTACCAAAACTATAAATCGAGCCACATGAGTTTCATGAGGATAAAACTCCTCTCTCATCTGATGAAACTTCTTCATTTAATGATCCTGTCAAGTCCGCAATTTTATTTATGTGGCACCCTATTTAATGTCCATGACACTCTCATGAAACATGCATTGAGAGTGGCCTTAAGATTTGGTGTGCTTGTGCCATGGTTCAACAACCATTTTACTACATCTTGAGTTAAGTATCTGCTACTAAGTATTTACTTGAACAAGCATAGATTCTACACAAGCTAAACCACAGCAAAAATAATGGCATACTTGAACAAGCATATAGGTCTTTAAATCTTTACTATAGATGTCTACAAGCAGGTAAGCACCATATTAATTGTAATATGAACATATCACCATAGAAACAAGTTACTTGATTGATATGCCATATATGGTGTTTGACGGCTTGGTGGTGTTGCTACGGCTTGGGGTTGGGGAAAAGGACGAACTGAAGATGAAGCTGCTACTGCTTGTGGTTGGGGAAGACAGACACTACTATAGGCTGCATTTTTAGGGGTGTAGGCGTTGCTACCAATCGGATTAGGGTATTTTACCGAAATGATGAATCTGGATTAAAAAATAGTAGTTTTTTAAATGGGGAGGCCCCCACCGACCAACCACCCGTCTGCTCCATCAAAGTCACCCCTCGCACATACCCTCCTCTACTATTGCACCTTACACTTACTTGTGTCTATATTGGATTTTCTTTCCCCACATATTATACAAAAGCGACTTTTAAATTGACTGCTTGAGACCCTAAATTAATTAAAATAAAAAAATTATCACTACAAAGGTGTATGACTTTTCGAGATCTACAACTTCTATTTTAATAGTTTATCCATCCGAGGTTGTTTACAAAATTTAGATTTAAAATTTGAGAAATTGAGACGTAGTTTTTCTTGATAAGATGATTTCAAATCAAAATGTTATCAACTACAAAGTTTCAAAACTTTTTAAGATCTACAACTTTTGTTTTTGTTGCTTGTCCATCTGAGGTCATTTATAAAATTCAAACTTTATTTTTTTGAAAATTATGATGTAGTTTTCCTCGACAAGATGATTTCAAATAAAAAATTATCAACTATAAAGTTGTATAACTTTTTGGAATCTACAACTTTCATTTGGTTGTTTCTCCAAATTTTAAATTTGAAAAATTCAAACGTATTTTTTTAACAAAATAAATTCAAATAAAAAAGTTGTCATCTACAAAGTTCTAGATCTTTTCGAGATCTACAACTTTTATTTTTATTATTTGGTTATTTGTTCATTTGACATAGTAATAGTAACATTGTTCACAAATTCTATATATCCCTCTTAAAGTTTAAGAAACTATAAGAGATAAATGTAAATGTTGTGAACAATATTACTAGCACTTTGTCACATGAACAAATGACCAAAATAAAAAGTTGTAGGTCTTGATGAGTTCGACAACTTTTAGGTTCGTAACTTTTTTAGCTAAAATCATTTAATGTTTCAAAATAATAATTGAAGTTGCCATTGTTTGACATTTAAAATTCAAATAGGTAAAACACGGTCACATACTATAAGAGCGTGATAAATTGAGCATGATTTTAAAAACTTTTAGGAAAAAATCATCAAATTTGAAGATAGTATGAGGGAGAAAGACTAGTTACAAGTTTTAGTCAGAGATTATTTTGAAGTAGTAAATGATTTCAAATAAAAAGTTGTAAACAATAAAGTTCCATAACTTTTTGAGATCTACGACTTTTATTTTGATGACTTCTCCATCTAAGATCGTTTGAAAAAATTCAAATTTTGTTGCTTAATTTTTATTATTCAGCGTCTCTCCCTACAAATACAGTTTATAGGGGTGGCTGGATATACAACAGCTCAAAACATGAGCAGCCTATACAAATAATCTATAGGGATGGTTTATTTGAGCACCATTTGTAGAGCGACTCAATATAGAGCCTCAATATAGAGAACTGCTTGGGGTTGGGTAAGCGAACTGATGCTGCATTTATCATCACTCGTGCTGCCTCTAGGTTGGGGTAGATGAAGAATCAGGATGGCGGAAGATGGAGAACCGAAATACTAGAGTGTTGCTTGTGCTGCCTCGCTCGCACAACACACTGTCGTCGTGGTCGCTTGGAGCTCTAGGGACCATGCCATAGGGCATAGCCTAGTGTTGGAGGAGAGTTGTAGTTGCCATCGCTTGGGGCAGCCGTGTTGCCGTCTCTAGCCCGTCGCTCACTCTGAAGCAAAAAGCCACTGCCGGCAATTCCTTTTCAGTAGTAGAGACGCGTGGGAATGGAGTGAGCTAGGGTTACTAGGTTAGGGACTTACAGTGGAGGTGTGAATTGGGATAAGCTAAGCCCGGGAAAATTTTAGCTGCCACTAAAATGAGGCTTATTTAGTGGCCATCTCCATTTTATCTAGCTATTAGTCCCTCTACAACGTGGAGTAGTACTCAAAAGAATCTTAGGGCTAGCCCCATAAATAATAACTGACATCGGTCTAGAATGTTGCAGTGTAGAGTTTTACTGCCCCAATTCTTCAGGCGTACAGAACTAGGTATCAAAATTATTTTTTTAAAAAAATGCTCAACCGTCTATATTGTAGCAACATAACAAGAAGTGGGACCGTAGTAGTACTTTTAGGCCAGTCTCAGTGGCCCGTTTCAATGCACTGTTTCCAAAACAAATCCGCTGACAGGGCATCAATGAAACGAATAATGAAACAACCTTCACAATGTATAAGTTTCACAAGTATTTAATTACTGCAAAATGATTGGATCACATGCAAGATTACCCATTAACTTATGTATAAGTCCATTAACTTAAAGTTGCTCTCTAGATCCATTAATTTATGGGTTTCTATTTATTTTTGATTTATACAATTTTTGGTTCCATTAACTTATGTGCAAGTTTCTGTTTTTTTAACTTATATAATTTTTGTTTGAAATTCCTTCAATCCACACAATTTCTAAACAATTAAGTGGTTCACACAATTCTAAATAATTAGGTGGCATTTGGGTAGTCAGTATGATATATAGGAAAATATAAATAGTTTGTGATAAAAAGGGCTGGTTAGTGATATGGAAATGAGAATTTGAGGCTAGCAGAAAACTCATAATTGAAAATAGTTAAAAAATACAGTTAAATAGACTCCACTTGCTTAAAAAATAAAAAAAAAACCGTTCTCGGTTTCCACGCCAACAGCAGGTTTATCCATCCATCGAAGCTGCATCTCTTTTTTAGATAAAAGAATTTTTATTTCGGCCTCTGCAAGAATTTTGCACTCAACCATTCATTGTTACGACGTTTAAGTCACAAACCGATATAGAAAAGCTCAAAAAAATCCTCAAAAGTAATTCTCCATGGTCGCAGCAGGATGCAAGGATCTCCGCTGGATCCCACATTGGCAACGCATGGATAGGCATCAAATCCCCAGCAAGGATGCATGCAGATGCACAGGCTGAGCGGAAGCATGCGGGCGCAGCGGCGGCATGACCTCCGATGTGGCGTGGCGCAGGCTACGCCTACGCTCCTCTCTCATGTGTGCCTTCGGACGGGGGCTGCGGCGACGAGGCGGCGGGGCGCGGGCGCGGGATCGGGAGAGCTGCGCGGCCGGGAGCCGAGGGAGCAGGTGGCCGCCGCTGCGGCGGGCGAGGAGTGAGGAGTCGGCGAGCGGCGCAGGACGCAGAGCCCAGCCATCTGAACGGAAGCACGTGGCGTCTGTTCCGACTAGAATGAAAAGTAGTGGCAAAATTGTGAAAAGCACCAGGGAAGATTTTCTCCGGTGCGGAAAATATCAGGAATACCCCTAGTATCCGCAGCCCTAGCAAATCGACCCCGCTTCGTCTTCCCCTTCCTCTCCCCATCCCCATCGCCATCCCCACCCTTCCCTCCCGGCCGCCACGGTGCGCGCCCACCTCCTTCCGTTCCGGCTGGAGGCCACTCCAGGATTCTCTCCACTGGTCGGGGAAGCAGCCGTGGATCCGAACCTGGGCTGATTTCTCCCCGTGCTCTCGTGGTCGTCGGTAAGTAAATCCTTTCGCACGACCAGATTTCCGGAGGGGTTCGACTGAACTGAGAGCTCTTCCATCCGGCCCCTTGGGGTTGATTTCGAATCATTGAAAAAGAGAAGTCTTTTTTTTTTTGTGTGCTCCGTTTCATTTCAGTTGGTGTCCAACGTAATTTCTATTTGGATCCTCGTGTTTTTGCTCCGGGTTTGCGTATTCACGTCGCATCCTCTGAAATTTATTCTTTTTCGCCGTGCTACTGCTTAACCGCTTCTTTTGTGGTTCCCGTCCTCGTGCTGTTCGCAGTCTTGTTGCGATTTGTCCGAATTCTAGGGGATTCTTGAGCAAAATGCCCCCTTTTCTCTCTTTTCCTTTTTTTCCCTCCAAAGTTCCATCCTGATGAGTTACCTTGCTTTTGTGCTAGTTATATTATCATTTCGGTCCTGCAATTAGGAACGAAATGGCACTACCCCCGTCGCGAGTTCAGTGCAGCTTCAGCCTGCAGACACTTTTTTCCTAGTGAATATCTCAGTTCAGTCATCTCAATTCAACGTGTTTAGTTGCTCAGAGTTTCTTGTAGAATTTAAAGCTACAAGAGCAAGCATTCCATGACAGGGTTTTGTGAAGTAAACCAGCCGGTCGGTGTGATGTTATGTTAGTGGAACCGAGAGTTCCAGGTTCCCTAGTGGGAGGTGCTGTATGTTGCTAATGGCCTTTAAAATGCTCACAAAATAGTTGTGCACCCTTTGACATAGTGCACTTTCACTACATCATGAATTAGACATGAGAAGTTTCATGGAACGTAAATTTGCTTTACATTTCTTATATTTATTGTAGTTATACTGACCGCTGAACAACTCAGGAATCATGGCTGATGGGGGTATTGTGGTAGCCATTTGCCAATATGGTGGAGAATTCACTTCTGGCCCCAATGGTAATTTGACATACAAAGGAGGCGAGGCGCATGCTGTTGATGTTTCTCGTGATATGCCACTGGAGAGCTTCAAGGATGAGGTGTCCAAGGTGTTCCATGTTGATGTCACTGACATGTCATTGAAGTACTTCCTTCCGAATAATTACAGAACACTCATCACTATATCATGTGATCGAGATTTACAAAGGATGGTTGATTTTACTATCAGTGCTGCACAAGTGGAAGTCTTCTTGATTAGTAGAGTAGAAAACAGGTATGTTCTTTTGCACCATATTGCTTTGTGAAATTTGTGAAAACAGGTTTATTGAAGAGTCAATGCATACGCTGACATGGTACATGCTTTTCTTGTGCTGAATAACCAGGAGTGTTGTTACTTACTCTGGAGCTTCTGCAATTAAGCCTGGCTCTAATGCTCCTGGTGACAAAAGGAAAAAGCCACCTTCAAAAAACAAGTAGTTTGCACTGTGCCAGTTGTCTTTATATTGTTATTTGTAACCCCATATAATGTGTTTCATGACATATTCTCTCTTTTAGGGTATCCAAAAGTAACAAGAAGACTCCGACTCCCAGTGCTCCTGGCACTTCAGTCCAACCTAGTGCCAGTAATGTGAAACAGCCAAGACCAATTGTTACTGATAATGATGACAACAGGTGCAGAATTTATCTTCATATGACTGCTATATCTTGGCATGCTTCTTTGTTCTGGATGTTTCTGATTTTGAAGAAATCGCAGTTCTGCCTTTCATTGATAAAGTGGATAGAAATAAGTTCTTGTATAAAATGGCTCTGGAAGTGGTGGCCGAACCCAGTTCTCGAACAGTATAAGTTAGTGCCAGCTAGACAACCAAGACTAATAAAAACAGTTATAGCAGTTCTGACAAGTGTGTGATCAATAACCTCCTACCCAGGGGACAGTGAACAACCGTGTTTTTTTCCTTTTGTCTATAAAACAATCTTATAGAACCTTTTACTAGAGATGTGCACAATAAGCTATTTTGGTTACATTGAGAAAGATGCATTGGTAACTATCTAATGCATGCCAAAGGAACACACAAGGCAATTACTGTATCCCCTTTTAATTTCAAGAGTTGCCTCTTCTAGGATCGAAAGAAAATACAATGCCTAGGGAACACACAAGGTATTTCCTTTAGCTCCCTTTAATTTGAAGAGTAGCTTATTCCAGAATCAAATGAAAATATGCCTATTTGGATAAAGTTCGTGTTTGTGCCAACAATGCCACTTTTTGCCGAATGCATCATTAATTTTGATATCAGAATTTGTAAACTTGAAAGTTCTTTCCCATATGCTAATTGCCTAATTTATATTGTATTTTTGGCTATTTACGTTAGCTCAATTTCTGTATCAATGGTCTAAATAATATGGTTATGGAGTTACAATGTTAGGCATATTTAGTTATTTACAACATAGTTCTCCTTTTGTTTTGTTGTTACTGTTATAACTTGTAACTGCTAAGCAATAGAGTATCATGGGAACAAGGAGCTTCTTGTGTTGTTTGGCAGATGATTTTCGTAAGAATGATTCTGTATATTGACTGCCATAAACTTTTCCTAGCTGCTTTTATTATAATTAAACATTGCCATCTCAAGTACTCATAGTTTGGCTCTTATGGGAGCATGCACTTCATAGTTTGGCAAAATAATGCTAAGTGAAGTTCTGTCTGGTCTAGTTTATCTCGAATTTTCAGCCTCATTAATACATGCCATTTTATTGTTTACAGTCTTGTAAAGTCTGAACTATTACTTGCTTCTTTGATTAGTTAGCAGTTCTGTTTTGTAATGGGTATGCTGTTAATTCTCAGTTGCTATCATCATCATCATATTTCTGAAATCAGGGTTTTTCAACTGGAATTTGGAAGCGATGTTGCCTTTGCCACCCCAGCTGGAGGTGCTTCCACTGCACCAGGCGTTCTGGATCAGCAAAATCTTGCTCTTGTTGATACTGCACCTCGGTAATTTTGTTGCCATCTAATGTCTTGTACTCCAAAATGTTGTTATATTACAAAAAGGAATAGTTTCACAAATGTTGACAATATTCATGGTTTTTGCAGGGAACCAATTGGCCTTTTTGATGATTCAGGTGACCCGTATGTTGGTTCTGAGATCACTGCAGATCCTCAGCATGGACTTGACAATCCTGTTATGTTTTGGGATGACATTATCAAAGGTGTTGGTCAAGAGTTTGATAATGTGAAGGATTTCCGTGCTCAGTTGTGTAAATATGCCATTGGGAAAGGATTTGCGTACCGGTTCATTAAAAATGAAACTACTCGTGTCACGGTAAAATGTGTTGCGGAGGGCTGCACGTGGCGGTTGCATGCATCCGAGTCATCTCGTAACAAGAAATTTGTAATCAAGAAAATGACAGATGAGCATACATGTGGAGGAGGAAATGGAGAAGGTCAGCGTCGAGCGACAAGACAATGGCTGACTACCGTTATTAAGGAGAAGCTGCATGATAATCCGATGATGAAGCCAAAGGACCTTGTCAAGGAAATATATGAACAATATGGAGTTACACTGACCTATTCACAGGTCTGGCGAGGTAAAGAAGTAGCGCAGAAGGAACTGTATCATGCTATCAGGGAGACTTACAGCCATTTGCCCTGGTATTGTGAGAGGCTTACAGAGTCCAACCCAGGAAGTATTGCTTTGTTATCTCCAATGGTGGATACAAAATTCCGGCGCTTTTTTGTTGCATTTCATGCTTCTTTGCATGGTTTTACAAATGGGTGCAGACCCCTATTGTTTCTTGATAAGGTTCCACTGAAAGCAACAAATGAGTACAAGTTGCTGGTGGCCGCTGCAGTCGATGCAGACGATGGTGTCTTTCCGGTGGCATTTAGTGTGGTTGAGGATGAAAACTATGAAAGTTGGGTTTGGTTCTTAATGCAGTTGAAATTTCCCATTCAAAATCACAGCTACGCTTACACCATGACATTCTTGTCCAGTGGACAAAAAGGTCTGGATGCTGCTGTTTCTCAAGTTTTTGGAGATAGCCATCACGCATTCTGTTTGCATCATATCATGGAGGAATTCAAAGGAGAGCTGAGAAAAGGGCCATGGTCACAACAAATAAGAGACGGGATGATTGAGGATTTTACTCGCGCTGCTCAAGCGTGTAGTATCGAGGATTTTAATGCGTCCATTGAGAGCATTAGGAATATATCCACTGAAGCTGCTGAGTGGATCATAGCAAGCAAGCCTGAGCATTGGTCCGATGCCATTTTCAGAGGCTGTCGATACGATCATTTCTCCTCAAACATTGTCGATGCCTTCAATAACTGGATACCAACCAAGAAGGAGGGTTCAATTGTGCTGATGATTGACTCATTGAGAACAAAAATAATGGAGATAATAGAAACAAGGCGTGAGGCTTGCAAGGCATGGTCCGGACCTTTGGCGCCTTCCATGGAATACAAAGCACAGGAGGAGATACTGAAGGCTGGTAAAATGACTGTTCTGTGCTCTTCTGAAACTGTGTTTGAAGTGCGGGGCAATGCAATTTTTGTCGTTAATCTTGCAAATTGGGAATGCACCTGCCGGAGGTGGCAACTTTCTGGCCTCCCATGCTTGCATGCTGTTGCTGTGTTCAACAGGATTGGGCGATCTTTCTATGACTACTGCTCGAAGTTTTTCAGAATAGAGAGCTACCATATGACTTATTCAGGAACGATCTTCCCAATACCTGATATGGATACTGTTGATTTTAGTGCTGGGGCAAATTTAATTCCACCTCCCAAGCCACGAACATCGGATAAACCAAGAAGGAAGCGGTTGAACCCCAACAAGATCCCCACGGTAATACGGCTCTGCAGCAGGTGCAAGCAAGCAGGCCACAACAAGGCAACTTGTGAAGTTATTTTGTAGACAAAAGTAACTACCGCATCTGGAGTATGTATTTTATAGCAGGTACCTTTTACGTATTAACTTACTTTAAATTTTCATGCTATATCTTTCCGAAGTAAGATAATCTTTTAAATTATGAGAGTTTTCTTTTTATTTTCCTCAAAAATGCAGGATAGCTGCGTCTCATACTATTAAAATAAAACTTAATTTGCAACAAACCCACTCACCCACACACTCCCACAAGACTGGAAATACCTTGAACTCACATGCCCAGGACATTAACAACTTTACCTTGATCAGAGAGCAGAACTTCATATCCTCTCTAGAGAGTAAAGTCACTTAAGCTAGATTAGGAGAAACATCGTTAAAAACACTATAGTTTCAGTGGTTCCAAATCAACTAAACTCCCAAAATAATGATTGAATTGAGACCCTTCCAATCCTGTCCCTCAACACTCCCAGCTGCATTGTTCCACGAATTATCAAAATAACTCTCATCCCATCATGTTGTTGTGGAGAGCATTTGTAGACCAAACATCAGCAAAAAAGTGGAACCAAACTTGAAGAGCAAAACATTCAGCAATCCCGTATATCTTTTGTGTGACCAAATACATAAAAAGCAACATTTTCCAGGTACCTTGGACTCCATATTTGTTATTAATTCAATCCAGTATATCTTTTGTGCGACCAACTACATAAAAAGACCGACATTTTCCAGGAACCTCGGACGTGATTAGTCGTCCTTATCGCCCCCCCCCCCCCCCCCCCCCCCCCCACCAAAACCAAACACATAAAAAAAAAATAAAAAAAAAAAACAACAATAATAATTTGATGTAAAAAAAAAAAATAATTAAATATATCATAAAATATATTAAAAATTAA
>Ga0182004_10004455_pt1 | contig 11296 bp, 8 predicted proteins | sample Sormic07211540_1_FD_120479 | JGI IMG/M metagenome (GOLD analysis project Ga0182004, IMG submission 120479) | Endophyte microbial communities from Sorghum bicolor roots, Mead, Nebraska, USA - 072115-40_1 MetaG | ecosystem: Host-associated > Plants > Roots > Unclassified | place: USA: Nebraska...
AAAAAAATTATCCTTTTATATTATATTATCACCAAAACAGACATATATTATATGGTCTTATTATCCTACTATACTATATTGTCTTATTTATTACTCTTCTAATTATAAAAAGTAGGTAAGTTATATTAATCCTGACTTTTGATATCCTTCTCTTCCAGAAAATAAGTGTTTAACAAAAATACAAGAATTCCGGGAAAAATACACAATGAAAGATGATTGGTGTATGCGTTCTTATATACTGTTCCAATCCCTACCATATTTATAGTTTTTTTGGGGGCTACACGTTTAAAAATATATGCTTTATGTTTTTTATCAAAAGGAGAAAATGCTTATCATGAATTGAGGCCTGTTCAAGAGGACACATCAACACTGACGTATGCTAGGTATATTCTTGGATTTACATGGCCACAGTGAATGTACATATTCTTGGTTGGAAAGATATTCAAATGAAAATTCATTCAAGAAAAAAACATTGCAGATGACATAGATGGGTAACTAACTCAGAGTCACCGTCGTTGTAATAATACCTATGATTTAACTATTTCTATATATTGTTAATCGTGAATCTTACCACAGACACTCAAGTAGATATCTTATTCTACAGTCATGTGGAATAGACCAAAAGCTACACATATTTTACAGTGAGTATAACATTTTGTTTAAGTTTTTGCGGAAGACTTTTTAAGAAATGCAGTATTACACAGGCACAGATATATACATATATACTCGAATCTGTGTACAAGATGGTATGGAGGCACGACTAAACTTATTCATAGATTTATTGGTGCATGAAATGAATGCATATCGGAGATTTCTTACTGCCGACATAAACCATTATCATATCCGCATCACGAAAAGGTCTATATAATAGAGTTTGAGAGCCTACGATGCTATGCTCTTCATGATTGTTAATTTCACAAACTTTATTTTTTAGATTAAATGTTACTTTAATGTTGATATTTAATTTTATAGTATTTATTATATTATCTTGTTTGTAATAGTATAAAATGTTAGCTATCTCGTAACAATATACGGACTTATTATCTAGTATAAGTGTATAAAGGCCCTGTTTAGATTGGAGATAAAAAAATTTTGAGTGTCACATCGAATGTGTCGGAAGAATATCGGAAGGGTTTTTAGAAACTAATAAAAAAATAAATTAGATAGCTCATCTGGAAACTGCATGACGAATCTATTAAGCATAATTAATTTATCATTAGCACATGTGGGTACTGTAGCACTTAAGACTAATCATAGACTAATTAAGCTTAAAAGATTTGTCTCGCGGTTTTCAACCAAACTGTGTAATTAGTTTATTTTTTATCTATATTTAATATTTTATGCATGTGTACATAAATTTCATGGGATGGATGAAATTTTTTTAGGTGCGAAACTAAACAGGGCCTAAAGGCAACGGGTACAAGTGCATCCTAGATTCGCCCGAAGGCTGCTAGAAGTGAAATTCTCTTTCAGGTAAATGCATGCTTTGGTGGAGGACACATCGTGTTCGGAATCAGCATGATCATGCAAAGCCGCGAGGCCTGGTGTGCATTGCAGAATCAAATTCCCCCCGCGGCAGCTTATCACTAGCTAGCGTGTGGTAGCGTATATCTGCGTAGGTAGGCGTTCTTGTCCCCGTAGCACGTCGTATACGTCCACACGCGTGAGGATGCATGTACTAGCTAGATTGCTATGGACTATCGGATGCGGCGATCGTGGTGGACTCATGGTGGCCTGGTGTGCAGCGACTTTATTGAACGCAATAGCCAGTAGGTGCGGTTGTTGAAGCTACAGTAGCATTGATCCCGCATCCCAACCTTTAGGCACCCTTTTCCCTATATTCCTACAACCGCGTCATTTAGTTCCTGAATTTTTTTTGCATTTGGCTATTATAGTATTTTCGTTTTATTTGATAATTAGTGCTAGATTCAAAAGAATTCTCTCGTCAATTATATATAAACTGTACAATTGGTTTTTAATCTATATTATATGTATATGTTTAAAGATTCAATATGAGAGAAAATCTTTTAAAAAAACTTTGAAACTAAACAAGCCCTAATTCTCGTCTTTGGCCGGCTCTGTCCACTTTGTCTCTGGATGGCTATGGCATTCACCGATTCCCGGTTGCTTTGTCTGCCAATTTTCTGATGTGTGTAAGGCCCAGTTTGATTAAATTCCGTCACATCAAATATTTAGACATATGCATAAAGTATTAAATATAGATTATTTATGAAACTAAAAACACAACTAGTGAATAATTTACGATACGAATCTTTTAAACATAATTAGTTCATGGTTAGACACAGGGGTGGATCTAAAGGGAGGGCTAGGGGCTCTAGCTCCTACACCTAGTGCATCAATGAAAATATAGGAGGGTGAAAGAGAAAAAGAGGTGGAGAAAAGAAGAAAAATAAAGAGAAATGGAAGAAGAAGAAGAAGAAGAAGAAGAAGAAGAAGAAGAAGAAGAAGAAGAAGAAGACATGAACCCCCTTCAATTCTATTCTATATGAGACACTAAATGTCAAATAAAATAAAAATTCAACAGTACTTGTTAAACTTTAACATCTCTAAGCAGCACGTTAGTCATTGCCATGAGGCGAGGACACCGGTACCAGCAGCTCAGCACGAGGTGAGTGGAAGCTGGATCAGTGTTCCCATTGTACTTGCTCCCAAAAATTTAGAATGCAAAAGTTCAGTAGTTTTAAAAAAGTCATTTTTCTTTTATATAAAATAGTATCGATATTTATGGCTCCAACACAACGGTACACCATGAAAATAAAATACAATATATTTTATTTGAAAAATCTATTATTTTTATATTCATATCATAAATAATAATGTACGATTCCTATCTATCAGGCGACTGATTTTCTAGGCGCGTCTAGCTCTGCTGCTTGCTTCCTGCTTTCACCCAACCGGCGCCAACCATTCAATTCAAATTCATTCAAATCCAACGACAGTAAAGCATCGCATTGAACATTGACTAATTTTCAGGCACCTGTAAATTAGAAATTGAGCGTAATTCACACATTTGTATTTAAGTTCTTGACTTGACCTTGATATTTGATTTGTTTTGTTAATTCTATGATTTAACGGCGTTATTTTTTCAGTGCTATAGCTAACATGCCTAATAAGTAATAATAGTGACATTCTTGGTAGCTTAATTTTTCTAGATACTCATACCGGTAGAGTGTCTAGTACTATGATTTGAAATAATTAAACAATTAAATAAATAAATACTAGTACTTTTTAAAAAACACTTGATTCAACTACTTGAGATCCGTTGACAAGGGAAAATTATAGAATTATATTTATTTATTTAAAAAAATGAAGGCTGTTCAATTATTTACATACAGCACAGACAGTCTAAGGCCTTGTTTAGTTCACCACAAAAATCAAAAACTTTTATGATTCCTCGTCATATCGAATCTTGCGGCAAATGCATGAAGCACTAAATATAGACGAAAATAAAAACTAATTATATAGTTTACTGTAAATCGCGAGATAAATTTTTTGAGTCTAGTTAGTCTATAATTGGATATTAATTGCCAAATAAAAACGAAAGTACTACAGTACCGAAAACCAAAAAGTTATCCGAATGTTTAGATACACCCAGAAACCCAAAACTTTACAAGATTCTCCATCACATCAAATCTTGCGGCACATGCATGGCACATTAAATATAGATAAAAAAGATAACTAATTGCACAGTTTACTTGTAAATCACGAGACGAATATTTTAAACCTAGTTGCTCCTGATTGGATAATGTTTGTCAAATAAAAACGAAAGTGCTACAATGTCAAAATCCAAAAAGTTTTTGGATCTAAACAAGGCCTAAGTTAAATGTGTCAACAGCCCAGGACCACCTAAATTATTGGTTGACCACCTAAATTTCTCTTATTGGTTGATCTCATGCTAGCTGTCTTATTAGTCGAATAGTGCCGCCGTTGAAATTGACCAAGTTGACGATGATCGTTGTCCATGTCACTATTGACCAGGTGGTCACAAAAAAGAAGAAAACCGGCTGACTGATGTGCACGTCCATACCAAAGCATAAGTTATCGCTAGTCAACACGCTTCATTCCATTCGAATTAATAAACAAAAGAAAACTTGTAGTTTTATTTCCCATATTTTCCCTTTTATCAAAACGGGGCACGAAACAGGGGGTTCTGCAGGTATATATGTTTCAATTAATTACCATGGACAAGAGAAGAGGAACAGGTAGTATACAGAAATATAGAGTACGGCTTATAATTGATTAAGCTTTAGCATATATTGGTGGTCGCCTGCTCGATCTTTGTAACTGATTAAGGTCATGTTGCCGAGGTCATATCATAGTCAAGTGGTAGTACTACACGACTACAAGTCAATTGATTAAGTTGACGTGGCTAAGGTCGTCATATCCCAACCGAACAGTGTCCCTACCCAGTTGATTTAAACAAAGGCCTTGTTTAGTTCACCCCTGAAAACAAAAAATTTTTCAAAATTCCCCGTCACATCAAATCTTGTGGCACATGCATGAAACATTAAATATAGACGAAAATAAAAACTAATTATACAGTTTAATTATAATTCACGAGACGAATCTTTTGATCCTAGTTAGTCTATGATTGGATAATATTTGTCACAAACAAACGAAAGTGCTACAGTGTCGAAAACTTTTCACTTTTTGGAAGTAAACAAGGCCAAATTTAGTGTTTGTCAATCGCAAATCCTAATGAAAGGCCTCTCTGCTCACATGTATCTTCCCAACAGGGTCTTGGATTGTCTTTGGCCTATATTTTCTATCTGAACTGCAGAAGTCGTCGTATTGAAACTGCCGCACGTCGAAATCAAATCTATCTCTGCATATGGTTTTGGTGAGTCGAATCAAAATGCTTTAGCATATATTAATTAGCTTAGTGGCCAAAGGTTTCGTTACTAGGAAGGATGGATTCATGGAAAGTATAAAAGCTAGTAATTGATAGACGAGACGACGACCGAGAGCTTAATAAGATGCATATGCATCGATCATCCTTTCATCAGGAAGAAGGACGCTGCTAATGCTAGATACACACACAGACGTTGGCGTATATATGTAGCCCCCGTACTTGTGGGCGCCAGCTCTTGCTTGTATTGGTGGTCACCTGCTAGTTGTTGTCATCACGTACGTAGTACAAAGTACTCATCGATATATCAGTAGGTGTTGTTGTTGGAGGCCCTGCCGCTGCCGTCGACGACCACCTCCGTCATGGCGACCTGGTCCGTCTTGCGCTTGCGTGCCTCGATGATCTTCTGGGTGTTCTTGTAGTACATGGCGTACAGGACTAGCTGCGCCACCGCGAACAGCACGCCCAGCCCGTTGGGGATCTGCATGCATGCACGCGAAGATTATTGCATTATTAATTGGCCATGCATGATCAGTAAGTACATGTACATGACGATGAGGAAGAAAAATATAATGTTGTGGAGGTGAGTTAGATTTCACGAACCAGGTGGCACTACAGCGGTGTACAAGTGTACTGCTAGTCTGCTAGTGTAGCCTTGGCCTGATCCAAGGGACATGCAGCTAGCAGCACAGAGGAGACTCTAGACTCTAGTGTAGGAGTGCCCTTGTCCTACGGGATACGGATAAGATGGCGTCCGTCGTGTACTGGTTGTGGAGTACCGTGCCGAAGGCGTCAGTCGTCAGAAGCACACGTTAGAACGGGACAGACGCGTCCGTCCACGGATCCACCTGTGCAGCTTTCGCCGCTATGACTTGATGACGGCTGCAAGTTGAAGGCGCGCGCATTGGGAACATCGACTAGGGCCTTGTTTTGTTGCGAAAAAGATTTCGGTAATGTAATATTTTCGTTTTTATTTGACAAATATTATCTAATCATAGACTAACTAGGCTTAAAAGATTCATCTCGTGATTTACAATCAAACTTTATGATTAGTTTTTGTTTTCGTCTATTTTTAATGCTTCATGCATGTGGCGTAAGATTCGATGTGATAGAGAATCTTGAAAACTTTTTGGATTTCGAGGTGAACAAAACAAGTCCCAGCGAGAGGATCGGCGGAGAGCCTCCGGATCAACGCGGACGCGGGCGGTGCAGCGGCATGGCAGTGCTCGGCCGGTACGTGAACACCGGACACGTACAGATGAGTGACTCGGGCCACTCGGCTCGATCAGCTGAAAGGAATGGACGGCGGGATGGGACACTGATGTGTTTTTTTGTAGTCTTGGAGCTTATAGCTACTGTACGTAGTTTCAACAGCAAACAGTGTTGAGTTGTGCGAGCGCGACATGCAATCGTTGCACGTTGCCATCAGCCAATGATGCAGTAGCAGTACGACGATGGCAAGGACACGGACAGGGCCGAGCCGAAAAGAGAAAGCAAGCAAGCGCCGGTCGCCCCGTCGGTCTCAGCCCGCGGCCGCCCAGGCAACGATCCGCCGCGCGTATGGCGATGGACCGGTGGGTGCGCGCGTGCGCTGGCCTCCTCCGCGGACGGCGCCCGCGGCCGCATGAAGTGGGACGATGTGGCTGGTGCCGTGCGTGTCTGTCTGGACCGTCCGTAGCACCGACCACTGATCTGATGTGATCGCGCGGGTCCGGGCCGGATGATGCAGCGTGCACGCATCGGATCGTTGGTGGTCAGATGAGAATGGGGGCCAAAGCGTGTGGGGAAAATTGTGAACAGACAAGGGCATCATCGTTCACGGGTTTGCCTTCTGTTGAGGCAGGCAGGCAGGTCGGCAGGCGCTCGATCCCACACGAGTCACAAGGTGCAAAGCGTGGTATCGTCGTATGTATTTGGGGGCAAAGGCCAAAGGCCGGCAACTGCACGCGTCCAAGCTCCAGCCGGTACCAACTTGGCCTGTCTCTCTGTCGACCGTGCCAACTTTTGGCGCCTACACAGTAGCTACTACTGCATGCCTGTGACTCTGTGAGAGCAAGGGCCGGCTGTGTGCATCCACGGACAGGGAAGCAGGGCCCAAGGGGGAGGAGGTGCGCGTGCCATATCCCCAGCCACACATAGTTTTTCAGGTTAGGTCTCACATCACATGGGGACGAAGCGGCTGCGCAGCGTGGCCATGTGAACCAAGGTCTGGAAAGAAAATACGTACGGTACCCAACCGTGTAACCCGTTCTGTTGATTTGCTCCGTTGGTTACTGCAGGTGCAGGGATGGATGCCAGCACGTGCATGCCTTCTTCCTCTCATCCTTCCCTGTCGGTTTCCTCCACAACGCAACAGGCTGATCTGGGCATGGTCTTAAAATAGCCACTGCCCGACTCCTATACGAATTTCTAGCGCTCCATGCTAAGCTACTTATACCGGACGTGACGCTAGGTAATTAGAACAGGTACTACCACTGAATGCCTGTTAATTAGCTACTACGTACTGTAGCCTGTAGGTATAAACGAAAGCTCAATACGGAATCCAAAGTTTGTTTGACGAGTTACTAGTAGCAGTTTCTTACGGTGATGTAGAGGTCGAAGCGGATGAGCGCGTAGGCGGTCCAGCAGATGCCGTTCACGAGGGAAGCCAGAGACAGGAACAGGGGCATGTACTCGACACTCTTCGTCTGGATCACCATTTTCTGATACATGCATCATACATACAAGTAACAAAAGAAATAATAACTGCATCAGTGTGGGTGTATAATAAATATATCTCAGACAAAATCAGATTTGCAAAAGAAGACCTTTAGCATCAATACCTTTTGCAACAACAGGGCATGTGTTGCATGAATACAAAATAAAAGAGACAGACGGCGCGCAGTGGTAATTTTGCACATGAGTCAAAAGGAAGACTCTTCTAGCTACATATATGCTGTTGCGCCGGCATACGGAAGAGTCACAGAAACGACAGCAGAGTTATTATGCCTACGTACTCCCTCCGTCCCAAAAAAAGTGTCGTTTTAGGTTTTCGTGCCACAAATTTGACTCGATTTGTAGAAAATATATGCAATATTTATGTCTCTAAATAAATTTGTTAAAAAACTAGACTTTAAGATCTTTTCAATGATACTAATTATGTACTATAAATATTAATATTTTTTATTATATATTTAGTTAAAGTTATTTTTTGGGAAGCGCAAACGACACTTATTTTGGGACGGAGGGAGTACGTGTGTGGCTATTAGTTTGTTTTATTCTATCCAACAAATAAAATCTCTGTGCGCAATGAAATGGGAATCTAAAACAACAATTCTCCACTTCGTTTCTATGCAAGATTCCCATTCCAGCTGCACTAATTTATATTATAATCACTCATTGTAATAGTAAAGAACAGAAAACGTAATCTCCTGACACCGACAGCAATCTAATATAAGCACAACGCGCTCTACACAGGAGTGCGATCAAAGAAAAAAAAAACCATCGATTAATTGACTCAGGGCGAAAGCTAGCACACCAGTCACATGCTGCAGCTATATACTAATAAACTAATTACTACCAGTAATAGTAGCCGTACATATATATACGTACCATGACGGAGAGCGGGGCGGCATACATGCCGGTGCCGAAGAGGACGCAGAGGATGCCAACGATCATGGACCTCCGCTCGTGCGTGTGCGCCAGGGTGAGCACCAGCGCGGCGACGGCGCCGAGGAAGGCCACCTCGGCGGCGAGCAGGAGGAAAACCTTGCGGCGCACCGCCCCCGCGGAGTAGAGGAGGAAGAGCGTGACGTAGGTGAGCTGGATGGCCATGCCGGTGCCGTTGATGGTGATCACCAGCATGCTGTGCGGGTGCACCACCGGCAAGCCGTACAGCACCCACATCATGCAGTTGAGGAGCGTCGCCACGTACGGGATCGGCGAGTACTGCTCCACAGACCCTTTCTTCCAGATGCGGATGAAGGTAGGCCTGTATGTCATATACGTATATGGACAGAGAAATACATGCTTTCAATTAGTAGATGCTACATACCACATATATGTTTTCTGAGTATTATTTGTGTCCTGGGACAAGTCTGTTAATTAGTAGTCCATAGTTCTGCAATTGTATACATAATTATTCCTACTATGCATATGTATTTCATGATGGGTGTGTTGTAGCCTGTCATTAATTTAGAGTTTTGTATTCATCTGGAAACGAATGGAATGGATTGATTCTTACACTGGGGAGAGGAAGAGCACCAGGGCGGTCCCATTGCCTGCAAGATATACCCAAACGGAAAAAGAATCCCAAAAGTGAATATATATAGCACGTGCTTTGTGGCAAGAAGAAAATCACAAATTGAGCTTTAGTTTGGGGCAAATTAGTACTATGAACAAGCAGCATGAGAAGGAAAATGATTAGGCAGGGGCACGTACAAGCATGGGTCGTGACTACTCACCTATGACACCGATGGCCGTGCGGATGGTGTCAGGGGAGACCATGGTCGCTAGCTGCCTTGAGGAAGATGGTGCTCAGCTCTAGAGAGAGTGCCCTTGGTAGCAAGACTATGGTGAGACACCTCCGTTAGAAAACAGAGGCCGGCCGGAGGACAAACACCAAACAAAGAGGAAGAAACGAATGGGCACAGTTGAGCTGAAGCTCTTGGCTCTCCGGCTTGTTTGTGAGTGACCAGCCAGTGAAGGATGCCGGCTTAAATAGAGGAGCATGAGTTAGCTAGCAGCCCTGGCCTCGCCGTGGCTGGACCCGCGGACATCGATCGGGTCCCACCAGCCCACCTCCACTCCACCTCCATCTCTATCTGATCTAAATCTCTCTCTAGTCACTAGACTGTCGACTTTCCGAGGAAAATAAAAAAAATTGCCTTCTCCAAAGCGTATGTACCATGTGAGAGCCGCAAAGAGATTACTATAGTCGTACAAGTACAATATTAAGGCCTTGTTTAGTTCCCACCAATATTACGGCACATGTAGCACTAAATATAGACGAAAACAAAAACTAATTATACAGTTTGTCTGTAAATCACGAGACGAATCTTTTGACCCTAGTTAATCTCTGATTAGACAATATTTGACACAAGCAAACGAAAGTGCTACAGTGCCGAAATCTAAAAAATTTTCACATCTAAACAAGGTCTAAATCGATTTCCCAGAGTAGTAAGATAACATGTATAGTATAAATGTCTTTTTTTGAGTTTTTTAAATTTATAAGAAGTTTGGATAGCAAACCAAGAGAAAATCTTTGTGTTTAAATGTCCCTTGTTGGCAGAGAAAAACCGAGGTATAACCCTACCCTCACATTTCTCTTATTGGTTCACTTTTCATACTTGTCTTTTTTCCCCTTTGTGATCCCTTTGGTCACCCCAAATAAAAAGGTTTGTTTCTATGACACGGTAGGAGTAGGGGTGTCTCCTAATGATAAATTTCATTATAATGAAAAGGTACATGATGAGGATATCCTAGCTATGCACGCTTATTCAAGTCCAGATGCTACACATCAAGGTCCACTTACAAGAAACCGTGCCTAGAAGCTACAAGAGCAGGTGAATTCTTTCCTTAGTGATTGTAATTTTCACACTTCTGAGAATGTTATACTACCTAAGTGCTCTATATTGGTTGTACTTAGAAATACATGTGAAGAGAAAGAAGAGAAACTGCTACAGAATGGCAATATCAGAAAAGTATCGTGCATGAATGTTCGGACGTCGGAAACTGATCCCAGAAATGTTCAGATGAATGTTCGGACATCAGAAAGAAGTAGTCATAACTCTCAACTCCTTGAAGCTTTGGAGGCTATTGACGGTCCTTAAGTACCAAATTCAACCGTCAACTAAACATGGAAAAGGACCAATATGCACCAAACACCTAGAATTAGGGTTTTATCTGATAGAATTCCACGAGTTTTGGTATTTGTCTATTTCTACAGGGGGTTATCAGAAAATATGGAAGGAAGGCCCACACGTCGGGTTTACATCAAGATAATTATGTGTGCGGCAATTTTCCTTAACCTAGAAGAGTCCAGAAGCCACGAGAACGAACAGGAGTTCGAGCGGGCCCAGGGCAGGGGCCGCCCTCTCCCCTAGGGCGCCCGCCCTGATGCTGCAGCCCATCAGGCTCCATCTCCAGGATTGTGCTCCACCGCCTCTAATCTTCATGGAAAACCGTGCGATTAAGGTCGGTTTGATCCGACGGCCCACGTTCAATTGAGGGGGCTATATAAGCAAGGCCTCTCCACCCCAGGGGGAGGAGAAATCGTTATCAGAGGAAGCCATCAAAGTTAGGATTTAGGAATTTCTTTCCCGCAGAGAATTAGAATTAGCTACTCCCAATTCCTTCAAGTTCTATAGGATTGATTAGATAGAATTAGAGAAGTAGAGCCTAGCGCTCTGGATTTTGGATCTTCATCAATAAAGATTGGTATTATTT
>Ga0182004_10004456_pt1 | contig 11295 bp, 5 predicted proteins | sample Sormic07211540_1_FD_120479 | JGI IMG/M metagenome (GOLD analysis project Ga0182004, IMG submission 120479) | Endophyte microbial communities from Sorghum bicolor roots, Mead, Nebraska, USA - 072115-40_1 MetaG | ecosystem: Host-associated > Plants > Roots > Unclassified | place: USA: Nebraska...
ATATATATATATATATATATATATATATATGTAGTTATATATGTATAAAATAAGCTTATTGTCATATGCTGCTAATATATATATATACATATTGGAAAACCTATTGTATAAATAAACAAAACTAAAAAAACAGAACTGAATAGAAAAGAAAAAGAAAAAACAAGGGGCCCATTTAGTCCGGGCGGTACTACTAGTCGGGACTAAAGGGTGCTGCTGTGTGGCACCGCTGGCAGCACCCTTTAGTCCTAGCTGGTAATACCCTGGCTGGTAATACTGCCTGAGACTAAAGGGTGGGTCTTTGGCCCCGATGCACAGAGCCGGGACTAAAGGGGGGCCTTTAGTCCCGGAAGCGTAGTCCCGGCTCGGAATCCGGGGCTAAAGCCCCTTCCTGGCCGGGACTAAAGGCCGATTCTCTAGCAGTGCAATGTAGAGCTCTTAGATAGTATAACATTTTTAGAAGTGTGAAAATTACAATCACGAAGGAAAGAATTCACCTGCTCTTGTAGCTTCTTGGCACCGCTTCTTGTAAGTGGACCTTGATATGTAGCATTTGGACTTGAATGAGCATGCATAGTTGGAATGTCCTCATCACCTGCAATATGATGTATCTATGCATAGTTCTCAATATGATCCATTGTTCTTTGCCACTCAGTAAGTCAGAGGCCTACGTGATGATATATGCATTGTGGTTGAACCTCAGGTTCCAACAACTATTGAAAGGGCTACAGTCATCGCTAGGATCCAACAAAATGTAGCAGACCGACAAAAGCTTAAGCAACAAAATAGAAATGCTCATATGAAGCCCATGCCATCCAGACAAGAGAATAAGCCTCCAACTCAATATGGCAATTTGTGGAGGGACAAACAGCTTCGTGACTATAGAAAAGCAAACAATTTGTGCTACCAGTGTGGGGAGAAATATGAACCACGACATGTAGAAGTTTGTGCCAAGAGGAACAAATCTCATGTAAATGCTTTGGTAGTTACTGACCTAGGTAGGGAGCTCAATGAAGATGTGTTAAATGAGCTGGCTATTGATGAAGCTCTCACTGAAAATTTTGGATAGTTGTCTCTGAATGCAATATTTGGTACTCATTCTGAGGATTCCATTCAACTCAAGGCCACTTTAAAGAACAAGACCATTCTTATTTTGGTTGATACAGGCAGTAGTCATTGCTTTGTTAGTTCCCACTTTGTGCAGCTTAACAACCTACCAACTGTCCCTTATTCCTACTCAGATGGTGAAGTTAGCTAATGGTACTTGGATGACTACTTCACAGTAGGTCCTAAGTTTGGAGTGGTATATTCAAGGTCAGACATTCAACAACTAACATGATTGTGCTAGACCTTCTTCCTTATGATGCTATCTTGGGATTTGATTGGTTAAACTCCAACAGCCCTATGCAGTGTTACTAGCAGGCCAAAACATTGCTATTTTAGCATAAGAACAAGAATGTTCTTCTCAAGGGCATCCAACCACAACCAATGACACTTAATACAATTTTTGCCAAACAGGTCTACAAGTCCACACATGGCAATGATATTTGGGCCTTTGTCCTAGTAGAACCTACACCCCCTGTACCAGCCACCAAAACCAAATTCAAATACAATAGATGAAGACATTCAGCTTTATTACATCAATATGCTAATGTTTTTCAGGAACCCACTGGTCTTCCTCCCCAAAGAACTTATGATCATGCTATTCCCTTATTTCCTAATGCATTTCCCATCAATTCTAGGCCATACCACTATTCTTCCCAACATAAAACTAAGATAGAAAAACAAGTGCAGCAACTACTTGAGTCTTGATTTATTACCCACAGCCATAGTCCATTTGCCTCACCTGTCCTTTTGGTCAAAAAGAAAGATGGAACCTAGAGATTCTGTGTGGACTACAGGAAATTGAATGCTCTAACAATTAAGAATAGATTCCCTATGCCTATTGAGGAGGAGATTTTGGATGAACTCTTAGGTTCTAAGTTTTCACAAAGCTAGATATGAGTTCTAGGTATCAGCAGATCAAGATGCTACCTGCTGATGAATATAAAACAGCCTTCAAGACACATCAAGGCCACTATCAATTCAAGGTAATGGCATTTGGCCTTACAAATGCGCCTGCAACATTCCAGTGTGTCATGAACTAGTTATTGCAGCCCTTCCTTAGGAAGTTTGTCTTGGTTTTCCTTGATGACATCCTAATCCACCAGAGAGCATCATTTGCAACATATTTAGCAAGTGATGGAAACTCTCAGAGTTCAGCAATTCTATTTGAAGGCATCCAAATGCACATTTGCCCAGAGCAGCCTAGAGTAAAAAAGGCCACATCATCTCAGATAAGGGTGTTGCCACTAATCCAACTAAAATAGCCGATATGCTAAAGTGGCCAATTCCTACATCTCCTACTTTAACTAGGTACTATAGGAATATATTATGACTAACACAGTTTCAGTGGACACTCAAGCTCAAGAGGCTTTTGAAAATTTGAAGGTGACCATGACACACACTCTAGTACTAGCTTTACCAAATTTCCAAGAGCAATTCACTGTGGAGACTGATGCATGTGTAGATGGAATTGGAGTTGTTCTAATACAAAAAGGGCAACCAATAGCTTATCTCAGCAAGGCATTGGGTGATAACACTTATCAATCTATGAGAAAGAATTTTTTGCTCTAATTATATGGCTATGGAAAAGTGGAGAGCTTACTTACAGAGACAAGAATTTATTATACTCACTGATCACAAATGTCTCTCCTATCTCAATGAATAGAATCTACACTCTGACATGCAGCGAAGAGCCATGACTAGATTGATGGGACTTTAGTTCAAAATCATCTGTAAACAAGGCAAAGAGAATCAAGCTGCTGGCAATTCAAGCTGTCTCTACTATGCAACCATAGTGCTAGAAGTATTGATTTCTTATGCTATAGATGCCAATTCTCAGCAGCTCCTAGCTCAGTTAGCAATCAGCAGTCCAGATGAACAAGGTTTCACTTGGAAAAAGGGGTGATCAAGAAACACAACCTCATTTGGGTGGGTCAAAATTCTGCATTTAAGGCCAAGTTGATATCAGCTTTTCACTCAAGTGCCATAGGAGCACATTCTAGTGTTAATGCAACATATCACAGGTTGAAGAACTTATTCACCTAGACTGGGATGAAAATAGATGTGGACAACTATGTCAAGCAATGTAGTATTTGTTAATAATTCAAACATTCCCATGCTCATCCATTAGGTCTGTTACAACCCCTCCCTATACTTGTTGGTGTGTGGCAAGATGTGTCTATGGATTTTATAGAGGGATTACCCAAATCTGAAGGATACACTGTCACCTTGGTGGTAGTTGATAGGTTGACTAAATTTGGACATTTCATTACAGTCAAACATCCTTATACTACATTTACTATTGCTCAATTGTTTCTATATAATATAGTCAAGTTATATGGTCTGCTGCGAAGCATTGTTATAGACAGAGACACAATTGTTGTCAGTAACTTCTAGAAGCAACTCTTCAAACTGTACAAAGTGAATTTGTCCCTTCCCACTGCATACCATCCCTAGACGGATGGCCAGACCGAGTGAGTCAACCAATGTCTCAAGATGTATCTCAGATGTTCAGTGCAGGATTCTCCAATGACTTGGAAAGAGTTGGTTATTAGCACAACTCTGGTATAACTCCTCCTTCCACAGCTCCTTGGGATGCTCCCCTTTCAAAGCATTGTATGGCTATGAACCTAATCTGGGGTTATAAACAGTAGAGTCTGATGAAGCACCACCATCTATTACTGACATTGTTGCCAATCAGGAAGCTCATTTGCAGTTACTAAAACAACACCTTGAGCAAGCATAGAATCATATGAAGGTTCAAGCTGATCGCAACAGAACTGATAAGTAATTCCATGTGGGTGATTCAGTGTTGCTTAGACTACAACCGTATACACAATCTTCAATTGCCAGTCGACCTCACCCCAAACTGGCATATAATTTTTTTGGCCCGTACCAAGTGCTAGAACATATTGGGGCAGTGCCTTATAAGTTGCAGCTGCCGAACAACAGTGGTGTCGACATTTCTAACGGTATAACTAGAAGTAGAGAAAAACCCTAATCCTAACAACAATCCCACAAATGTTTGGGACACCGCTTATGTTGCTTATGCTAGGTTGTCATCCCTAACACAATGCAAGAAGTGTGGTAGTACTTATGATCATTGCACTCTTAAAAGATGAACAAAGGTTATCCGCAAGCACATAGATAAAATATTCCCATTGTAGCATTTCACCCAAGAAAGTTCCAGGTGTAATTATTTATAATTCTACCACTAGGAAGGCAGGTGGAGGTATAAAGAATAAAAGTCATAACCTATACTTGTGACAAGAGTTCCACTAGATCTACTCAAATAGGAATAAACCAAACCATAAATAAAGATAATTAATAATAACCAAGATATTTGACAGGGCGGTCCCACACCGTATGTTCCTACCTAGGCATAACTCTAGAAAGAACTAGAAACTAAAGACTGATTCCTAAGGTTATTCTAATCATAGGTCATTGAGCTACCCTAATTAGTGCAATTACATCTAGCAATCATTGTTAGACTTAACCCGCATTCATACTAAGGAGCAGTCATAAGAAGGGGGGGTCAAAAACAGAGTAAGACATTCCCCTCCCGACCCAGGCTCTACTAGGCCTATATTCGGGGGGTGGGACTATAGAGGACTCAATGAAGCTATAATTATTAGTCACCTTCGCGATCTACCACATGGCCTCAAACATAGGGTGCATTCGCAGATAGATGATGTCTAAGCACCACACCTACACAATGGCTACTGTAATACTCGATTTTAAGGACAAAACCAGATATACACCATATGTGAGTTTTAGAAACCAGTTCTCACATATACATAAGTGGTAATATCAAAAGACAATGCATAAAATTATATAACATACTTAGTATATCAGAGATAACCTTAAGCAGCAAACAACGGAAGATAACTCCAACTTCGGGTATTAACTTCACTCTACAGGATCCAACTGACTGGTTGATCACAAGCCTAACACTCCTCCTGAAGTATGGGGGAAATAGCAAGAGTGACTCCATGTCAAACTCCACAAGTATAGCAACTAGATTGTATAGATCTCACAATCTCATGATTATTGTGACATAAATAATGTAGAGCATTAAACAATAAACATGAGCATATTAACACAACAAGAATCATCACCCTTAATGCAAGAATCCCCAAGGCCGCTCATGACCGTGAGCACGGCTAGTATACCAGTTTTTAACACTCTGCAGAGGTTGTACATCTTTACCCAGGAGTCATGATTTACCCTTTCACCCGAGGCCCATCGACCTCATAACCCACTACCAAGGAAGGTCGACAGGGATCACTATGAAGTCTTTCAAAGGTTTGTCTAACAAGTTAGGGCCGCTTGGTTTCATTAGTCAGTCCGTGTGATCCACCGGCAGGAATCCACGGTCTGCTATCCCCCAATTGCGCCACACGTGTAATCGCACGAGCTAGAAAAGTTACTCATACTTGACTAAAGCTAGAGCCATTGTAGCCCTCGTGGTTGCACTGTTATCCCGGTTATCACTTACAGATAAATCATCAAGTGGCTAAAAAGTATTTTTATCGTTTGTTACTTAACATTAATCTAGTCACAAGATCGTGGTCACAGAATTAAAACCCAAATGCTATACTTGCCTTAATCAAAGCTTTTTCCAGTTGATCTTACTAGTTGTCCAAGTACTAATCTTGATCACTGAGGCACTCTTGATCACCATGAATTGCTCACCTTCTAAACTCGATCATCGATCATCAACACACAAACAATCGGAGACAACATACACAAAGCAAACAAGGCTACAACTAGAACAGTACACCAACAATAGAAAAACAGCATGAAAAGTTTATAAAATGATTCTACGCATCGCTACGATCACACAGACGTAACGATCACAAAAATCGGAGCTAAAACGGAGGAGATATGAATTTTCTAAGATTTTCTTTAGAAAAAATAATTGATTAAATAGGATCACGAAATTAAAAAGTTTCGAACTGGTGAACCAAGGTTACTAACATGTAGTTCTTTCAAAAATGAATCTAACGCAATTTGAACGTGTCAAAATAGAGTTAAAATAAATATTTTATGGCCAAAACAATTTCAATGGCAATTTTGTAAATATAGAAAATGTATTTTGAACTTAGCCAGGCTGTTTACGCTTTCAGAACTGAGAAGACGTACTTTAGGTAATACTTATCGGAGTGCGGGTTAGATATGGAAACAACCTAGGGTCTCTTTAGCATAATTTACCCCGAAGGGATACTGTTCATTCCGACGGTCAGGATTTCATCTCGGGGAAGAACCGGCCGGCTGGTCACTACAACAGTGTTCCTGCGGCGGCGCCATTGAAGACCCTCACCGAAGCTTCACCAAACGAAGTTTCCGACCTCGATTTGACTCGTGAATTGCATGGGAAGGGTGGGAAACTCGAGGGGATCTTACCTAGGCCAAAATCAAAGGTGGGAAAGATTCGGCGTGAGAGCAGACTTCATTGGGGCGGAGCTCGGCGCGCTGCGAAGTTCGGCGGCCATGTGAGAGCAAAAGAGTGTGGTAGAGAGTGAAAGGGAAGGCTTGGAGTCTTCATCACCTCAACCCAGAGCTCAGCACGGTCTTAATTTCGCTAACACGGCCACGAGCAGGGAGTTCCACGGCAGCGGCGAGCTCGTTCATCAGTGAGATCTTTTCCTCGGCATCAATGGTGGCTAGGGTTTCTGAGGAGGTTGCAGATGCCAAAGGGGAACGCGGGAAGGTCAACAAGACCTTATAGGGTGCTTGGTTTGCCGTTGGTAAGGAAATCGTGAGGATTCAGGTTCGCTACCGACCGTTGTCGCGGAGTCCAGCTCGTCTACGCGCGAGGAAGAGGGAAAGTGAAATGATGTCACTGACAAGTGGGCTCCTTCCATCAGTGACACATGGTGCAGGCCCAGGTTGTCAGTCAAGGGAAAAAGGGGAACGACACGCACGCAGCTTACCGGGCCGGCCTTCACGCGCATAGCCAATGGGCCGATAGGGGGGATTGGGCCGAGCGGGTGGGGAAAGAAAGGGGAAGGGATTCGCAACTTGGGCCGGCCTGCCATGGGCCAGAGGGAAGGAGAGGGTGGGGGTCAGGCCTCGGCTTAGTTCTGGGCCGAGATTCAAGGAGAGGTGAGGTCTTCTTTTTTCTTTTAAATTATTTTCTTTCAAGCCATTTTCAATCCAATTTGAAAAGCAATTTAAATTCACCTCTAGGCTTTTGTCAAAAACCACTCATCTCAATAAATCAAATGCAACGACATGTATGCACAACATGTTTCTATATCCTATGATAAATTTTAATTTAGAAAATAAATATTATTTTCATGAGCACAAAAATAACAAATTAATCATTTTTCACCTATTTCAAGGGTTGCAAATTTTCGTGTGTTACATCTACCACTCACCCCTTAGCTTTAGAGGTAAGCGCTATATGAACATGAGTATAAACCTAACGCTAATCTAACTATGTTAGACGTATAATCAAAGTAGGCAATGAACATTACAGTTATGAATAAGTGATTATCCCAAGTCATATCAAGTATTCGACTCAAACATGAACTAGAACAAAAACTAGACAGATTACTAGAACAAGAACAAGAACACGATGAACTAGACAAGAACAAGACGAACTAGATGATAAATTAGACAACTAGAAGATGAATTAGACAACTAGAAGAACACAATTAAGAACTAGAAGACAAATAGATAAACTATGTTGAATACAAGAGAGAAGTACAAGGCTTGTACCTAGCCTCCTCACAACTAGATCCAGAATCAGCGTTGCTTGACTCCTCTAATTCATATTCTATGCTCTAGCTATTCCCTAGGTAGTGAAGCTCTTGGGTGCCCTAAGTCGATGACTGGTGAACTGATTGATTTGTTGGTGATTGTCTCAAGGGGGCATTCTACCCCTTCTTTTATAGTCCGGCGGGGTGCACCGCAGCCCTCGGATCAAAACCTACTCAAACAAGGGCCAGGATGCTTCGAAGAGTTGGATTGGAGGCCGTCCCATGGAGGAGGGGGCACAGCCAGGTGGGCCCAGGCCAACCGGCCCCACCTAGCAGCCTCTCCGCTCCCGCTTTGCTCTGGTGCCTTCTCGTGTCTTCTAGATCCTTCCCACCGACTTTTGCATGATTCCAACTTAATCTCGTTCGGTCTCCTTGATCCCTACTCCTCCTTGGATTATTCTGTTTTAGTCCCTAAATATCCAGAATTACACCAGTGCTGGGAATTTATTAGGTTGGTCCCTGTAGCTCTCTTGTGGTGATGATTCCGAAGTATGCTAGAGGATTCCAATCGTATCGAATGGGGACTCATTCATCAGGACTCTGATTAGGGAAAGTGATATGTCCATTTCAATCGTCTTGACGAGCTCTTCACAATGGTGTGCTCTATTTCATCATTTGAGTTACTTTTATGTGGAAAGATATGCATAACCTACAAAACAAGTAGGAGCAACACAACTTGTGGAACTTGTTAGGATAAAACCCTACAACTATTCATTAACAACTATTTTATTGTTGTATGGTGCATGAATTGATGGTATAATGTTGATGTTAAGGAGCATCAACAAGCTCCCCCAAGCTTAACCTTTGCTAGTTCCTTGCAAATAAAGGATTAAATCAACATGACAGATCAGGAGTTGCTACAGTATTTTCACGCCTTACAAGTACACCAATGTTCAAAAACTCTCTTCCGGATTAGATTTTTTTTGAACTTACCCATATTACCTATAATTGTGGGGCTTTTAACCTTCTCTTCGGTCTTGAGTAGTTGAAAAGTAGAACGATCAAGTCAAGCAATATGTCTCAAGCCCTTTGGTCAACCTTTATTCTGGAGTTTTGCAGAATTTTTTGCAAAGAAATAGAGATTCCTTTGTATGACCCTTTCATATCTCTCATATGTGGTATTTGTGGATCCTCACCAAAAATAAGTAGTGGTATCCTTTCTTAAGATATAGATATGTGGAGTTTATATGGAAACATAGATAATTTGCAAAGCATATATTTATCAAGTCAAATAGTAGACCCAGAAAGAAAATCATACACTCTAATCAAGACGTGCATTTATAGTGTAAGCATATTTATTACTACTCTTCTAAAGATATACCTCTCTACAAGGATATTAGAAAACATGAGCTATATGTCTAATTCTACTATCCAGCATGTTCCCCTATGAAAGGTCTAAATGGCTAGAGGGGGGTGAATAGCCTATTTAAAATTTTCTACAAACTCAACTAGACAAGTTGGTTAGTAAAACAAATGACGAAGCTATTCTAGCACTAGCTCAACTAAGCTAAGCAAACCACCTAAAGTCTAGTACAAGGCTAAACGCTAAGCCACAACAACAAGGCACAACTAAGGCTAGCTACACTCCTCAACAAGAACTAATCTACACAAGCTAAACAACTAGCAAGGTAAACAAGAAGGTAAAGGAGTGGGGAGTGATTGTTATACCGACGTCGTAGTGTGGAGATATATCCAAACAATCACTCACCATCACACTCACAATAGATAATCCTCGGCAAGAGATGACACAAGATTTTTTACCGAGGTTCACTTGCTTCCCGGCAAGCTAGTCCTCGTTGTGGAGATACACCCACTTGATAGATCATGAGCTAATTGGAATCCAAAGCCAAACCCTCAGCGGGTGCCACACATCCACTCACAAGATGGGGATCCTCCAAGCCACGAGCAATCCACTAGAATAGCCAATTGCGATCTCCCGCGGGGAAGGCTCAAGAACCCCTCACAAATCACTTGGTGAGGCTCAAAACAATCTCCAATCACGAGATCAACACCATCGCTGCTCCAAGCCATCTAGGGCTCGTGAAACACCCAAGAGTAACAAGAAATCCGCAGCAACACAATCAAGTGCCACTAGATGCAACTCACTAAGCAATGCACTTGAATCTCACTCAATCTTAGTAGGATTAGTGATCAAGCAAGGAGATGAGTGGAGGGAGTGTTCTCTACCTCAAAGTATGTCTCAAGTAATCAAAAGTGCAAGAGAGAACCCCCAAAATCAGCCACCTTCTATTTATAAGCCCCCTCAACAAATAGAGTCATTGGCTCTTTCACTAGGCTGAAATCGGGAGCACCGAACACGCAGAAGGGTACCACTAGATGCTCGATCCCCTATGTCCGGTGCTCTGGATTTAGCCATGTGTCAACCTTTGAATCTCGCGCGTTGAACTCCAATGGTCACCTGTAGACCGCAGATGCGAACAAGTGATCACCGGACACGTCTAATGACTAGCAGACTCTTACACAAAGAGTTTGTCATACTCATGACCTCACCGGACACGGAGCACCGGACGTGTCTGGTACTCACTGGACTCGTGTGCAGAGAGGGTTGCAAACCGCTCGAACACCGGACTCACACCACCGGACACGCCCTGAGCATCCGGTGCGCTTAGTCAGAAAACCCTACTGAAGACAAGCCACACCGGACGCACGGACAGCAGACCACCTGTGTCTAGTGCGGTGCGTCCGGTGCGCACTGCTTGCTTAGATCAGAAACTAACACTACACCGGACGCTCGGACCCTGCGTCTGGTGCCTCCGTGCACTGTGTCCGATGAGTGTTTCTAAGTGAGAAACACTCCCGCAACTTCCCAAAGAATTCCATCAGCGCAACAGAAAATATGCTCTTTATTTTCTCAAAAACGCTGAATCCCGCCTCACAAGCTCGGACAGAGCGAGAGAAGAACCCAAACCCCTCTCAACCCTAGGAACTCTACCTCCTTTGCAAATGTGCTAACACCACCAAGTGTCCACCACCAAAGTGCATGTTGTTGGGCATTCTTAACGTCATTACCAAAAGTAGATTTAATTTCTAATTCTGATAACGGTACCAAAAATGCCAAACCTATCTCTCATACCGCTTAAGCCAAGTTGTCATCCCCGGCATGACATGAGAGACGCGGTATTGAAATATGCAATTGCCCATCTAGATAAATAATGAATGGGATCTGCAAGCGCACAGATTAATACCGATGTAGCATTTTAACCACGAAGTATTCCAGGTATCGTTATTTATATTTTTACCACTGGGAAGGGATTAGCAATCATCAATGTTGATTATAGAATGAAATATAAGATTGAGTATCTATCATTACATGTATAATTGAGAACATTTATCTAACTCTTTCATACAGGGATAAGTGTCACATAAAGGATATATAAAGTAATGAATAGTGACAAAGATAATTAAT
>Ga0182004_10004457_pt1 | contig 11295 bp, 10 predicted proteins | sample Sormic07211540_1_FD_120479 | JGI IMG/M metagenome (GOLD analysis project Ga0182004, IMG submission 120479) | Endophyte microbial communities from Sorghum bicolor roots, Mead, Nebraska, USA - 072115-40_1 MetaG | ecosystem: Host-associated > Plants > Roots > Unclassified | place: USA: Nebraska...
GCTCGGATTCATCTAGCTCTAGTGGTTCATCTAGTTCTGTTTCTAGCTCTTCGATGTAATCCTTAGCTTCCTCCTCTAGATTAGGCTATGATGCCTCTAGGTGAGTGGCTGCCATCACCTCCTTTATCGGGTCAGTTTTGGGATTCGGCTCAATTTTGGCTTTAATCAAGCCGACATAGGGAATGGACAGGTTTAGGTTCTTCCCTATCCGACCCTTGAGGTGCCCGCTATCAAATCCGTCAATGAATCTCATAAGTGGGTGTCCAATTAACAGGTCGATGTCCTATACATCAAAGATGTAGAAATTCAAGAGAACATGGACCTTGCTAATGACAACAGACACATTCTCCAGATGGTAACTTGAGAAAATTTTCGGTCGGAACTAACAGTTCCTCGCCTAGGAGTGTTAATGCTAAATTCTTAGACATTACAGATGCTCCTACGGCGGGGTCATAAAGAGAATCCACGGGAGTCCTGCTTATGAGACAACAAATGGTTGTGAAATAGGAGAGAAGCCTGATAACATCAGACGACGCTTCTGACTTCTTCAGCCATTCACTGCTCATAATGGTCATGAGCTCCTGAGCAGTTGCTTTGAGATAACAAGCCTCTAAGCAATAAGATACTTGCTCTTTTGGAGCATTGTGGTTTCTCTTTTACATAGATTGTTTCGAGACGTTGCCATAATCGGTGAAAAGATCCGTCTCGATGTTAAGAGGATACTCCAAGGGATGAATCACTTATTCCCTTCGATGTGTTTGGGATTGTGGTTCAGGCTCGACACCTTGTGATGTGGCTACTATGGCATCGACTGACGAGGTTTCATCCCTAGGGGCTTGGTCTTCCTTAGGGGCATCACTATGGTCATCAGTGTAGGGGGTGTTGTCTAGTATGGTTGCTAGGACCACCCTACCTTCACTAATGGGTAGATGAAGGAATGCTCCCTTTGAGGCTAGGTCCAAGAATTGTGCAGAACTTTGCCTCAGACCGAGATAGAAATGCTGCATTAGCGTTGGCTCGGTTATGGCTAAGTCTAGGCCTAAGGATGCTAAGTCTATGATTTGCGCCCAAGCCGCACCTAGAGATTCCTTCTCTTCTTCCTTGAAGTTTAGGATCTCTCTACAGAGACGAGCCACACAGGAAATGGGGAAGTAGGTAAGGCAAAACTTGGCTTGCAGCTTCTCCCATTCTCCGTCTACACTACCTACATGGCGAGAGTACCACCGTTTAGCTTTTCCCGTCAACGAGAAGGGGAAGAGCTTCCACAAAAGGGTAACTCGCCTCATCCCTTGGATGTGAATGCACGAGCAAAGCTACTTAAAATTACGTAGGTGGGTATAGGGATTTTCATCTCCTCCTGAAAAGGGATTCTCCTGAACCATCGCTATTAGACTTGGGCGAAGCTCATAAGAACGGCCAAAATGGCCTGAGAAGAACTAGGCGGCTCTAGCTCAGCGCCCAATGGAGCATCGTAGTCAAAAAGGGTTGTTTGATCCATGGGATAGGTAAAGGTTCTAATCAAACAAGGATAACTTGACGACTTTGAGTCTAGTTAACCAGCTACTGTTCCCTAGCAACGACACTAGAAATTCTTGTTGACTCTTCTTAGCGTCACTACCTAGGATTGTCAATCCTTGGCACAGCACTAGAAATGCTTGTGTGACACCAGAAGTGGCAAATGGTTTTACCACAAGTAGATGGTGGTCAATACAGCACTTCACCAGGAGTATTCTAGGTATCATATTTTCCATGAGGAACGAGAAGTGGATTAACTAGACCAATTGAGTCCTTGGATGATGATCAAAGGGCTTAGGATTGGGTGGAGAGGTATTTCTAGTATTTGGCTTCTGGCTAAGCTATCCTAAGTATACTGAGAGTTAACTGCCTTCCTACTATGGCCGATAGGTGAAAAGGGTGTGGCAAAACACTTCCCTAGGCAGCTACCATGTAGGCCAACTATTATTTGCAACTTGCCTAACAACACACTGAAGAGAACTCCTAATGTCCAGTAGAGGCCTGTCACGATTCGCTGCTGGCGTTCTTTAGGTGTGACAAGAAGTCCACAAGGGCAGACATAGTCTAGACGCCACATATACACTAGTTCTACTACTCTAGACCAAGCTAAGGTTTCGAGAACTTCACACAAGGCAAAGCAATGTGCCAGTAGGCCGGTTGTATACTTAACATAAACTAAGACAGAAAGTAAATGCTAGAAGTACTCAGATGAAAGGCAACTAGAAGGAAGACTTACTAGAAGACAAGCATCCGCTGAGGCGCTCCTAGAAGAAGACTCCCGACAAGCCAAGACTCCTCCTCGGGGAACTCCTCACTCTCTTCTCTCTATTCTCATACTTAGCTAAGAATAGCTCTTCCTAAGATACATCATGTCAGCGATCCACGTGCTCCCTCTTCTCCACCGTTGGATCAAACCGACCTTGGAACTGCCATATGATCAACAATTGGGGATTTCCATTACATGTTCATCATGGGGATGTCGATGGGAGTGAACCGACTTAATGTGGGCCCACATCATAGGTCGGTCGACCGACCTATTGCTACCATGTGGGCCCCACCAAGCTTCTAGAAGGTGCTGAGGTTGGTGGGAGTGTGGGCTAGGTGGGGGCCCACCAAATGTGGGTCGGCCGACTGTTGGCATTTCTTAGCATCACTACTAAAGATAGACTATAAATTCATCATTAGCAATGGCACCAGAAATGTCGGGTGTTGGTATACCATAATTATCGTTACGTCAGAGTGATAACTAAGGCCTTTAACGACGCCGACCTTAGGAGTGAAGTCTGGTAACAATAATTAGGAATGCCGGATTGGCCATCCTTACCATCCTTACTTACGAAATGCAAAGCTGTAGCACGGCGCCAGGTAAATGCACGGAGTTTACAATCTTAAGTAACGGTACTTAGGTACGCCAATCAATAGTTCATGAATATAAAGAATAAAACTGCAAGCGAACAGAACTTCATTGTAGCATTTCAACCCGTAAGTATTCAAGGGTTATTGTATTTAATCCCGTAGGAGGGCGTAACAAATGCATCTAGCTTGGTTTGTAGCATGATCACATATTGAGATGCATAGGTAGATATAGTCTAATCATGGGTCACGACAGGCTCTTAAAATATGGATAGTGGACACACTCATCGGGGCAACCTCAAGGAATAAAGAGAAAATAAGGAAATAAAAGAAATAAAGAACAACTACTTGAGACGGCATTGATCTTATATAACTATGCAAAGAATTGTTAGTAGAACATGTAATCAATATAACTAGAGTTAGAACTAAGTCTGAGGCTCTGGGGAGATCCCTGTAGTTGGACATCCAGCCGATAGGGACTTTACAGAACTCCTACTAGAATACCTGATCATGGGGGAATACCAGGGATGACAGGGCTGTCACTACCCTACCACCTAACCCTCTACAGAATTGTATTAATACCAAGAAGCTCTAAGATCCTCTAAGGAGACAAGCTATCCTTGCTAGCTTTGCCTTGCTCTACTACTGAATCTAAACTAAAGAACAAGTATAGAAATGTGAGGTGTATTGCTCCAAATGATGGTGTGTGTAACACCCCAGTGTTGTGGTTGCATCAGTCACATGCAAAACATGAGCATCATCATCTTCATGAGCATATCATGATCAACATTTATCTTGGGTCATGTTATTTTATGCAAAAGTGTGATTTAACTTGCTTAACTATGCTTCCTATGCTTGTGTTTACTTGTACCATGCTCATGTTTGTGTGCTATGCTTTAGTAATTAGTTTATCTATGCTTAACTTGACTTTTGGAACAATGTTCATGTTGGTCACATCTCCAAATTAAGCACTTAAGTCATACTTCCTTTTTATATGCCCTAAAAACCTCTTTTGATTAGGGTTTTAAAAAGTGCTTAATAAATTATTTGCATGTCAAAACTTTCTACAGCAAAGTTGTATAAAATTTTATAAGGAACAAAAGTTATTTTATGGTCATCTCATGAACATGATCACATCTTGCTCAAAAAGTGCTTGCAAGGCTGTTTTGGGTGCTGTTTTGGCACTTAACCAAATTTGGCTAAGTCCTGGCGCCACTAGTTTGCTCGATCGATTTTGGGAGCTTCATATCTCTTGATCCAGGCCGATTTGTCTCTTGCTCCAGTTGACAATGTTGAAACTCAGCTAGTAATCCAACTTTGTCAACTACACCATCTCCTAATTCGCCTTGGTTTGGGAGATAATCACTGTCAAAGTAGCTCTATCAGTCAGTCATCGTTTTGTCTGAATCGGAGCCGTGCTCGCCGTCGTGGCCGACCAGCACAGCACCTGGCTGCCATTTGGCGACCGTACGGCGGCGTTGGCCCCACTCATCAAGTCGTCGACGTCGTCATGGACGCCACGACGCCCCGCACTCACCCAGCGCTCGTCCATTCTCTCCCTTCCTCTCTCTCGCAACTCCGACGGCGAAAGCGCCATCGCCATTGCCGCCGAGAGCTTCGCGAGCTCCTCGCGCCCTCACCTCTGTGCCTCGCCTCGCCTCTGAGTGTCTCCAAGTCCGCCTTGAGCTCCTCCATCTTCTCCACCCCTTGGTTGGATGAGATCTCCCCGAGATGAGCCGCATTTCGCGAGTTGCCATCGTCGGGTTCACGGCCGTCGTGACCCCGACCCCGGCGAACCTCACTGCTGCTCCGTCCTTGCCTTCCTACTTCCCTCCAAGTCGTGTTAGGGTCTGCTTAGGTCTCGGTTGTGGTTCGTGCCATGCCATTCCGGCCTTGGTGCCACCGTTGTGCGGGAACACGGCCGTCGCACCGCCGCGCTCACCGCCGACGAGCACCCCGCACGTGAGGAGGCTCACTGGAGCCATTAGGGTTAGGCGTTTCTACCTAGAAAGCTCTACACTGTCTCACTAGTGCTTAAGCCGCTCTTCCCCGAGTGTGTACCCTGCACGTGAGGAGGCTCACTGTTTCTACCAGTCGGAGATGGCCGGCGTAAGCCGAGGTAGCTCCGTCGTGCCGCCATGGCCGACGGCGACCCCATTCCGTCGCTGTAACCCTAGAGTCACCTACCTCCATCGATGCGGAATCACTCTAGGAGCATGTTGGTGCCCTTGGATCCACCGGAGAAGCTCACCATCGGTGAGCATTCGCCGGCGAGTGTGTACCCTGTTCTCTGGGTCGCTGACACGCGGGACCCGCTGTCAGTGACTCAACGGTCCCCTCGTCTCTTTTATTCAAATCCAGATTTCTTACAATCTTGCAAAAATCATATCTCCAGTTTCTGAGATCCAAACAAATTTTGTGATATTCCATGAAAATATAACATGCACCATGTTTTCTGGGAAAAATAATTGTTATGATTTAATCTTATTATTTAAGTATAAATTAATATCTGTTGATATACTGCTCCTTTTCCTATGAAATTTTTATGCTTTGCTCTGAGTGGTATGAGAATGCTATGATAAATATTTCATGATTTTTGGAGTACTGTATCTTTGATATGAAATTCATGTTGATCCTATGGCTGTTTTCTTATTTAAATCATAATAAATTTTTTATGCTTATGCTGGTATTCTACTTTGGTGTCAAGCTTGTTTATGGTAATAGTAACACGTAAATAATCTGAAATCTGTTGTTTGACACTATCTAAGCCATGTTTCTTAATTTATGAAATAAGCACCTTGTCACATGTTAAATGTTTATCTTAAGTTTGGCATGTGCATTTGTTCTGAAAATTTTATGGTATTGTCAAGATGCTATGCTTGTGCTTCTGTAATTTTTGTAGATTTTTCTGAGCACTTTTGCTAGTATCTTGTAATTATGCCCTTTAATGGAATTAAATTAATAAATGCCTTGTTCTTGAATGTTTAGTGGTCAACATGTGATGTTCTGGTAATCTTAGGTCATGCTTGTGCTTGTAAGCCATCTGGTTGGCACTAAATATGTTTTGGCTATGTAATCAAATAATTAATTAAAGGTTCATAAGCTGTTCTGGAAAGCAAGGGAGTAATTTAACCTTTGCTGGATGATAACTTGGTTTTCTGAGAAACTTGTCTAAATCAAAGATGATGTAAACTTTGTGAATTAGTTTAAAAGCTATAGCTCTTCCAAGTTGCTCTCTGTTTTTCTGGGACAGAACCTGGAACTTTGTTTAATTGACCTGTTTAACCTATGAATCTTGCTGTGATGTCTAAAGATGAAATGTAAACAATTTCATAAGCTTTCCAGAATGTCCTCATTCATGTTTGTTGGATCTGTATAGCAATAGTTATGATTTGTTTCTTGAGCTTCTCTGTTATGTGATGCTTGCTGTTTATGGTTTGACTTGTTAAGTCTTGCTAAGTTAGTTAGTTATCTTGTGTGAGCTTGTTATGAAAGTTACTCTGTAAATGAGTGTCTAGTGAAGTTCTAATTAGGTTATCAAGCATTCATCCTCATCTAGGATGCACACATTCTTATTCATCGTGCATGCAATAGGTGCACCAGAAACGACAACTGCGTTCGAGCTCCAGGTGAACCCCGAAGGCCAGAAGTTCAATCCGGAGGCGGAGGCCCAGCTAGCCGGACACGAGGAGCCCGAAGAGGAGGTCGAGTGCCCGAATCACGAGCCAGCTTCTTTCGTGAAAGGCAAGCCCTAGAGCATCTTAAGTCTCCCACTTTAATTTCAAAAGTTTACTTGGTTATGTTATATTTATTGATGCATTACGTAAAGGAGTTGTGATGAAACCCTTACTGCATTATACTCATTCCTTGTCCAGATATCTTACCTCTACCTGGTTATAGAGTTAGTATCAAGTAGCAGCTTAGCCATGCTTTAATCGGTAGAAGTCGGGTGATATCCTGTCACCTGCGCGAGATAGGGTTGTGTCGGATTACGATTGTCTATAAGTGCTATCATGGAAAGAACCTGATTAAAATGACTTAAGCCGGGTGGAGTTTTGCAAGGTTGTAGTAACTCCGTCTGTGGCAGCTAAGGACCGATCGTTGTACATCCTCTTGTCATGTTGAACGCATGCCTAACACTTAGTTGGCCGGATAACTTGTTCCGACCGCGAAGCCTAGTAGTATGACTCAGACCGGAAGACCGGCAAGTATAAAGTGCGCACTACCGGAGGAAGTGCGGTGTGCGGGGGACCATTGGCGTAAGACCAAAGGCAGGTGAGTTAAAAGTCCTTACCTCCCTGGCAGAGTGGTAGCCCTGGGAGTGCGGCGCTAGTCGGAGCCGCGATTCCTGAGTCGTACCAAAGGTGACCCGCTTGCTCTCCAACGGGGGATGCTTGGGTGAGTGCTAGGAATAACCCTCCAGCTGGATAGGAATCGATTCGAATCATCGTCTCTCCCGGATAGTGAGAACTTGACAGAGCAGCGGCAAACGTAGCATTCACTAAACTACAATGGTTCGTGATAATGATGATAGCAAGGAAGAGCATATGATGAACTTGGTATGGTTATTATTGTTTGTAATAATCAAGTGAAGTGTTTTAGTACAGGTGCTAATCTAGTGATACACTAATAAAGATTAAATGGATACCTTTACAAATGGTATGGTAATCACTTAAGCTTTTGGCAAATGATGAGTCAAGCCAGCTACACTTTATACTTAGCCTTGCAGGATCCTTGATGTCTTTTATGTTTTACTATACGGGTAAGTCTAGCTGAGTACATCCTCGTACTCAGGGTTTATTCCCACCTATTGCAGATGATATCTTTTATGTGGCTTCTGCAAGACCTGTCTCCATCCCGCTGGGGATGAGGACTAGACCGTTGGGCACGGTTCTCTAACTACTTCGTACCTGTTCCTTTTGATGGATGGCATGAGACTCTGGCTGTAACAAGAACTTGGAATATGTTTCGTAAACTATTTTGCTTCCGCTACTATGAACTTATGTTATAATAACTAAGTAACTCCGATGTGGTGCCGCTTCGACGGCAATAAATGACTATGTAACATTCGCTGTGTTATGTTGAACTATTACGATCTTGGTCTGTTGCAAGTTGGTTTGAAGTCCTTCGTGATTTCAGTTGACTACCGGGACTATATGGGCTCAAGTATGGAAACTTGATTACTAGTCGATCGTTTCTACACTTGAACTCTTATAATTTGGTCGGTTCTGTGACAGCTGGTATCAGAGCAAGTTCAGCATTATAAATGCAGTGTTTGTGTATTTAAAAACAAAAGAGTTTTTAAATAAAACTGTGAAAATCGATACCTAAGTTATGTCAGTGGTCGAATCTTCTTTGCCCATATAAGGACTCTAGTTGGCTATTTAAGAACTGACTTGGGGGGGTTTCACTTATGCATCTCCGGCAGTACTCAGGTATGGATGTGTGATGACCGCACTATGCTACCCTGTGGTCTAATGGTAGAGGTAGCCTTCATATGTGAATTAGCCGCATATGTTGCTAGATTTAAATTATGCAACGTCGCACCTATGCTCTGGTAAGTGTGAGCTGTGAGACCTTGATCGCCCAAATGGCGGTCTAGGGGAGTGTTCGCGGTCGTTTTCTGGAGCGGTTACATGTCAAACCATGGAACCACGAAAGAAACTTAATTGGGGAGCATTTAATTTCTCGGGTAGCTGTGGTGTCGTTGATGTGCACTTAGTTTACTACTTACTTGAGTGAGATTTGGGGAATTGTTGGGCTGCAATGAAGTTTTCTGCATGTACTCTAACAGCGCGCGTGTAAATCGATAGTTATCGTATCGAGAGACGAATGTATGCCACCGTATATCCATTAGAATATTAGTTTTCTAAGTTTGTGAGGACGTACGGTTCGTGCATGCATCATGTCGCATTCATACATACATTTTGTCTACTCCTTCCCTTACAATATCGTCCCTTTTAATTAAATAAATGTTGCTTAATTAATCCTCTCTTACCCGTGGTTATTCCTTTCCACAGATGGACGTGCCTGCCTCACCTCACCCTAGTGACACCTTTTTGAGTGAGTTTGGCACTCCTACTCTCCATTGGAGGGTGCTACAGTCTGTGGGGTATACTGAGCCACCTCAGTATTCCTGGTGGGAGGTGGATATGACAGGAGATTTGCAGTGGTTCACTATGCAGGGAGTTGTCCCACCACATGGGGGCAGGTCTGCATGGACTGGGTGGACCTGCAACTCAGATGGGCAGACTCCATGGGAAGCAGCTCAGGTTGCAGCCCATGCTATGCTGCTCAACATATGTCAGAGGTTTGGCAATGAGCTTATAGGAGGGCCAGCGGCCTCCATTCCCCGTGCTGACCCAGCAGCAGCGGAGTGGAAGCAGGCTGATGGATGTGCGTTGGTCTGAGGCCGAGGAGAGTGAGCTGAAAGTTCCAGTCCTACTATGAGTGCTATGATGGTTGTGCTCAAGCTGTTCAGTCAGCGAGAGGACACCTATGCACAGGTGATGGTGGCTGTTCGCCAGGCTCAGGAGATGCAGCAGAAGGCTGAAAAGCGTGCTCGCAAGTTTCGCAAGCAAGCTAGACTCCTGGAGCAAGCCCAGAAGGACCGCAATGACTGGGAAGACATTGCGGAGTACCGTAGGTAGCGGTGTGTGAAGGCCATTAGAGAGAGATCACAAGCAGGATCAGATGAGTCAGTTGGCTAGGGAGAAGGAGACCGTGCAGGAGCGCTTGGTGCAGATCACTCGTGAGAGGGATACTGCACTCCGTGTGTCAGAGAATAGGCGTCGAGCATGGGAGATGCACCGCATCCAGTCGCTTGAGTGGGAGAGCTATCTGCAGCATCAGATTGAGGCTGGTCTTGTGGAGATTCACCGTCTCAACAACTTGCTACACCCTATTCCTCGCCCTGTACTTGTGTATCCAGAGGTAGGACCTCAGCTGATCATGACCGATGATGATGGTATGGAGGTCGATGGACCGGCCGCGGCTACACCACCTTTGCACGAGGACGTGGAGGACGAGGAGCTTGAGCCGGTTAGCGACGAGGATGGAGAGGCGATCTTCAACGCTAACTCAGACGATGAGCCTGGAGTGTAGTCGGTAGCTAGTAGTTATCCTATGAGGATCTTTTGTAGTATGACTGTCAGCAGTTGTGCTTTGTAATCGTGTTGTAATCCGGAACCTTGACCTTTGACATATGGTCTGTACTATGATGGTGTAATAACTTCATGGACCCAATGTTGTTATCTTTATCATGTTCGATCAGCTTTGTCAATACTTACCGTTATTGTGCATCTTGCAGATATCTGTGTCATGTGTTGGATTGGTGATGTTGTTTTGTGGAATTGAATTATTGTGCCTTTTTCTGTAAAGTTATTCTCCCAAATGCTTTCAGGCATAAATATAAGTTCTTCTACGGCAAATCTTGTCATCATCAATACTCACTGACTATGTCTTTACAGATGTCTTGTGGCACTCGAGGTGCGAAACAACGTGCGAACATGAATCCACCCCCTCCTCCTCCACCACCAAATCCAGCTGAGCTGATGCAGATGATGGTGGAAAGTCAGAGGCTGCTAACTGAAACCATCAATCAGATGGCAAACCAGGGTGGTCGGAATGCACCAAATAGGCCAGCACCTAACCAGTACAGCAGTTTCAAGGATTTCATGGATACTAAGCCCCCATCTTTCAGAGAGGCTGAAGAACCCCTTCAAGCTGAGGAGTGGCTGAACATGGTGGAACAAAAGTTCCGCTTTCTTTGGCTGACCGATGGTTTGAAGGCTGAGTATGCAACTCATCAACTGCAGGGACCGGCAGGCATCTGGTGGAATCAGTATCGGGAGGCTCTTCCGGCCAATACGGTGATTGACTGGAACCTATTCCATGAAGCTTTCAAGGGGTATTTCATACCTCCTGGTGTTATGGAGATGAAGCATACTGAGTTCATGCAGTTGACTCAGGGCAACAAAACTCTAAAGGAGTATTTGCATGCTTTTAATCATCTTTCAAGGTATGCTCCTGAGTTTGTGAGCACGGAGTCGAAGAAGATTGCTAGCTTCGAGAGGGGTCTTGGCACCAAGCTGCTTGTCGGTGTTTTCCCCCCGGGGGTGTCACACCAACGAGTGAATTTGTGTGCGTGCTCCCTTTCCCAGATGGTGATGCAAGAAGACACAGAGATTTATCCTGGTTCGGGCAAGAGAAGGCCCTATGTCCAGCAGGGGGGAGAAGTTTGTATTATCTTGCACCTTAGTGCTTGTACAGGGGTGAATACAAGCGTGGTATGAAGTGTGAGAGCCCTACTGCGTATGTGTGTAGTATTGCGTGGTGTTGTGTCCTCTGTTCTATTCCTGAGTCCCTCCTTTTATAGTTCCAAGGAGAGACCCAGGGTACATGTATAGGTGTCAGAATAGGAGTCGA
>Ga0182004_10004458_pt1 | contig 11295 bp, 15 predicted proteins | sample Sormic07211540_1_FD_120479 | JGI IMG/M metagenome (GOLD analysis project Ga0182004, IMG submission 120479) | Endophyte microbial communities from Sorghum bicolor roots, Mead, Nebraska, USA - 072115-40_1 MetaG | ecosystem: Host-associated > Plants > Roots > Unclassified | place: USA: Nebraska...
CTCCTCAACTCCTTCTCCTTGAGGTGGCTCCCTCTGCTGCTCCTCCGGCTCGGGTGGTGCGAATTCCAGAACCGTCACGCCCTTGGGTACACCTATGTATGCATGACAAGGTGATAAACATAGAGAATGCACATATGATGCAATATGTCATGATGAGGAGCCAAAGGAACACATATCAAGGTGCAAACATGATCACAAGTTCTTAAGATTAAGTGAGTCACCAAATGACAAGTAAGTGCATAGTTCTTCTCTGGTAGAGAGGCTAACTAGACAAGTTAATCAACCTTAGCTACTTACACTCAGCCACTTGTTTGATGGGCAGATTGGGTAGTCACAAGTTTTAGCTATAGCTTCATCATCAGTTGGCCAAACTAAGCAAGTAAGCACTTTCTGGAAATCTTAACAAATTATCTACAAATGACTTTTAGACATCACAGAAATATTCCCAACCGAAGTAGGATAAAACAGACAAAGTCTCAGACCTGCTCTGGAAAATCCAGAGAACAAGCACTTCACAGTAGCTAATTCTAACAGCCACAGCTTTTAAACTACTCAGCAAAATGCTATGAAATTTGGACACAAGGTAGATAAGTAAGTTAGCTACAAGTTTGTTATAGATAAGTTTTCCAGAAAACTTCATCTTCAAGCAGTTCCTATGCAATTGCTATCAGCTACCCAGAAGATGCTCTAAACAAGGCAAAAATAGCAAAATAATATTTTAACACATATTAGGAATGTAACATTGGTTCAAACCAAAAGTACCAATAGCGAGAACATGTCTAAGAAACACCATAAAACATCATGGCGAGGTTTAAACTCATCTTTATTATACCCTTTTCTATTTATTTGATTAATAAGGTGGATTAATGAGCATGAAGTAAAAGTGCTCCAAAAGTTCTAACAAAATTACAGCAAGCTATCTAGGCTACCACAGGGTTACTGTAAAATTTTCATGGCTCTTGCACATGCAGATTGTGATGTACAAAAATGACAAGCTACCAATGGCATTAAAGGCATAAATGTGAAACCCTATCAAAAAAGTGTCAAACAACAGATTTCAAATCTTTATTAGCTTTGAAGTCACGTGGTTACATTACTCAACAAATTTCATCATAATAGGAGTTATAATTTATTTATTAAAAATACCACAATAAACTCCTATTTAAACAAGGGATAATTATCACTTCATCACAGGGCATCCAAAAATCATGAGACATTTATCAGAGCCTATACATAGCATAAATAACAATCTCCTAAATTTGCATGGTGATAGGACTTACAGATCTCAAGATATAATTACCTTCTTTTTATCAAGGATTAAATCATATCTATTTATTTCTGTAAAAACAAGGCAGGTTTCATATTTTTATTAAAAACTAGAGCTACTCCAGCGTATGACAAAATTAGAATCACTCCATTTGGATCTGCCTAACTCAAGTTATAATTTTTACAAAAATAGCTCAGAATTTGCAGAACAAGGGGACAGAGGGGAGAGAGCGAGAGGCTGACGGGTGGGGCCTGCTGACAGAGGGGACCCACGCGACAGAGAGACAGGGAGCAGAGGCGAGCTCGGCCGCCGGAGATCTCATCGACGGCGAGGTCTCTGCGAAAACCGAGGGCATCAACGTGTTCCTCTCCTCAAGGCGAACCTATTGACCTATTTGGCTTATGCTCTACTGGACTCTAAGGTGCTCGACGTCGGAAATGGCAGAGCGGCGGTGCTGCGCGGCGATACGCCGACGAACTGAGGCCATGGCGACCCAGTAGAGGTTGAGGACGAGCAAGAGTGAAGCAAGGGGAAGTGGTAGGAAGAAGAATCACGGCCAGAGGTGAACCAGAGAGGTCTGGCCACATTGCCGGTGATCTCTATGAACTCCGGCGAGGTGGAGTTCGCGACGGAGTTGGCAATGTGACCTCACCGGTGCTCAGCTAGGGGAAAGAGATGGAAAACGAGGTAGAGGATGTCGCAGCGGAGCTCTAGGCGAAGCAACTCGGCTCAGGACGCAGTGTTGCGGCCGGGAGAGCTCGCCGAAGCGTGGCGGAGCTCGCCGAGAACGATGGCGGGCGAAATGTAGAGCTCTGGATGGGTGAGTGGCGCGTCTGAGGCAAGGGACGGCTTCGTGGTGACTTGAGGGCGTCGTCCAAGCTGACAGGAGGGGCCATCGACGGCGTCCAGCCGCCACCTGGCCGGACACGGGGCGGCGGACGGTGAATGTCCAAACTGAATCGGGCAATTCAGTCGCCGTTTCTAGTGATTGAAACCCAATCTTCGTCGATGTTTTACTCGCAATTCACTCGGTTGTTTTTGCTCGGATTTGTCCCAATGGATAGAGCTACACGAGTTCTACAAGTTTGCTTAAAGCATCAAAGTCTGGTTTGGCCTAGAATTCAAACTACAAGGCTCCCAAGTACCCTACCTTGAAACTGCAGAACCCAGACTTAGCCAAATTCGCCTAAGTGTTGGAAACAGCACTGATTTCTGTCTTGTGGGCCACTTTTGGTTAGGTTGCATCCATTTTCATGAGAAGGTACCAAAACAACTTTTGTAGCTTATAAAATTTACTACAACTTTGCTTTAGATCAATTACATGCAAGGTCTCTAACACTAGTTTCATAAAAGATCTTTGAAAAGAGGTCTATGGTGTCAACTAGGTCAACCTAGGGCTAACCATGACTTAGGGGCATCTTTGGATGAAACTCCCAACATAAACTTTGTTCCAAATGATATTCCAAACATGAATAAAGTATTTTCTAAGACAATGTGTACTTGTATACATTGGTCATACATTACTTTACACATATAACAAGCCATATAAGAAATTCAATCACATAGTGTATACACCAAAATGACATGTGATCATGGTATGATGCTCATGAGTGAGTATGATGATGCTTATGTTGATGAAATGCTCATGGTTAACATGCAAGCTAACACTAGGAGTGTTACAGCCCTCCCCCCTTACAAAAATATTGTCCCAAGATTTGAAAGACGTACCATTTTTCATAGAAGGAGGGGTAAGTCAAATGTAAATAGTCTACCCTTTCCCAAGTCGCATCTCTTTCACTTTGATGGTTCCATAACACCCTATATAGTTTAATCACTCTCCCTCGGGTAACTCTTTCTTTGACATCAAGAACTTGTATAGGCTTTTCTTCATAGGATAGATCTAACTGTAACTTAAGGCCTCCCATTTCAACTCTTCCTTCGGGCATGCGAAGGCATTTCTTGAGTTGGGAAACATGGAATACAGAGAAAATAGCTCTCATCTTGTAAGGTAGCTGTACCCTGTAAGCCACTTTGGCATCCTCTCAGTGATTTGGTAGGGACCCACATACCTAGGAGCAAGCTTCCTCTTCACACCAAAGCGATTCACTCCCTTTATGGGTGATACGTTAAGGTACACAAAGTCACCTACTTCAAATTCGAGTGGCCTTCTTCTTCGGTCAGCGTAGCTTTTCTGTCTAGCTTGGGCGGCTTCCATGTGTTTCTGGATAGTGAGAACTTGCTTTTCGGCTTCCTTGACGAAGTCAATTCCACAGTATCTCCTTTCACCAGGTTCGACCCAATTTAGAGGAGTTCTACACTTGCGGCCATACAAAGCTTTCAAAGGGGCCATTTGAATACTCTCTTGATAGCTATTATTGTAGGATAATTCAGCGAAAGGCAGCCATTTCTCCCATGCTCCCTTGGAAGAGATGACACATGCCCTCAACATATCTTCTAAGATTTGATTCACACGTTCAGTCTGATCGGAGGTTTGGGGATGGTAGCCTGAACTGTGAACCAACTTTGTACCAAGGAGTGAATGTAAATGTTCCCAGAAGCGGGAAGTGAACTGAGGACCTCTATCAGAAATAACAGTGTGAGGCACTCCGTGCAATTTAACGATCTGGGAGAAGTACAACTCAGCATACTCGGATGGTCGGTATGTAGATTGTACCAGAATGAAATGAGCTGACTTGGTCAAGCGATCAACAATAACCCATATTGAATTGTAACCTTTTTGGATAGGGGAAAGACCAACAATGAGGTCCATGCTGATTTCTTCCCACTTCCAACCTGGAACTGGCAAAGGTTGCAACAATCCTACAGGCTTAAGGTGAATTGAGTTTACCCTACAACAGGTATCACACCAAGCAACATAAGCTGCTATTTATTTCTTCATCTGGTCCACCACAAGCGAGGCTTCAAGTCTTGATACATTTTGCTACTACTAGGATGGATAGACAACTTAGAGGAGTGAGCTTCAGCTAAGATTTTATTGCGTAGGTCATGGTCTTTGGGTACTACAAGTCGATCATCAAACCATAGTACACCCTTCTCATCCACCCTGAAATGCTTGGTGTCTTGCTCTTTCATTTTTCTCTTGATATGGAAGATACCAGGGTCGGTCTTTTGCAGTTCTATGATTTGACTTTCTAAGGAACAACTCACTACGATATTGTTCAAGATCACAGGGTGCAATAAATTGATGCCTTCCTCAAGGAGATGTCCAACATGTTGCTTTCGGCTAAGGGCATCTACTACAACATTGGCCTTGCCTGGATGATAGTGCACTTTGAGATTATAGTCCTTAATCAACTCTAACCATCTTTGTTGTCTCATGTTTAACTCAGGCTGAGTGAAGATATACTTGAGACTCTTATGGTCGGTATAAATATGACACAGATTACCCAACAGATAATGCCTCCAGAGTTTCAATGCATGCACAACTGCTGCTAACTCTAGATCATGAGTGGGATAGTTGACTTCATGCTTCCTCAGCTGCTGAGAGGCATAGGCAATGACTTGGCCTTCTTGCATAAGTACACAACCTAACCTAATGCCGGATGCATCACAAAAGACATCAAATGGCTTTTCAATGCCAGGCTGTGCCAGAACAGGAGCAGTGGTCAACAAATGGCGTAAATTAGTGAAAGCGACTTCACACTCCTAAGACCACATAAATTTTACATCTTTTTGTAGCAGCTTGGTCATAGGTTTGGCTATCTTGGAGAAGTCCGGAATAAAGCGACAATAATAACACACTAGACTGAGAAAACTCCGAACCTCATGCACCGAAGTCGGGACTTTCCAGTCTAGAACCTCCTGCACCTTTGACGGGTCAACTAAAATTCTGTCTTCAGACAAAAATTGGCCTAGAAAAGGCACTTTCTTCAGCCAAAACTCACACTTGCTGAACTTGGCATAAAGCTGATGTTCTCGCAATCTAGTGAGTACAATCTGAAGGTGCTTCTCATGGTCTTGGGCATTTTCAGAATACACCAATATGTCATCGATGAACACCACCACAAACTTATCCAGTTTCAGCATGAACACCGAATTCATCAGGTACATGAAATGAGCAGGGGCATTAGTCAGACCAAAGCACATGACTAAATACTCATACAACCCATACCTGGTAGAGAAAGGCGTTTTAGGAATGTCTTCAGGCTGGATCTTGATTTGATGATACCCGAATCTCAGATCAATCTTCGAGAATACCTTAGCATTGGCTAATTGATCAAATAGAATATCAATGCGAGGCAGGGGATACTTGTTCTTGATAGTCACGGCATTTAGCGGGCGATAGTCTACACACATACATAGAGACATGTCCTTCTTCTTGATAAAAAGAGCCGAACAACCCCATGGAGAAGAACTAGGCTGAATAAGAACTTTCTCTAGGAGTTCTTGCAATTGTTTCTTCAATTCTACCAGTTCATTGGGTGGCATTCAATATGGCCTTCTAGAGATAGGTGCGGTACCCAGAACTAGATCAATTTTAAACTCTACGTCTCTGTCCGGAGGCAACCCGGGCAGATCCTCTAGAAAGACATCCAGGAACTCACAAACTATAGGAATCTCTTCCACAGTGAGTGGTCTGGTAGAATTTGCAGCGTGACGGATGTCATTGCTTCTAGGAAGTTGGACTAAGAAAGCTTCTTTACTATCAGGCTCTCTCAACATGACTACCCTTGTTGAGGTATCTATTAACACCCCATGATTACTCATCTAATTCATTCCTAGAATAATATCTATCCCCAAGCACGGCAAGATTATAAGATTTGCTGAATAATTGCGCCCTTCGATGGCAATGTGCACATCCTTCACCAATTGGTTAGTAGAGATTTGATTACCAGCAGCACTAATGCAAAATTTGCCATGGTCAAGATCAACTACATGTTGCCCATGCTTAGATGCAAATGCTTGAATCATAAAAGAATGTGAAGCTCTAGAATCACACAAGACAACTACAGGGTGTTGGTTGACGAGAAACATACCAGCCGTAACCACTTCACCTGTAGGAATTTCTTCAACGGTGGTATAGTGCACTCGGCCGGTACGGGTATTAACCCCAGCTATAAAGTCTTCTTAGGATAAGGGCAATATCTTGCCCAGTGACCAACTTGTCTACAATTGAAGCAGGAACGGTTATTAGGGTGAGTTTTGGAGCTCCCTTGACCTGTAGCACCCATGGGAAGAGCAACTATGAAGGACTTGTGAAATCCTGTCTTCACATTTGACATCTTCTGCGGTGGCCTGTACCTTGTCAAAGCATTGGGTGGGCGATAGGCCGGCTTACTTGTCACCGGAGCCTTGGACTGCGAAGCACCTACTTCATGGCCCTCTTGCGGTTCTTGGATGCAGCATAGATAGCATTAGAGTTCTCCTGAGTCAAGGCATCACTCACAAACTTATTGAAGGTGGTACTCTTGTTACTAGCCATATTCTTGGACAGCTTGGGCCCAAGTCCCCTCTTGAAACTGGCAAGCTTCTTAGCATTAGTGTCAACAAACTCAGTAGCATAGCAAGACAAGTTATTGAAAGCATGAAGATACTCACTCAAACTTTTGGTGCCCTGAGTTAAGTTCATGAACTCGGTATGCTTGATGGTCATTAAGCCCTACGGAATATAAGTGTCCCTAAAAGCAGCTTTGAACTGGTCCCATGTTACAACAGCATGGGTAGGCAAGGTGGCCCTATGATGACTCCACCAAACACCTGCTTTGCCTTCCAATTGATGTGCTGCATATTCTGTCTTCAGCTCCTCAGTCACCCTCAGCAAGCGGAACTTTTGCTCGAGAGTATTGAGCCATTCATCGGCTTCCAGGGGTTCAGTGGCCTCTTTGAAAACCGGCAGCTTAGTGTCCTAAAACTCCTTGAAGTTGTTGTACTGGTTTGCTTCTCCGCCTTGGCGGGCATTACGGCCACCTCGGTTCTGTTATGCTATAGTTTGCATACCTTCAGTGATCATCCGCTAGCCCTCAACAAGAGTTGCCAGGAGTTCAGCAGGTGTAGGCGGGGGACGAGGTGCTGGTGGCGGCACCTCATTATGGCCGAAACGAGTATTGTGAGCCATCTACACAAGGCATACCAGTGATCGTTTAGGATGACAAAAATAATTGCCAATGAATCTCAATTGATGCCATACGGAATTTATTGAAATAAATCCACATAATACAAGGCACAATAATCCATTTACAACAAGTGAACATCATCCACGATACTTGTTACACTTGCAATAATTCACAACCACATGAATTCTTAAAGACATCACTAGAAATTTATTCGAGCTCAACATAAACATGGAGCATCACATACAAGTGCATACGGTTACACAAGGTCATTATCACAGCTTAAGTCTTACAAGAAGGGCATCATGGCCAAATACATACAGTCTCAACTAGAAATTCAGATTACATGTCCAATACAGAAAGAGACAGGAGCTGGTACACAAATATGAAAACCACTGCTAAACTACAGATCTTCCTCAGATTCTTCATTAGAGATCACGCCATCATCCTGATCTTCCTCACTATGATCTTCTTCTTGATTAACGGGGACAGGGTGTGGAATAGGATTTATGACATTGTTTAGGTGATGGACATCTAATTGCAGCTCAACAATCCTATGGATTAGCTCTTGCTCTCTAACCTCAGCTTGGAACAAGGCTCTAACTCTAGCAGCTTCTCTATTTTATCCAAGCGCATAGCATCATCTCGCTCTCTAGTCATTTGCATCATGCATGCTTGTGCCTCATTGCGCTCTCTAACTGCATTTTCAACTTGGTTGCGGCGGGCTTGCAAGGCGGTATGATAGTTTTGAATTTCAGCTTGTGCATCACTAAAGGCCTTGCGGTGCTTGCGCACGCGCTTGCATAGTTTGCGCTGCCCAGCTTGGGCTTGCTGAAGTGCTAGCATAGCTTCTATATAGGTATATTGGTGCACATAGTACAGCTTGAGTACTGCTAGCATGGCACCCATGGCGGGGCTAGAGCTATACCCTAACATGGCTTCTCTCATCTCCAAGGGCTCAGCTCCTACCTGGGATACAAAAGTGTCAGTTGCACTCACTCTAGGAAAAGATCCAGCTAGGCCATTAACTAGCTCATCACCAAAGTCCTGGCATATTTCCAACAACACTTCTAAGGCTGCTACTTGGGCAACTTCCCAAGGAGTTTGACCATCGGACTCCACAATCCATCCTAGCCACTGTGGGTTGTTTGGACAAGGGGGAACTGTAATTTAGACATCTACCGAAGGCAAAGATTTTGCATGCTCTGTCTCTCTCCAAGTATACTGTGGTGGTTCCTCATATCCCACTAAACTTAGCACCCTCCACAACAAAGTAGGAGTGCCAAACATGTCTAGGAAAGTTTCACTTGCATGTGGGGCGGCCATCTATAGGGAAAGACCACAATTTGAGTAAGGGAAAAATTACTTACAAGAGAAGATAATTAGGTACAAGTTTCAGAATTTCAAGAATTTAAGTGGTGCATAAGAGATGCACGAATGGGTCATGATGCATGCACGTTTCGTACGTCCTTACCACTCCTAGAAAGAAAATTCTAGTGGTATAGTCGGTGGCATACAAATGTGCTCTCTTTATACGTATCTACACGGTCTACACGTTTCGCTGTTAGTGTACCTGCAGAAAATTTCATTTCAGCCCAACCCCACAAGAGTATATGTGTAGAAATGAAAGTCTAATCTTCTACTTCCAAGCTAGGCACTCCGATATATATTCCCGAACATATATCACAGCACACTACCCATGTGAAGTACGCCCATATATACATCAAATATGTATACACGGTTTCACCATCTACCCACAATTAAGTACCTTCATATATACATGTGTGCAACATGTAAATATTCCAGTAACCACAACTATCACTCCCCTAGACTGATGGTTGGACGGTCATGCTCTCGCAGCTCACACTTACCATAGCGTAGAGGCATATAGATCCATGAATTACCACTCAAGCAAGTGGCACCCATAAAATTTCAAGCCGTATGGACGACGAAAAGAAAACATTGCTTACCGTCGCGTAGAGGTATATGATCCATTCATTACAACTTAAGTAGGTGGCATCCATACTATTACACGCCGTATGGATGACGAAAGGAAAAACCCCCCTGTTAGTAATACTTATAGCCACCTAGAAGTCCTCAAGTGGGCATAAAGGGTATGACCACTGATATGGTATATTTTGTTCAATCATTTTAAAACAGCCCTATGCATAGTCTAAGTTTCCAATTAGTTTGGGAAAAACAAATTCATTTGTTTTTAAATACATCTATGATGGTTAAATGCTTAATATTGCTCTGATGCTAGCTGTAACAGAACCGTCCAATTTATAAGAATTCAAGTGAATTAGCGACGACAAGAGTAGTCAAGCCAATGGACTTGAACCCATATAAACTCGGTAGTCCGACGAAACCTCAAAAGATCTCGATTCAACCATCATACAACCAAGACCGTACATGATCAAGCAACTCCATCATAGATTACAAACATTCATCAAAGAACATAGTTTTACACACATCGGAGTTCAAATAAGGTTATTACAACATAATTTAGTAGCGGAAGCAAAGTAGTTTTTGAACAACACACACTTAGTTCAATTACATGCCAGCTTTATGATCAACCCAACAAAAGCATAATTGAAGATACAAGAGGTGATCTTGCCGAGATCTACTCATCATCCGCAGCCGGATGGTGACAGTTAGCACAATAGCCGTGAAACACGACGTCATCTGCAACAAGGGTAAATAAAACCCCGAGTACGAGAATGTACTCAGCTAGACTTACCCGTCATAAACCAGAAATAAAGTGACTCCAAGGAATATGCAAGGCTCATATTTGTGGGATGGTTTGACTCACATTTTGCATAAAAAGCTTTAGTTTTGAGTAACACATTTATAACATTTTCAGCAGCGAGTTCATTACTTAAACAGATATCCACTAGATTAGCACCTGTTCTAAGCATACACTTGAGTGTTAAGCATTACAATAATAACCATATATGGATTATCACATAGCCATCATCATTCTCATCATAACCATTAAGTTTATTTAGTGAGTTCTACGTTGCCGCTGCTCGAGACAAGTTCTCACTATCCGGGAGAGACGACGATTCGAATCGATTCCTATCCAGCTGGAGGGGTATTCTTGGCACTCACCCAAGCATACCTGGGTAGCTCGGATCACCTTTAGCACAACTCCGGACCAATTCGCGGGTCCGTATAGTGCCGCACCCCAAGGGACCACCAATCTGCTAGGGTCAGGACTCTAACCTGACACCTCGGTCTTATGCCATTGACTCCCCGCACATCCTTGCTACCAACCAGTGTGCGCACTTAAACCAAATGAGGTATCCGGCTGGAGATGCACTCGTAGGCTTCACGGTCGGAACGACTTATCTGGCTAACTAAGTGTTAGACATGCGTTCAACATGACAAGAGGACGTACAGCGTATCGGTCCTTAAACGACACAGACGGGGATAGATTCACACCCAAGACCTCCTTGCCTTGTTGCATCACTATCGTCATCCCGCCCGGTCTCCATTCATTGTTTAGCACATGGTTATTTCCACGATAGCAAATATAGCCAACTATGATCAAGTATCCACCTATCTCTCGCAGGTGATAGGAAATCACCCGGCATCTACCGAGCTAAGCATGGCTAAGCATAAATTCGATCCTAGACCTATTCAGGTGAGGTATAAGGTGGACAAGGTAGTCATTATGCTGCAAGGTTATCATATCAACGCCTAACACTTAATGCAACAATACATAACAATAGTTAATTGACAGCTGGACATGATAACAAAAATAGTGGGAGTCTTATAATGCTCCGGGGCTTGTCTTCGATGTAGGTGGAAGGACGGTGGTGAGGGCACTCCGGTAGATCCTCTTCCTCCTCAACTCCTTCTCCTTGAGGTGGCTCCCTCTGCTGCTCCTCCGGCTCGGGTGGTGCGAATTCCAGAACCGTCACGCCCTTGGGTACACCTATGTATGCATGACAA
>Ga0182004_10004459_pt1 | contig 11295 bp, 13 predicted proteins | sample Sormic07211540_1_FD_120479 | JGI IMG/M metagenome (GOLD analysis project Ga0182004, IMG submission 120479) | Endophyte microbial communities from Sorghum bicolor roots, Mead, Nebraska, USA - 072115-40_1 MetaG | ecosystem: Host-associated > Plants > Roots > Unclassified | place: USA: Nebraska...
AAGAGGATAGAAAAGAGTTTTCCATTTTGATTAAGCACACTGGAATGAAAACAAAAAGAGTTTGGAGAAAGATTCAATTGAGACTGGAGATGAATTCAGAGAGGGGATTTAAGAAGAGCTTGAAAAGATCCCCAAGGAGTTGAAAGGGATTCGCTTCGCCTTTGAGATAGGCTCAACGGAGATTTGACAAGAACTTGCTACGGATTTGTGCACTCCAAACCCTAAATAAGACTCAACTCCCAATCGACTCACGAACGAAAGCACTCGCCCACAAACAAATCTACATGTATGCCACGATTTGTTAGCGGGTTAGGATCGAGTTAGACCTAAAAACTATATGTTTCACACGATTACTGGAAAATTTTAAAAATCTCGTATTTTTGGTTTACGTAAAAATCTGGGATGTTACACCCACCCACACCCTGCCGAACCCTATTCTCTCCCCATTCTATCTTAGTCTCTCTCAACCACTCTTGCCCTCCGTTCGCGCTCTCCACAGCGCTCCACCGCCGCCCTCACGGCTGCCCACCCCGCCACCGCCGTATCGTCCGCACGCCTCTCCATCTAGTTCCGCCGCCGGACTCACCGCAACCACCATGGAGCCCAATGGTTCGGAGCAGACTCCTTCGTCAGGCTATTTCCTCCTCCGCTCGTCATTGGTAGATCCAAGGGCCTCGAGCTCTTCCATGGCACCGCACGCCAACAACTACAGTGTGTACCCCGGCACACCTTCCTATGGTGCACTGTACTCTTCTAGCTCAATGGGGAGCGCGGATCTGCATGACAACGTGGATGGGTTCCCCAACATCCAATTGTACCAGCAATATATCCAGTCCGGCGGCTACCCCGGAGGCCATGCTTTTCCACCTTTACGGTCCCCCCCTTGTTGGTGGTCAGTACATTCCTCCTTCCGTGGCCACAGTAGAGGAACATGTTGGGTACTTTAGCATGAAATTGATACATTGAACATGTTGTGTAGGCAAAAATTATCTTGTTGATTCTTGGCTACCGAAACTATCCTGGATATATTGCACCTTACAAGTCCACAAAGTACCATGTTCTTAAATAGAGTGAAGGACCTGGGCCCCAAGGTAAAGATAAGGTCTTCAACTTTCATCATTCTTCTCTTAGGAATGTCATTGAGAGATCTTTTGGGGTGTTGAAAATGAAGTGGCGCATACTATTAGATTTTGCTAGTTTCCTAGTCCAGAAACAAAGCAAAATCATTATGGTTTGCATGAGATTGCATAACTTCATTAGACAAAGTGGTTTGATGGATGAGCTGTTTCAAAGATGTGATGAAGATGAAAACTTTGATCCTAATGATGAAGAAACATCTAGTGCATCATCGAGGCACAATAGTATGCCGGTTGATGAAGATGCAGAATTGAATGCATTTTGAGAGTGGATTGCAAATGGTTTGATGAGTAGGGCATAGGTTAGAGGACTGCTTTTGATTTGTAATTGTAATGAACAATTTTATGTGACATATTGTAATGTGTAATAAAGACCAATTTTTGTGTGATATGCTGCACTTTGTCATGACTGTATGAAATGTGTAAAGAAGCATAGAGGAAGCAGACTTCCCCATCAACAACGCCTGGCGTGCGTGCCAAATGGACAGCATGAGCCGGCGTGTGCGCGCCAAGAGCATAGGACCAGTGGGTACCATCGGTAGGGGCAATTTTGTAATCATCTATGCTAGGTGTTAGATTTACCAAATGATTTTACTACAAACCAACCAGGCCTGTTAAAATTTACCATAAATTTTAGCATATATTAAAGCTTAACTTTTCAAACCAAATAGGCCCTTACTTCTTCATCTGCGCTGGCATTCATGTTTGGCACAACTAATTTGGTGCCAATGTCTGGGGCATCCTAGAAATGCCTCCCTTATGGCCACTTTGTATTCTTTTTCAATTTGTCTTGGAACAAATCAGTGCCACACACTTATTTAGCGTGTCAGCTCGATAAACAGGCTCGAAAACTATATAGTAGTTCTTTGGTTTTCAGCACCTTTTTCCTTCCAACAAATTCCCTCTGATATATTGACTTCACATGTACCGAGTAAATATTGTTGTGTACCCAAACCATGCGTACCCACACTAATAAGTTATCATCCTACAAGATACTAAGCCCTTGCTTGACTTGGGTCAGTTGGACAAAGGGATCGAGGACTACAAGTAGGTGCGCTCGCGCACTCCCGTTGGATTCAGCCATTATAGGGTCAGGGGATCCTTATCTAACCTCTTGAGAGACCATTTGACTTGTATGGGTGCCCCGACTAACATGTCCAAGATGTCTCAGATTACTCGCCAGCCTCGTTGGGATGATAAGTGTTGGCGTGTTCCTCACCATTATGTTCCTCTCGTTGAGATGACCGAAAATGCATATATAGACATCGAATTTGGAGTCTTCATCACAAAATTACACTCCAGGCAAGATTCACCTGTAGAAAACCAATTTTTATTTCGAGAAAAAATCTCATAATGTTAGGATATTATTTTCTTTAGCAATATATTTGTCATTTAGAGGAGCACTTTTTCTCTAGCAGAACATTTGCAAAGTTGATTGGTGGGACACTTTGACATTTACAAAATTGGAATGCCGGAACATTTTTTGTTCTTGAACGAAACATTCACATATTCAAATAATGGATATGCAAAACACGAAATGCCCAAAAAGGAATACTCTCTTTGTCCTAAAATATAATGCATTATTATTTCTAAATTTTGTTCTGTAATATAAGCATTTTATGTGGTTTTGATACTCATATTTGGCAAAGTTTATTAAAAAAAAATAAACCATAGTTTGAGGAGGAACTCTTTAATTGGGTAATGTGTCATTTGAGTATTCGTTTAAGCTATTCTGATTCTTTGTAATGCATACAGGACGGAGGGACTAATAAATATATTGAAACATAAAAAATGATAGAGGGCACAAATAAACCAAGGCGTGGCCGATCTTTTTCTCCACTCTCTGAGATAAAAAAAAAACCGTTAGAAGCTTCTTTTACTAACCAAAAGGTAAGAAAGGCAGGGAAGAGCAAGATTATGCCGGGGATAGAGGAGCAAGGAGTCACAACAAGAGGAACCCACTCAGGGGAGCAACTTATGGCACAAAGCAAGGAGCAAAGAGTGGGCAACACGTAGTTCGCATGGATACTACGAACCCTGCTCAATTGCTCATGCAATCCAACTGCTCCTTGTTCCTCGACCCATTTGCGCATCATGGGGAGGCCCGAGACAATGAAACACCTTTGGCATGGTTGGCGTCGATTTCACGACGGATTTGTGACCACTCCCCGCGATTTGCGATGATTTTGTATAGTGCAAATTGCTTCTAGCAATTCTAGAATCAGTCCAGCTGTTTTTTTTTTATAAAAAATACCAATTTAAATTTGCGCTCATGAAGTTGATGTGTTTCGAATTGCAAAATAGTATTAGACCATGATTTCGTTTGCTTTGCAGACAATCTATCTAGTATAAGATACGTATTTATTAGCGACTATGTTTATCTGTACAAAGGGTAAGCACATATATAATACTTGCATCAGAGTATCAGAACACAGCAAAGTAAGCAAAAGCTTTGTCTGCACGGATGTGCAATGTCCAAACTCCAAAGCCTCGAAGTTGATAAGGATCATGATTAGTGCTCCCATTCTCCTATCAGGACTCAGGACCAAGTTTGGTCCTACGCAACGTACGGCTACGTGTGGCTCCAGCAATTCCCTTGTATGTGATCCTAGGTTGTTGTTACAATTTGCCTTTGGACTGTCTACTATGAGGTGGCAGCTGAAACCCTGCCAGCTACTCGATCTGCTCACAAAAGGTAAACTTGATGTCAAGTTTAGGACGCTGGTATTTCAGACGTGTTTCTCTATATCACGAAAAATCGAATAATAGGCATTCTTCGGTTCAGATTGCTCTAGCTGGAGGGGCAACTAGCCACAATTTCCAAAAGTTTCAGGATTCCAATCTGACTTCCTGACCTCATGGATCACTAGGGGTGCACATGAGTGATGATTAGGTGTACCTCTAAACCTCTTTAGTTCAAATATTTATACTACTTCTCCAAATAAATTAAGAAGTAGTACAAATATTTGAACTAAAAAGGTTTGGAGGTGCACTAAAGGTTACCCCTTTGCACCCCTACGGATCACAACTTAGCACAAATGTATACTAACATGTTTGGGTGATGTCATTTTAAGTAGCTATATTGTCTACACGTAAGAGGACTATATACTCTCTTGTGAGAGAAACATAGTTGAGGGGGATCTATCTACCATTGATTGATGATGTCAATTGAACTGCAAACTGAAAAGAAACATGCTAGAGACGATGACGCAAATTCGGTTGGATTGCGCAGCTGAGATTGAACAGTCGGTGACTAACCAACAGAGTCGTCAAGAACGGTGAACAGAACACAAACAGATTTGTCCACGATGCTTGGCATCTGACAGCAGCAAGAAAGGTTCAAAAAAAGGGCATTCTGTCTCCGGCCCCCTTAATCAGTTCTCAGAATCATCAGATTCATGTCTTGAGTCTTGACAGCGATGATTCGACATGGCTGCGCCGATCCCTGCACTTCTTGCATGAGATCAGCAGATCCTGGACATGTTGCTCCACTGGCAGACGCCGTCGAGGCCCCAGTCCTGGTCCGACGAGCTGGTGCCGCCGGCGACGTGAAGGTCGACGGTGGACGGGTTCTGGTCGTCGCTGCTGTGCTGCGAGGTCGAGCCGGAGTGGTTGGAGGCAGCTGCCGGCGGCACCGTCTCCGGCGCGCTGAGCGCCGGGTGCACCAGGCCGAACAGAGTGTCCATGTCGTTGTCAACCCTGTGCTGCACGCCGCTGAACCTGTTGTTCTCTGGGACTGAAACCAACAACAGAGAAACGCATGACGCAAAATGAGGAACAAAGTGACATTGCTGGGCAGGTGCAGGTCTGGTGAAGCACAAATTCTGAAAGTTCAATTTGCTCCATGAAAGTTCATACATATTCGCATGATAGCACGCACAGCATAAGAATTGAAATTCAGTAGCTTTTTAAAATTATTAGTCCTGATTTGATTTGATTTGATTCTTTCTTTTCACTGATCATGAGAACCTCTCTACTTTTTTTTTTAAAAGAATGAGAACCTCTCTAGTTAATCTCCAGAAAAGAAATATAGCTATATATGATCATCCTGATTATGTTAAACTTGTGTAGAATATATGACAGTAATGTGTGACGTGTTGTTATGCAAGCTAACGAGCAATCATAGAATTGGGAAAAGGAAGGATGAATTGGAATCATATTACGTCTGGTTAGGTAAATGATAGATAAAGTGGTACATGCAGAGGGAAAAAGAAGGGGAAAAAGTTGTTAAAGCATGCACTTGGCAGGATAAGGTAAAGTAATCATGGAACAAGATCAAAGGTAGTCACTGTCTTGCAAGGACAAAAAGAAAGCCCTCTGCTCTGCATAGACAGTACCTGCAGAAGCTTCTCTAACCTTAAAACTATCAAAAAGAAAGACAAAAAAAAAAAGATTCCAAACAGTGTGCTGTCCATGTTTCAGATTTTGTCCAAATCCTAACATAATAGAATTACTTTCACCAATGCACATTTATTCCTATTGTTACTACTGCCAAGTAACTGAACTCTGATTAACAGATGGTGACACCGCGATAAATATTAGAATTGTTTAGCTTTTCAAGAAGTTGGTGGCACATAGCAAGAGAAAAACAAACGGAGATTTTGGAAGCACAAACGAAAAGGTTCACACTAATCTGCCAATTGACATCGTAATCATGAATATTTGTTCTCTTCCCCCGCAAAGCAACAAATCGAACTCCGAGTGCATCCAAAAAAAGAGCAAGAAGATGTGAGACAAATGCTTCACACACGGCATGCACTACTCACCTCCGCCATCATGCCGCTCCATGGCAGCGCTGCCGACGCCGCCGTTGGCCGGGACCAGCGCCGGCGGCGGATCGACCTTGATGACGTCATGCAGCTCCTGCAGCATCTTCTCGAGGCTCGCCGCGTTCTGATGATCCGGCAGCGCTACACCGCCTCCAAGTCCGGTGGAGGTGGCGGCGGCGGCCGAGGTCGGCGGCGTCGGCTGGGCGTATTGGTTTGAAGGGAGCTCCACTCTGGGGCCAGGGGACGGCGAGAGCGGCGGGAGCCTGCTCTGGTCGGCGGCGCTGCGCACGCCGTAGCCGAGGGACAGGTCCGGCGTGGCCGGGTGCATCGGCCCGGTCGGCGTCGACGGGGACACGGGCGACGAGTGCGCGAGCTGGAAGTACTGCGCGTTCCGGGCGAACGGCTTCGCCCACGGCGACGACGGCGCCGAGAAGGGCGCCGGCGAAAGGAACTGCACCGTCTGCTGGTTCGGCACGGCGAGCTGGCGTGCCAGGTCGAGCGGCGCGGGGCGGGAGCTGGCGTACCCCGCCGACGACGCGGCGGCGCCCAGCGCCTGGACATTGGTCGTCCCCGACAGCGGCGAGAAGTCGTCGTAGCGGCAGCGCTTGGAGAGGGCGAGGTGGAGCTGCACCTCCGGCGGGTACACGGGCAGGCCGGCGCGCTGGCGGCGCTTGGTCCTCGTGTTCCAGTAGTTCTTGATCTCGTTGTCCGTCCTCCCCGGCAGCTGCGGACGCGCACCAACCAGCACAGGAACGAACGAACCAACACGAAGCATCAGTCACATCACATCAACAAGTCGCCATAAATAAATTGTTCATCCAAGCCGAAGAGTGAGAGTACAGTGCTTGCTTACATGCGCGGCCATGCGCGCCCACTTGTTGCCGAGCTGCGCGTGGAGCTGGGCGATGAGGAGCTCCTCGTCGGGGGAGAAGGAGCCCTTCTTGAGGTTGGGGCGGAGGTGGTTGGTCCAGCGCAGGCGGCAGCTCTTGCCGCAGCGAAGCAGGCCGGTCATCCTCTGCACTGCGTTCCAGTTCCCCTCGCCGTGGTGCCGGACGTGGTCCATGAGCATGGCGTCCTCCGCTGCCGTCCACGGCCCCTTCTTGAGCACCACCGGCGTGCGCTCCTCCTCCTGATCCGTCACATCCTCAGCATGCGCATGGCCCTCCGCCGCCACCTCCTCCTCCTCGGGCGATGATGTCGTCGGCGCCGCGCCGGGACTCTTCTCCATGAGCGTCCAACGGCGGCGCCAGCCAAGGGTCGAGGAGGGGGACGGCGGTAGAAGCACGGCTGCGTGGGGGTGGGGGCAAGAAGGGTGACTGCGATGGGAGATTGAAGGGAAAAGTTGCTAAAAATGGAGGCAGGGGAGCTGGCGTTTTCGGTTTGTGTGGTTTGCAAGTGGTTTTTGCAGGTGAGTCAGTGAGGAGGTGGGTCATTTGGCTGTCTGCCCCTTTGAGGCTTTTTGTTTGCACTTCCCTTTTTGCTCTCTAGAGACCTATATATGGGCAGCATAGATTGGAGCATCTGATGCTTGGGGTTTTTGGTGCAACGCTTGTGTTGTTGATCTATGTGCACGAGGAGAGGACTGAGAGATGGAGAAGATCGGGGAGTGCCCAAAACAGATATGGTGTGTAGGAGGAGGAGAATGATTAGGGACTGAAGATGGGCCCACCTAAGACCGGCCGTACGCGCGGCCCCTATCCTCTCCCGCCCCTAAAAATATGTATATGAGCAATTACTTTTCCATTTCTAGCCTTCTCCGCCACCACCGGCCTTAACCATCGCCATTCCTCCACATTGGCATGCGCTAATCTAGTCATTGCTCGGTTCCTAATGGATGACACATTGAGCTAGCGGGGGACACTAGCGGCTAAACTGTGGGGACAAGTTATAGGAGGGTTGGCAGGTAAGTTGTTACCGCCTTCATGCTCGTCAGTTTTTCAAAATTGCAACCACAAACCATGTAACCCTAACCTGCCTCGTGTCATCGTCGTGGATTTGGCCTCCTCCACCATGGACCAGCGCACCATCGACTTCATGGAGAGTTTTCATGATCCGTCTTTCCTATAGCACTACCATATGTGTGACACCATTCTCTCAGAGGAAGGGGGAGGGGGAGGAGGGAGGGAGAATAGAAAGAAAATCGTTGTTTGCCTATAGTATAGGATAAGGTTGCACATGGTGCCCTTGAATTCTTGATCGATGAAGGATATTGTAGGTAAAATAAAAAAATCTCAGCTAGTTCCATTGAATATTGCAAACTAGTGCATGTGTACCACATAGAGGGATCGAAGAGAAAGAGTTGAAAGCAAGAAGGGGAGAGAGATGATACCTATAGACCAAAAAAATAAATAAAATGCCAACTAGTTCCAACTCTTTACCATTAAAGTTTGCAAAGTAGTGTCTCAAGAGATAGAGTTGGAAACAAGAAGGGTAGAGAGATGGTGCCATAAGGCTATGTGTCCAAATGCTCTTTGCTATGGCCCTAAGAGCCCATTATGTTGATCATGCTTTATGTGGTATATGTATAACATCTATACAAACATTATTAGAGCATCACAAAAAATATCCAAAAAAGAAGCTCAAACATGACTACGGCATTGGTTAAGAAAAACAGGGTTCCAACTATCCAACGATGCCCTAAATGATCATCCTAAATTCCCCATCACCCAAAACCCACCCCAAAACATCTCATTTTAGTGCTCCATGGATGTTAGGATTACTCCCACCCAAGCCAATGATTAGGCTAAGCTGTCATCGGTTAACCACGCTCAATTTGACCTCAATTTGTACGGTCGTCTCGTTGTGCTGCCCGCATAACACAGAGCCATGCGACCTTCATCCAATATAAATTTCAAGAAAAAGACCTCATATTGTTCATGATAGGTTCACATCACATTTAATAAAATGTACTCAAGTTTACAACATAGTTGTCCACAACTTAGTTTATAACACGTCAAACACATTAAGGTATACTAGAATTCTTGCGACTAGCAACCTAGTGGGGCGGCGGTCCATGGTCGGGAGTTTGGGACTTAGGGAGAGGAACTAGCGACCTAGTGGGCGGCGATGCTTGGATGCAAGAGTGAGACAAGGAGAGGCGGTTAAGAGCCGGATGGATGGCTACACGTGGAGAGAGATTGTCAGGGTTTAGAGGGAATGGATGGATGGATGGGGTTCCCTGGTATTTATGGATGGATAGAAATAGAATCATCTTATCTAAACAGGGCTCCATGGGAATAGGTACGGGGAGTGCTCCCCCATCCCGGGACAAGTTAAACCCAACAGGAAGGGTTTTATCCCAGTGTAACTTTCCATGGGGCTAAATTTGCTCCCATCTCGTTCTCCAATAGGGGAATTCCCCTTAGGGAATCGTGGGCCTATTGACATCTCTACATATGTCGCCTTCCTCATCATCATCACCTCCTCCACCCGCTTGGCTCGCTCGACTACCTGATTTGGAGCTCAAATGGGGAAACAAGAAAAAGAACAGGGGCTTCATGGCAAATATATTACAACTGCCATGGGGTCGCATGCACATGGCTCACGTGATGCAAATTGGCGCCAAAACTCCCACCCAGGACACGGTGTCTAGCAACATTAACATTCAGGCGGACGCAGAGGCGGTTTGGACCTAATTGTACAATAAAACAAGTTTAAGGTGCTAGAAATGCAAATCATGAGTACTAGGACCTATTTGAGAATGAGGGATAATTATACAAATCGCTAGTGAAATTTACTCTACCAGCTCTCTACTTTAGCCAAAAGGAAAAAGCTTTCCAAGGCCTTGTTTAGTTCCTAAAATTTTTCAAGATTCCGCATCACATCGAATCTTGCAGCACATGTATGAAACATTAAATATAAATAAAAAAGATAACTAATTACACAGTTTACCTATAATTTGGGAGACGAATCTTTTGAGCCTAGTTAGTCTATGATTAAATAATAATTGTCAAATAAAAACGAAAGTGCTACAGTAGCGAAACCCAAATTTTTTCGCGATTCTCACTGGCACCTAGTGGCTCTAGGAAGGAGGGGACGACATGGAATGAGTGTTGCTAGATGGTAACTAGTCATGGCAAATATCACAAGTTGCATCACACTAGCCCTGATCTAGAGCTCTATTTCTTGTTGCTCGATGGTGGTCATGACTTGATGTGATTGTGTTGTTTCTTTGTGAAATAGTTGGGCAATGTATTCTTTCCAAATTTGCCAAGTGGACTATGAAGAGTGAGTCAATCTCTTTCCGATTTTCGCTGGATAGCATTGCCCTTATATATATGTGCCCATCAATCACGTGTCTCCATATCCAATTGTGAATAATCACAGTTATTAATTCTCATGAACAAATGAACTATCCACTAGAATTGCCAACTGAATCATCATCAGACAAAGATGTGGTCGATGGTTTCTTCGACCTGATCACGTAGTTTGAAGGTTGGGTGCACTTGTAATAAATGCATGGGTCAACCATTTGTTTTCCTTCCATGCTCATGAGTGATTCGTGAGCCATATGAAAGGTTTCACCAAGAGAAGAGCCCATGTCTTTCGAATAAGTTTAGGGCCATGCTTCCGTAGAACCATACTGACCCATGGTGTAGGGTGACAGAGAACAATTAGTATTGGGGATTTCTTAAGCATGGGAAATTAAAAGTCAGGATGTACCATTATATTATTGCACAATTAAAGGATTTCTTATATCGGGAGTAATCCTTTTTTAAAAAATATGGCATACTTGTTGCATCAAAGAAAACAAAGTACCTAGCTGAAGCGTGAAAGGAAATTAACTCCAGTATGCTGTTACACAAAAAAACAAAAGGAAACAACTTGCAAACAAAAGGCTCACGGACTATGAGATTTCTAACAAAAGCTTTATGCTAGGTTTTGTCTATATATATGCTTATGATTCCAAATATTCCTACATGTACAAGGGGTGCACAAATAAAATGTACTCCCTCCTAGACTATAAGACCTTATGGCTATTTTAGATACATAATTTTTTGCTATGCATTTAGATATACACTATGTCTAAATAGATATAGTAAAATTAATGTATATAGGAATATCAAAATATCTTATAGTTTAGAAATGGAGGGAGAGTTATTTATGTCGTATGCTCTTTCTTCCTTGCCATATTGTCGCCAGCTGCAAACATCAATAATTCTTTGAAGGTAGAACTGTATAAGGCACCAATCACAGACCTGCTAAATGGAAGCTCGTCAGTCCGATAAGTCCAGCCAGGCTTTCCTAGCCTGGATCCGACCTCATTTCTAAGGATGAAAACGGTCGGAAACGGTCGAAAAACTCCTAAATTGTTTTCTACTTTTACATTTGAAATACGAAAACGAAAACGAAAACGGTAAAGTCGGACACGAAAACGAACACGAACTTAC
>Ga0182004_10004460_pt1 | contig 11294 bp, 4 predicted proteins | sample Sormic07211540_1_FD_120479 | JGI IMG/M metagenome (GOLD analysis project Ga0182004, IMG submission 120479) | Endophyte microbial communities from Sorghum bicolor roots, Mead, Nebraska, USA - 072115-40_1 MetaG | ecosystem: Host-associated > Plants > Roots > Unclassified | place: USA: Nebraska...
AGTGGCACTGGGGACAAGAATATTTCGTTGTCGAGACCAAGTGACCCAGGGGCATTCAAGTCTATTGCCAGGCCACTTAACTGCCGTTAGGCTTCAAAATAGACGGAATGACACACGGGTATAGTCGAAGATGAAGTTGGGCACAGCGGTACGAAACAACTTTTTAATGATATCGTGGTTTGGTCAATCTTTCATAATAGCATACAGGTAAAAGGCTCGTGAGGCCTAAATTTGTCCGCTCGCAGCCGCCAGGAGAAACAGCAATTGTAGGATATAATTGTATTCGAACATTTTCAATACTTCATAAACGAAATCAGTATTGTTGTTTTTTACTTTTTTTTTAAACAAAAAGCAAATCAGTATTCAAAAGTCATTACAAAGCCCAAACCAGTCAGGCAGTCCAACTTGACGAGCCCAAATGTCGAAATGCCAGCACGACCCTCAACCGCCGCCGCCGTCCTCGTCCGCCTCATCACCGCCGCCGCCACCGTGTCCTCCTCCCCGGCCTCCCTGCGCGCCCTCCTCCCCATCCACGCCCGCGCCATCGTCCTCGGCGTATCCGCGAACCTGGCCTTCGCCACCAGCCTCATCGCCGGCGCGGCGCCCGCCTCTCTCGCCTACGCACGCAGGGTGTTCGACGCCGCGCCTGTACGCGATGCCTACATGTGGAACACGCTCCTCCGCGCGCACGCCCACTCCCACTCCCACTCCCAGTCGTCGCACTCGCACGCCGTCGACGCCCTCGCCCTCTACAAGCGGATGCGCGCCGCGGGCGTCGCGCCGGACCATTACACCTACCCGATCGTGCTCCCGGCTTGCGCGGCTGCACGCCAGCCGCGGCTCGGGCGGGCCGTGCACGGAGACGCGGTGCGGTTTGCGCTCGATGGGGACGGGTTCGTGCGCTGCACTCTTATCGCGATGTACTTCCAGGAAGGAGAGGTGGCGGACGCTGAGCTGGTCTTTGCAGAAAGCCATGGATCGTCCCGGACGGTCGTGTCGTGGACGGCCATGGTTGCTGGCTACGTGCAGAACTACTTCTTTGGGGAGGCACTTGCGCTGTTCAGCACGATGGTCGCCGAGGGTGTCCTTCCGAATGAGATCACTCTGATCAGTTTCCTGCCCTGCTTGCAGGGCCAAGAATGGCTGGATGCTGGGGAAATGGTGCACGGGTTCGTGATCAGGTCAGGGTTTGATGCAAACATTCCATTGGCTAATGCCCTCATCGCAATGTATGGGAAGTGTGGGAGCATTCCCATGGCAGAAGCTCTGTTTGAGGGAATGGCAGTACGCAGTCTGGTTTCTTGGAACACGATGGTTGCAATCTATGAGCAGCATGGTGATGTGGTTGAGGCAATCAAGTTCTTCCACCGGATGCTTACTGAGAAGGTGGGGTTTGATTGTGTGACTTTGGTCAGTGTTCTATCTGCCTGCGGACGGTCAGGAGCCCTGGAGACTGGCAAATGGGTGCATGAGTTTGCCCGGAGTCATGGGCTTGACGCAGATGCAAGGATTGGCAATGTTCTTGTCGACATGTATGCAAAGTGTGGCGAGATTGCTGATGCAAGGAAAGTCTTTGACTGTTTGCATGTGCGTGGTGTTGTGTCCTGGAGTGCCATGATAAGTGCATATGCCAACCATGGGGATTCTGAGGAGGCTCTCAAGCTCTTCTGCCTGATGAAAAGTGAAGGGGTGAGACCAAATTCTTTCACATTCACTGCAGTTCTTGTGGCGTGTGGCCACTCAGGCCTTGTTAACGAAGGACTGAAGCATTTCAACAGCATCCTTTCTGACTATCAAATGTCGCCTACACTGGAGCACTATGCCTGCATTGTTGACATGCTAGGGCGAGCTGGTAGACTTGTGGAAGCATATGAAATCATCAGGGGAATGTCGTTGTGCCCAGACAAGTGCGTGTGGGGCGCATTTCTTGGGGGTTGTAAGCTTCACAGCAATCTGGAGCTAGCTGAATTCGTTGCCAAGGACCTCTTCCAGTCAGGCTCCAATGATGTCACATTCTATGTTTTGATGTCAAACATGTACTTCGAAGCCGGAATGTTGGAAGATGCAGAAAGGATAAGACGAGCCATGAAGGAGATGGAACTCAAGAAGACAGCTGGGCATAGCGCAGTAAACCAATAGGGAAAAAATAGCGATCGTCATGAGGTAGCACTTGTGTAATTCTGATATTAGTTAGCTTAATCGTTTCCCATTATATGTACTAACATGGAGTTTTGATGGCCAAATTGTTTCATCTATAGTTATAATGTTATATAAACTTCACATGTGTGGTTCTTCCCTTCTCACTGACCATTTTTATCCACGTCGTCTAGCATGCTTTCCAACCTTCACAAATCTGCTGATGTCCTCCAGGATTTTCAGAGGACACATGTTTGACATAATTTTCATACCAGATTAAAAAAACATTAGAAACAGAAAACTCCAGCCACCAATGTATACTGTGACTCTGTGAGTAAACCCTGAGAAAATGCCTTTTTTCTGAAGCCATATTCGGCCAAAATGACATGGTGATCTCTAAGCGGAACTGCAAAATGTATCCCAAATCTCCACTCCTTGCCTGTTTCTGAGGTGCGATTTTGCTCCCAGCAGCCTCTCTCAATTTATTTACTGTTACATCTCTTGTTCATTATTTTGGTTTTGTGGTGAGCTGGGTTCGTAGGTACTTCTGGTTGGGTTCAATTAATGGCTGTATTACTGTACGCTACACAGTTTCTTGTAGATTATTAGGCCTGTAATTTATTCATTCAAACAAGGTTTAGTTTTTAAGTCTCCACTGCAGGGAAGGCACTAGTAGTTTGATGAACTGAAGCACCTTGATTTTTGGCAGTAATTTCAGTGTCATCAAAATTTTTGTGCCTATGATCTTTTCTGGGATGGTGTTGGACTGATGATGAGACCCAAGATAGATCCCATTTTGATATTCTGGTTACGCTTATAATCCTCAGCATTAAGAAACCTGAACTCCTGAAATCCTGATTATATGTTGGGGGTGGAAATTAGTTTTGTAAAATTTGGTCCATCTTAGCCAACCGAGTGCTAGTTTCGGTAAAACTTAGTGAATGTTAAAACATTTTATTATCTAATCTCTGAAAAGCTTAGTGAATTTTACAACTCTATAATTTCTATTCTTTGGTCCGATTAGTATCATCAAACCAGAGGTCATTGCTAGAGTGAAAGAGGACATTGGACAACAAAGAAGGGCTATTGAATGGAGGGGTTAGCAGGCACCAGTTTAACATTATTTCGGCCATCAATTTGGATGCTTGCTCGTCACTGTCAATACGTTGACACATAACTTTGCACCTTGCTCTAATGACCATGGCCCTTAAACAAAAATTGTAGAGCTTTACAGGGCTTCAACTTTGCTTTTGGGCCCAAGGTCTAATTTGGTCTATAACTGGCCTAAAATTGCCTTCCATCTCGTCCACACCGTTACCCGCTGCGTGTTCGACGAAATGGCTCAATAGATGACGCGTGTCCTGGACGTGATGAGCGTGCCCGAGCTTTACGCGTCCACCTACCTACACCCTGTCTCCTCTCTCCTGATGTCCGAAGTGGAGGCGCTGAACTCTCCTTCCCTCTTGCTGTCACTCCTACCCTCGCTTGGCCGCTCTTCCGCTCTCGGCTGCTGCTCCGGGGCGCGCTCTGCCATGGCCACCCAGCTGGAGCTGCTGCTGTTGCTGCTGCGACGCTGCTGCTCATGGTCTGCTACCGCAGCACCACAGTCGCCGGCTGCCCGAGCCGGCGAAGCAGCCGTCACCGCGGCTAGTACCATGCATGGATGGACCACCATTGGCCGAGCTGTACCCCCTTTGTGTGTGCGCTGTACCCCCTTTGTGTGTGCGCGCTGGCCCTGTGGCACCACCGCGCCCCTCCCTAGCCGCCAGCGCCACCCCAGTCGCCGGAAATCGCGAAGCCAACGGCTCCTCTGCTCCAACCGTGACCAACCACAGGTTAAAATTTGAGAAAAGCCAGGGGACTATCTGCACAGCCTTAGAGTCAGATGAATAGTGCTCCAAGGACCTTTTTGTGTTATATTTGCAGAAAGTTTGGAAAATCATAGTAATTTGTAGAAAAATCATAAAACAGCAAATTGGGACTTTTTAGAATCCTTGTGAAATTTTCTATGCATTAGATCTATAATATGGCATGTTTTAGTTTGAAGTTTAAGCTGTAGAAATAGATTTATGCAGCTAGGTTTTTAAAGCTAGTTGAATTTTTCTTTTTCACAACTTCTGCTGTAGATCTCCAAATGAAGTGAAATTTTTATGGCATGTTTTTCATGTGATGTTTGATGTACAGTAAAAAGTTCATGCTTTTTGGATGCAGTATGAGTGAGTTATTGATTTAACTTGCTGCATGCTTGATAAATGAATTTAAGTAAGTTATAATTATTATAAACATGTGAAAATGGAAAATGTGGTTCCATTACCTCGTCATAATGTTGTTATATCATGTTGGTACATAAAATGGCTATGAGTTTATATAAAATGTGTATTTTGTGATTTATCTTGCTCTCACATGATTTGTAGCTATTGCAATTTGTATTTTCCACAGAGGTTACTATGCTTATTCAAATCAAATGAAATTTGTAAAGTAGTGTATTGAATGTATGCAGAAGCTACTCTAATTTTTGTAGAATTTATTGTGCACTTTTGGTATATGTCCGTATTTATGCCTTATTATCTAATTAAATTGAGAAATGCATTAAACAAAAATTAGTTGGTGATGGACACCATATTTTCTGGTGTTCATTATACATGTGCAGCATGATAAAGTTGGTTTGGTCAAATTGGATGTTTGCACCACCACTTAAAAGTTATTTTCTTATAATTCAAGTTTCTGGATAGATATGGAAACTTTGCAATTTGTCCAATGGTAATGATATTTTCTTGGCATGTGATCAATAGCAAAGTTATGTTAAACTTCACGATCTAGCTGCTGTTAAATTTTGGTGACCTTTAGCCAAGTAGTTTATGAGTTATGCATGTTTTAAGTTGGAGATCCTGCTCTCTGTTTATCAGGAACAGATTCTGAAACTTTATAATTTTGATCAACTTAGGTTGGGAAACATGCTTTGATGTCTAAAGATGAAATGTAGATAATTTCATAAGCTTTTAGAATGTCTTCTGGCAAGTCATTTGGAGTGGTATAACTTCAGTTATGATTTAAACAAGCAGCTTCTTTTTGCAGTCCTGTAAATGACATATTCTTTTTTTATAGTTGTTTGCTTGGTATATTGCTTAGTGTGGCTCATGCCTTTGATGATGGTGAAGTTAATACACCTGAGATCTTGTGAAACTTATGTTCCATGCCTAATATGCTTGCTATCTATTGATATTAGGTTGTGTGATATTTATTTAAGCAACATGAAGTGTCTATGCATATGTAGAGTAACATGATGCTTGTCTTGCTTACTATATGTGATGCCTTGTCCATTGTGCTTTCATGTCTTCATACACTTGCATCTCATTTAGGTATGCTAGATAAACTACGTGAAGGATATGACGTGGAGCTGAACCCAAAGATAGTGTTGGTGGACCTATACCAAAGATGGAAGGACTAAGCAAGTGTCGAGATGGGAGATACTCGCCAAGCGAGTGTCATCTAACAAACACTGACCTAGTGTTGGATCCCAGGCAAGCCTCGGAGCATTCTAAATCTTCTACCCTCTTTTTTTTTATAAATGCACATGAGTATAACTTTTATATGATGCATTAGGTGGTAGGAGTTGAATGAAACTGTGCATATTTTCTACCTTGCCCACTATATGTAACTACCTGAACCCTTACTAATATGAGAAATACATTCTATGCTTAGCTCGATAGAAGTCAGGTAATTTCTTGTCACCTACGAGATATAGGGAAAATATCTGGTCATGGTTGGCTATATTTGCTATCATGGAAATAACCATGTGTTTATAAATGAATGGAGATCGGGCGAGATGACGGTAGTGAAGTAACAAGGCATGGAGGTCTTGGGTGTGGATCTATCTCCGTTTGTGTTGTTTAAGGACCGATTCGCTGTACGTCCTCTTATCATGTTGAATGCATGCCTAACACTGAGTTGATTGGATAAGTCAGTTCGACCACGAAGCCGAGTATGCTATTGTTGGAGGATGTCAGTTATGTTAGCAATGTATTGGAACTTATGTTATTGTAATCTTTTGAAAGCTATGTTATTTTCTCTAATCGATTTGGAAACCCAAACTTGTACTATTATTTGTGAACTCCATAATATTATTTCTGTTGCATTCTCTGTTTATGTGACGTGTATTTATTTAATCATGTGATCTTGGTGTGAAGTTGATTTGCCGGGGTCCTTCATGGCACTCAACGTACTATCGGGTTTATGTAAGTGAGAGTATGCGTGTGTCAGTGTGTTAAGCGGGGATAGTCATACTCAATCTTGTATAAATTGGGCGGTTCCATCACAGATGTTGATGGAGGTGGATGGTTTTGGGACATAACAAGAGGAGACCCCACCAACAACCTTGCATATCCCAACTGCATTCAACCCCAAGAAGGAACACATCGCCCCACATGACTGTTCGTTGAAGTTGTTAGCCGAGGCAAGGAGAGCCATCAACAGTAGAACAACAACAATGGCGAGGGTCTTCTTGGAACACACCATGAAGCTCTAGTCTAGGCATCCGTAAGAAGAGGCTAGTTGGTGCCTTGTTGATGCTCGTATTCTTTGTGATTGTTCGCTTATAGAGAATTGAGTGCCCTTGTGCTTGTGGTCCTTTTCTTATATAGGCTCGAGCCACAACCTGTTTATCTCGAGCAATCAATTTTTGCCATTTTTTCTATAAAAATATCAAACCTTGAGATTTTTACTCGTAGCACCGATGTCCTCTAATATATTTTGCCCACTCAATCTTTAGAATATTGGTAGCTATTTAAATCATATATTTACAATTTTACATTTTTCTTGATAAGCATAAGCTGCGTCATATCTATTTTGATCCTTGCCAATGAAATTTTTAATGATATAGATTCACTCCATAGAAATCTACCATGCATAGGCACTTATTGTCTGCTAATACACCATATCAATTTTCATTATTGCTAATATTATATTGATCATAATTAACAACATTTTAACATGATTTAAGGGTCTGGTTGGATCCAACCAGATAGTAGTTATTAGCTGCTAAAAATTAGTTGTGGTGGATCCAAGACCTATCTATTAGGTTAGCTCACTATTAGATGGACACCAAGCACACCAAACTAATAGTAGCTAATTAATGGCCAGATGAGTAGAATTCCCTCCCCCAGATCTTGGAGGTGGTTGAGGAGTTTTTACCTCAGATGAATTTGTAGAAGGAAAGATCAATTTTGATGCCTTTGATCTTTTCGACTGGTTCTAGCCGATCCATTCTAAAGCATAGTAGAGCATACTATAGATTAGTAGCAACTTGAACCTATGCCTGTTTCTCTAGCATCATGCAAATCTCGTCAGGAAGTTCATCGACCAAAGGCTTCGTGATGCACATAGGATTGCTTGAATTAGTCGGACCATATTGCTTACAATCGGCCATAGTAGTCCAAATGTTTGCTTTCTTCCCTAGCAAAGTTGATAAAAAGTGTGTTGATGCAAATTCCGGTCACACTAGCATGGGCTTGATCGTCCTGCTGCACTTGTCCAAGATATGTAGCAAAAACAGATCCAAACGGTGAGGCCGACTAGCTTTTTGTAGAGGTCGATTCAATGGTAATTCTAGCCAAAAAGACCCACAAAGCTCGCCTAGGATGACCCATCTACAAATCGAACTCGGGTGGCATAAAATCGTCATGACCACCTAGGTGTCGTCAGATCTCACAAGGAGAGGCCCTAGACATCAAGGAGACTGGGAGAGGTTTAGGTACAAGAAAGGTAAAAAGTTTAATATTATTTTTGTAGATTGGATAGATGGATATCTCAATCGCCCATGATACCCCTAGTTGAAAACATATTCTACACATAGTTCTCTCATTTCCTAGTAGATCAACGGAGGTGTTTATAAGAAGAAAACCTTGAGTTGTCATTGGGATATGCTGCTAAATTGTATGTCCGAGTGGTTATGATTAACTGTGAGGCATTGGCCTCATCATCACTGTTAGAGAACAGATCAACATCTACATCTATATGACCCAACTATAACATTGTCACTGGAGCCCTCTGTAGGAGTTGCATCTCCTTATATCACAATTTCTAGCACCCAAACTATCATGGACGTGATATTTGTGGCCTCTATAGCAATACTAGTAGTGCCAAAAATAGCAATATGTGCACGCTGGTTAGCAGGATTGTGGACAATGTTGGGCTAGTAAGCGCATCCACACTACATCACACACCAATAGTTAGGACAACATGTCCAAATTCTTGTTACCAATCATTGGGAATTGGGTTGAAAAGGTTAAAACAATTTAAGATGAGAATTCATCAAGCGCATCGTCATAATGTGAAGTTTTGCGTGACCAAATTCTTGTTACTATAACTAACGTATGTTTTGCAGTGGCAAATCATTTGAGTTAGGTCATGGTAATGGTGATCGATGGACCAGTATGTTTGTGCCTACTTGATGGTGGAAATTGTTTCGATTTTCAAAGGATTGTTGGACATCATCAAGACTAGACTAGGTCTAAGTACCACTTGGTATTGAAGGGTGCTTAGAGTAGTTTAGGACTTTGTTTTCCTTTAAACCGTACTATTAAGGGGGCAACAAATGGGTAGCTTGACCTAGACAAGTCTTAGGTTTAGGTGTGGTGCACACTTGATAAATCTAGCACTAGGTAGCTCAGATGAAGTCCTTAGCTCGAGAGGATCAAACTTTGTTTTGGAAAGTTCACGATTCGACAAAGTCTTGATTGAGTAGAGACAACGGATGCTGGCACCGGATGCTGCAGTGTGACTGTTGGTGGATCCGGTGTATGCAGGAGTTGAGCCAGCATGTCTAGGGTTAGGCACCGGACGCGTGCACCGGACTCTATGGTGTGCGTCCATTCCCTTACCCAGAGAGGTTGTAAATCTGGTTTCCTCACCGAACGCGTCCAGGGTGAGGACATCGGACGCTTGAGTGCATCCGGTGCGAGCTAGTTTTCAAAGTACAACTAGCCGTTGGAGAGGCATCAGACTCTCTGTGGAGAGCATCCGGTACAACATAAAGAGCGTCCGGTGCATAGAATTCTACTAATTTCATGTGACCGGATCTTGGACTTGATGGAGAGTATTTATACTTCTTCACCTCGTCCAAGATAGCTCTCTGGCCCATTTGTTCAGCTGAGAAACATCTTGTGCTGCAAGGGAGAAGCAAAATCCTAGAGAGAATTGAGAATTGAGTGATTTTTTGACAGATCCTTCTCTAGTGAGATTCAAGAGTTCAAGTGTGCATCCACCACTCTCTTTAGCCTTGTTTGAGTCAAGTGAGAGTTATTTGTTTGTTACTCTTGGTGATCGCTATTACCTAGATGGTTTGGTGGTGATTGGAGGGACGAAGATCACCCGGTGTTCTTGTGGGTGGCTCATGTCAAGCTTGTGAGCGGTTGTGGGCGATTCACCACGACGGAGTGTTGAAGATTCAGCCCTAGAGAGCACTTTGTCCGTGCGCGGACCACGGGGGAGCAAGACTATTACGTGGGTGCTCCAACAAGGACTAGTAGAGAGTGGCGACTCTCTAATACCTCAGCAAAACATCGTCGCGTTTCTCTTCCTCTCATCCTTTACTTTCTAGCATTTACTTTGAGCACTTTACATTCTTAGAATTGTGATGCTAGAATAGGATTAGAAGTAGGTTGCAAAACTTTTATCCAGTAGCTCTCTAGAACACACTTAGGCACAAGGGTTGAATTAAGGCTTATAGGTTGCTTAAATTTTTAGAGAAGCCCAATTCACCCCCCTCTTGGGCATCTTGATCCTTTCAATTGGTATCTGAGCCGAGTGCTCTTAATTAGGCTTCACCGCCTAGAGCAAGATGTCTCACGGGGATGGACCACCACCTATGTTCGACGATGATGACTTTCTGTATTGGAAAATACGGATGGAGTCGTACCTCGAGGCTTGTGATGTCAAATGCCTAAAAGCTGTGACCGAAGGATTTACTCCTCTGGCTAAGGACACCGCTCTTACTCCACTTGAGCAAGAGAACGAAAAGTGGAATGCAAAGGCCAAAAACCACATCTTTAGAGGTCTTGGCAAAGACATGTTTAACCGTGTGCGGAACCACAAAGACGTCCATGAACTATGGACCGAGCTTTGTGCGCTCAATGAGGGAACTAAGGGTGAGCGCGAGGAGCGATTCCATCTTGTCATGCACAAGCTTAATACATTCGAAATGCTTCCCAAAGAAAATGCTAATGAAATCTGTTCTTGCTTGAATGTGATTGTAGAGGAGCTCAATAGACTTGGACTCAACCAGATGAGTCCAGCAGATGTGACAAGAAAGATTCTATGTGTCTTACCCATTGACAAATATGGGCACATACTCACGGTGCTTCATCAAGGAGATCTCTCAACCACCACTCCAATATCCATCTTGGGGAAGATCAATGCTCATGAGATGTACATGCACATCAACCCCCCAAGATAGCTCCTCATCATCCAAGAAAGAAGAAAAGATGGACTTGGCTTTCAAAGCCGCTCTCAAAGGCAAGTCCAAGAAGGTTGAAGTTGAATCCTCAACTTCAAGTGATGATGATGCCACCATTTCTCTCATGGTGAGAAGAACCACCAAAATGTTGAATAAGCTCAACAAGAATGGAGTCATTTTTGACTCCAAGAAGAAGTTCTTCACAAGTAGCAAAAGAAAGCCCATCTCCAAGATGGATTGCTACAATTGTGGTGAACTCGATCATCTTGCTCATCAATGTCCTAAGCCTAAGAAAGACAAGTACAAGAAAAAGAACAAGGACAAAGATGATTGAAGTAATGATGAGAATAATGACAAGAAGCCATTCAAGAAGAAGGGTGGCAAGAAGGAGTACCATGAGAAGAAGAATGGCAAGGCATACATTGTTGGTGATTGGCTCACCAACATTGAGAGCTCTAATGGTGATTCCTCCGGTAATGATAGTGGTGATGAGAAGGTGGCCGCCATTGCTATTGATGCTTCATCTCCACCACCATCGCCATCTCCTCATCCTCTACACACCTATGCCTCATGGCAAAGGGTGATCGGAAGGTACAAAGTGAGGATGAGAGTAGTGAAAGTGATAGTGAGTTTGAATCACCTTCTTATGATGAGCTTGTCCACTTGCTAAACAAATACTCTAAAATCATAAGAAAAACTAGAGTTG
>Ga0182004_10004461_pt1 | contig 11294 bp, 16 predicted proteins | sample Sormic07211540_1_FD_120479 | JGI IMG/M metagenome (GOLD analysis project Ga0182004, IMG submission 120479) | Endophyte microbial communities from Sorghum bicolor roots, Mead, Nebraska, USA - 072115-40_1 MetaG | ecosystem: Host-associated > Plants > Roots > Unclassified | place: USA: Nebraska...
AGCTAAGTAGCGAAGGAAACCAGTGAGCACAACTAGTCAACCATGTGGCACCAGTGTGCAGCTTGTGACCTTCACTACCAATGGTGGTAGGCAAGTGCACGCGAGAACCAACAATGAGAGGGAGAAACAACCACAAAGTTGTCGTGTGGGTGAACCATTTACAAGAAACCAAAACATGTGTGGGCGAGACATTCAACTCCAACATATATCTACCATGAAGTCGACACCTATCACCTCGTGATCCTCATGGAACTCATTCGAAATGGCCCCTCTCGCTACCAGGTTGCAACGTCCTTAGTGTCAGGAGGTCAACGACATGATGGGTAAGGTCGTTGAGGAGGCACATGATGAGAGTTGTTTTTTTCGCAGCATCAGCATGTCCTTCAACGCCACGGTTGGTCTTGAGACCACGGCGTGGTTGGCGAGCTCTGGCAGATCGCCTTGATGATCTTCCGGGTGGTGAGGTTGAGCAGATTGTGGCACATGGGCATGGCCTTAGGCATCGACTCTGTCTACAAGATCCAACAGCAAGGGTGGAAGTGGTGGTCAATGACACGTTCACCGAGTTCACGAGGCTTCTCGGTGTAGCTATCAGCCATCCATAGCATGCACACCAAGCAAAACTACATGAAATCCGCCACATCACCATTCGGAGGTAGTATGCAATGGTCTCCACCTCCAGTGATGTCAAGCTAGCCCAATCACGCTTGTTCGCAATAGAACCATCATAATGGGGACAACAAAATTATGAGGCAAAGTACTCATAAATGACTATATACACAGAACAGAAATCGAGGACCGATCTCAAGTTGTCTCTCGGCAACAGACAAAATGGACTAAAAATCGAATTATGCGAGTGAAGGATGGAGGGCGAGAGAGTGTGTACCATTTTGGGCTGACTCCGTTAAGGGCAGCGCGTTAGGCGATGCGCTTGGACCTCCTCAAGATTGTCTCTGCCATGGTCGTCGTAGGCGTGACTGGTCGCTTGGTCACCGGAGAGGGGCCGACAAGGGAAACATGTTGGGTGGCGGCGATGCACTTCGACCTCCTCACGGTCATCTCCACCATGGTCCTCGAGCGGCTCATCGCTCGGTCGTTGGATAGGGGAGAGGAAGGGTAGGGACGGGAGGGTTGTGGGGGCTACGCGTCGGTGGAGAGTTAGAAAGGGAATAGTGTGGGGGCTACAGCAGCCTATTTAGGTTAGTGCTTATAGGGCATTGAGAGGTGGGCCCAATTTCCTGTCCCCAGCAAAAAAATGGTTGGGTAGATAGCATGAGGTGTGGGTTGCGGATGCCTATCCCTTCATACGTCACACTTTACGTGTGGCAGCAGCAACACGGGTGGGGCGGGCGAGCTAAGTAGCGAAGGAAACCAGTGAGCACAACTGGTTGGCCATGTGGCACCAGTGTGCAGCCTCTGACCTTCACTACTAATGGTGGTAGGCAAGTGCACGCAGAACCAACAATGAGAGGGACAAACAACCACAAAGTTGTCGTGTGGATGAACCATTTACAACAAAGTAAGACATGTGTGGGCGAGACATTCAACTCCAACATATATCTACCATGAAGTCGACACCTTTCACCTCGTGATCCTCATGGAACACATTCGAAATGGGCCCTCTATAGCTACTGTAGCATCCTTAGCGTCAGGAGGTCAACGACGTGATAGGTAAGGGGGTTAAGGAGGCACATGACCATAGTCGTCTCATCGCGCAACACCAGCATGCCCTTTGGCACCACGGCCTACCGCAGGACCACGGCATGGCCGGCGAGCTCCGTCAGATCGACCTTGATGATCTTCCAGGTGGTGATGTTGAGCAACTTGCGGTGCGTGGGCGTGGCCTTAGGCACCAGCTCCATCAGGAGGATCCACTGATGAGGATGACAATAGTGGTTGATGACGTGTTTACCGTGTTCACAAAGCTTCTCGGTGCTGCTGCTAGCCAGCCATAGCGTGCACACTAGGCGGAACCACATGAAGTTCACCACACCGCTGTCCTAGAGGCGATCGACGATGGTCTCCACCGCTAGCGACGTCAGCCAGCCTAGTCATGCCTATTCGTGCGGGAACAACCGACGATGGTGACAACAAAATCACGAGCCAAAGTACTTATAAGAGACTATATACACATAATAGAAATCGAGGATAGGTCTAGAGTTGTCTCTCAGTGGCAGATGAAATGGATCAAAAATCAGATTGCGCGAGCGAAGGATGAATAGCAAGAGAGTGTGTACCATTTTGGGCTGACTCCTGCAAGGGCAACGCACTGGGTGATGCACTTGGACCTCCTCAAGGTCGTCTCCACCATGGTCATCGCAGGCGTGACTGGTCACTCGATCGCTAGAGAAAGGCCAGCAAGGGAAACATGCTAGGTGGCGATGCGCTTCAACCTCCTCACGGTTGTCTCCACCATGGTCCACGCGTGGCTCATCACTTGGTCGTCGAATAGGGGAGAGGAAGGGTGGGGATGAGAGAGTTGTGGGGGTTGCCCGCCAGTGGAGAGTCAGAGAGGGACAAGTGTGCGGACTACAGGTTGTGGTTGCCTATTTAGGTCAATGCTAATAGGGCATTGAGGTAGGCCCAATTTCTTGTCTCCGGCAAAAAAATGGTCAGGTGGACAACGCGGGCTATGTCACGCTTTACATGTGGTAGCACGGGTGGGGCGGGCGGGCTAAGCAACGAAGGCAACCAACGAGCACACCTAGTCGACCATGTGGCACCAGTACGCAGCCTGTGACCTTCACTACCAATGGTGGTAGGCAAGTGCACGGGAGAACCAACAACGGGGGGACAAACAAGCGCAAAGTTGTCGTGTGGGTGAACCATTTACTACAAAGCAAAAGGTGTGGTCGAGACATTCACCTCCAGCAGATCTACCATGAAGTCACATGTGTCACCTCGTGATCCTCATGGAACACCTTTGAAATGGGCCCTCTGCGGCTACCTAGCTGCAGCGTCCTTAGCGTTGGGAGGTCAACATGACGGTAAGGTGGCACGTGACGAGAGTCCTCTCACACACCTCTAGCACGCCCTTAGACGTTGTGTTGGGGCGGGAGCACATGGTCAAGCTCCGGTAGATTGACCTTGATGATCTTTCGAGTGGACGTTGAGCAGCATGCGGCGTGTCGGCATGGCCTCAGGCGTCAACTCCGTCAGTAGGATCCACCACCGAGGGTGGAAGCGGTGGTGATAGATATAGCATGGTGGATCCAAAAAAGATAGTGGAGTAGTAGCTATCTGCTAATAACTATTTGTTTTATATCCAAACAAAGTATACTGACTAATTATTAGTTAGATCTCTAATATAACAAATATGTCACTAGTTAGACCAAATCAGACAATAACAGCTAATAGGAAGCCAACTTTATCCCTTCGCGTGACTGCCTCGCACTCACACGCTGTGAGGGGGTGCTCACAAGCGTCGTCAAGTGCTCGTCTGTCGTGCCGCACCCCTCCACCCTGTCTCGCTTCCCTCGCCCCACCACTTGCCTTCGCACCACGCCTGGCTTCACACATAGCTCACGCTGCCTTCCATTGCTAGGGCCTCCTCTGCCTGCCATCGGGCCACCAGCATGGGGGCAGTGTTGCATCCCTATTCTAAGCAGATCCCCTCCCCTAATAACAGGAATTTCAGTTCTTCATCGTGCTCCCGTCCCTCTTCGCCTACGGCCCTACCACGTTGGCCGACCTAAAGCTAACCACCTGTGCTCCTGTTGTCGCCCGCCACCTTCGCTAGGTTCCGCAGCCTGACCGCGTTGGACCTCGATGCCATATTCTCCGGTGAGAAGGGGGTGGGAGCGACTGGAGACCATGACCTTGACAACCGTGCCAATGCTGGAGAAGCTGCGGCCAACAAACATCGCCTTTCACCATGCCGCCCCCAACAAGGGCCTCCCTGTCCCTGGCTCCTCCGGTGGCTGAGCTAGGTTCCGTTGCCTGACCGTGCTAGACCTCTAGTAGTCATATTCTCCTGAAAGAAGGGGTAGAAGTAGCTGGAGGCCACGGTCTCGACAGCCACACCAACGCTGGAGAAGCTACGGATGGCGAACATCGCTCTGCACCATGCCAGCCCCAGCAAGGGTCTCCCTATCCCTGGCGCGTGGATCATCCACATGCCCAACCTCCGGTGGCTGGAGCTGCGACTGACGATGGCTAGCGCTGGCTCTTGGGAGCTGGGGGCACCTTCCCAAGCCTGACTACGCCAGCATCATGCTGAACACCCAATAGCCAAGAGACTATGAAGAGGCTGCTCACTGAGCTATCTAGCGTCAGGGAGCTTGAGATCCGTAACTTTGACTGTGCCACATTTCAGGTGTGTGCGAGCATATACCACCATCAATGCATAAAAGCTTTTCACAGAGCCGTTTTTTTATTTCCATAAACAGGCAAGCGGACCACCTCTAACAAATGATTCTGTTAATTAGCTGGGTATCCAAACACCCTTACAACTGATAGGTAGATTGTGAATTGTTATCCAACTAATATTAGCTATGTGATATTAGCTAGCTAACTACTACTATCAAGTATCAACTAATGGATCCAGACAGGTTCTAATTATTTCAAAATTCGATAAGAAATGTGGGCGAACCAGTCACCACAAACAGGAAGTGTGCAAGCCACTTCCCGCAGCAGCTACTGCTGAAACAACACACTTTGTGCACACGCAGTCAGGCACGGCAGGGTACAGTTGGGATCATAAAAAATATCACTAGAAATTAGCACAGCAATACAATGTACACATTTCCAGAAGGAGATATCATGATTGTTAATGAGTTTATAACAAAACTAAAACAGGTGGAGAAAAGGAATTCTGCAAAAAAAAAAAGAAAAAAAAACTAGGTGCCCCTAGCTCGAAACAACCAACCATACCACACACAACAAACTCAAAACCAGCACATCAATGTCCCTATAGAATCAGCCACCACGACAACACCAAATGACAACTGATGAATGTTAACTAGATATAACGAATGGAATAAAAAATATGCCTACAGGGAAGGAGGAAGCAGTTCAAGGATGTCAGACTATGAACAAAAGAACTCTAAGCCAAACGAATGCTTCTTGGAAGGCAGATGTATTGTATAACTAGAAGGTGGTATTGCTTTCACCTGCAGATATAGAGCTACCCTCCGACTTCACCACGACCTCTGCCTCTGACTTCACAGCCATCGAACCTTTTCCGATGTCCAGCCCCTGGAGCCGCCCAAGCGAGTCTTGCTGCATCATATCCGAGAGGGAATTGGGGTGGGATAGCATCTGGTGACTCGGGACATTCGGTGGCGGCTGTTGGAAATGATGTGGCAGCTGAATATTTCCATGCTGCTGAACTGTGTGTTGCTCTGAGAGCTGGAAGAATGAAGGGCTGTACGAGATGTGCTGCATTCCCATATTAAATTGTTCATTGGACTTCGACATCTCACCTGTTGCTATCTTAAGCCTCTCCACTTCCTGCTTCAGTGCATCATTTAGAGCTGCATCGGTATGGATATTTCGTCAATAAATAACAGTCATCTGAGAATCAGTGCAATGGTTGCAAAATTTACAGATTGTTCAAGCACTACTAAGTACTAACTAACCATGTGTTGACATGGTACAGCTTCTGAAAAAACAGTGCATGAGCTACCTAATATGAAGCTAGGCTACAACAATGGGACACCCTCCCACATGAACTTATTACGAAAAAATGAATAATGCTCACCATCACGCAGTTGAGCCTGCTGCTCCATGGCCTGCAACCTTATCTTGAGCTCAGCATTTTCCGCCGAAAGTCCAGTTGTGTCTCTCTGCCGAGTAAACAAATCAGTGTGAAGGATATTAAGCATATTAATACAAGAGTAAATTGCAGACCTCGACCCAAAAGTATTATGTGATCCTCGTTTGGGTTGGTCTATTTGGCTCCCTAACATATTTTAGTGATCTTATCCCGGTCCAAACTAGACATGGGGACACCTAGAACCCAACATGGCCATCCATATGGACGCGATTTAAGCCAAAAAAAAACTAAGCCAAGTAAAATTTTGATTTCATTGTTCTTTGCTGATGCCTCAATCGTCTGACATGCTCGGCACAGTGAGCCTGCGCGGTTCGGAAATGTCATGGGCCTCCCACTCGAGCACCTCATTGCAGCAGGTGGTCAACATCAGGTGAACAAGGTCAGGAAGGTGCTAGGGGCCGAGAAGGATCCAGTCAGTTAGGGGGCGGTTGGTCTTCTCTTTCCTCTCCCTCATCTCAGCGTCGCAATTATCCCTCTTCATCTAGTTGCTTTCCTAGTTGGCATAATGGCACAGTGTTGCTGGCCTAGCACACCTCACGCTCTAGGTTGCCCTCGCCTTGCTAACCTTAGCCACGTCAGGGTGCTCTACAGCGAACCGCAACACGCTATTGTCGATCCGTGCAACGAGGTCAAAGGTTTGGCAAGCTGTGTTCTCATAGTGGATGGGAGCCAATTGTTTTGCTAGCACGTATGGCATGGCTTGTGACCCCACCACAGGTTGCATCACGGACCATTCCACGGCGAGGCCAACGACATGGTGATAGACCCTATGTGGAGCGGCCCACATCAGAGGGGGTCATGCCCTGATGCGTGCCTAGGCGGTGGCAATTAACTGGCAATGGGGCGTCGAGACGTAATGACGACATGGGGTCATAGCAGTTCCAATTAGGCAGTAATTGCCGAGACACATCAAGTGGGCGCGATGTCTGGCCGGGCTATGCACCGAGCAGTAGCATGTACAAGTGCGGCAAGGCATTGCATGGTGCAAAGCATAGCGGCACGGCTAGCTCTGCCGTGGAGGGTGGGCACAGAGAAGTTGCCCGAATGGCACAATGGCTAGGCGACGGTGCACCTTCCTCGCCGAAAAAGAGAGCAGGAGAGAGAGGATTGGAGGAAATGAGTGAAGACAGTCTCATGCGTCCTTACTTGGCTATGAACTCACCCGCTGGCTCTAGATGGACGAAAAGAAGAGGTGTGGCCGCTAGAGTCCAAGGGCACAAGTCCATGCATTTCAAATCCTAGAAGGGACACAGGGGCATCTGGAGGGTTTCTAGGGTAGTGGCGGCAGGCCCACCCCTCCTTGGCATGCGCAATATGGATGCTCGAATCAAGGACACTGTGGACTTCGACCTGTAGCGTCCACATGATCACCTTCAGTGAATGACCCAAGCTCCACAAGATCACCGGCGAGGTCCAAACTCTGCGACGACCCTAGCGCAGCCACGACCTCCATGCCCACCTCCTTCCATTGCGCCGACTAGCCCACCCGTAGTCCCCGTGGCCCTGCACCCACCTGCCAATGCTACCTAGGCCCACTCATGTGCGAGAGGTGGGGAAAAAGAAAAGGAGCCGAGGTGAATAGATAAGGCAAGCTCAGCGGGTTTTCTGCTTAAATCATGTCATCCACTGCAAGCACGCATGCCGCACATGACTTTACAAGGCACGTGGATGGCCACATCAGTTCATGGGCGTTGTTGTGTCAAGTTTGGACCAGGATGAGATCACTTGAATACATTAGAGAGCCAATACGTGATTTCATAGTTTGGGGACCTAGACGAGAATCGCATAATATTTTAGGGACCGGACATGCAATTTATTCTTAATACAAAAGACATGGACACATTGCTCGTAGATTCAGAAAACAGAACCAGACAAGATCTGCTGAAAGTATATGCTTAAAATTTGAAGTTGCTAGCATAAGATTAACCAAGTAAGAAAGTGCTTATTGCAACGAATTGGATCAATGGGGATAGTATAGTCGCCAAAACTACAGTGCTGCTCAACCGAGAACACAGTTCTTTTACTGCCATCGACCAAGTATTATTATTCAGATCTCCAACTGTTGAGAAAACTATATAAAACAACCCCAAAGAACATTTCGCCCTAATCACTACATGTGGCATTAGTCAATACTCAACATGATCACATAAACTATCCTAGCATGTGTTATAGATCTCATTGCATGTGCATCAGTCCAAAGAAAATATTATACTAACTGTTGATTTGTAAAGCAACTGGAGTTTAGCTGATACAGGTTACAGCCTTACAGGTATGGACTATGGAGTGCAGCTGGTTGCACAGTATATAACAAATAAAGTGTCACTGTGCACCGTGTTATTTTCACACTAAAATAAATGAACTGAACACAGTTCAGCAATACATGAGGCAAGCAGAAGGATGAAAGGCACCTGGAACAGTGTTAGCTGCGCTGAAAGAGTAGTAGCCTCTGTCTGAAGAGTTTGAACCTTCCGCTCCAATTCTGTTATATATCGAGCTTTTCTTTCCTTTGACCGTGCTGCAGATTGTCTATTTGCAATAATTCTGCACAAAACCCAAGCTCAGGAACTCAATAGGCATTCATAAATTATAGGTTACAAATACAACAAGCTGGTTAGATGATTTAGGTAAAACAAAGTTGATTTGGACAGATCATACAGTCAACTGATTAAGATAATTTATAGGTAAAGTAATAAAGTTAAAACTAGTTGACTTAGATTTACTAATCTGTTAGGTAATGTAGTAAAGTTCAAACAGTTGAAAAGGACAGATGAAAGTTAACTTCCTAAGTTCAAACATTATGGGTGTCAATACAAAGATCATGAATAATATTTACGACAGTTTGCCAACGCTCCAGAAACTTAACAGAATTTCTCATTGTATTTCTTCTGCCTGTCATAAAAAAAATTCAAGGTATAACGCTACACACAGATCTGGGAAATTAATCAAAATATGGTTGTGCCACAGAAGCAAGGTCAAAAATTAGTAAATGCCAAATAAAACTTAATAGCTTCAACAAGTTTCAACAATCACATAATGAAAAGAAAATCAATCAAATCCCGTTTGGAGCTCTGTCGCATCTGTTAGCAGCTGCAGTAACCTATTAATCTAAGCTAAATTAGTTGCAAATTTGATAGTGTTTCATAGCACAAATGAATATCATGGTTTAAGTGTTATTTTATTAGCACTATTGCAACAAATATCGCCTAATATTAGATAAGTTAAATATTAAACAAATATTACAGAAATCAAAATGTGGCTGTAATCCAGAGGCAACTGTACCAGCCAGCAAAATGTAACCCTAAATTATAAATACAGGTTTACACAGCTTGCTTGTAGTGCAAACTCCTAGGAAAATACTAATGTCCAGTGCAGTTAACTGGAACAGGAAAAATATATATATTTGTGATATAGAACTATAAGGCACATTTAACAGAGTATCAACATTCACCCCAACTTCATTTAACATGTTGGAGGGCCTTAGGCATGACATAATAGGAAGATAATGACATAAAACACTGCATGCCTATTTAATATGCGACAATTTTCTGCCATTTACAGCCTCTTTGCTGATTTGAGAACTGTTGGCAATGAACAGCCTCTTAGCTGATTTAAGAACCTGTTTCGACAATGAACAACATAAAACAATCTTCAAGAGTGAGATACTAGCATACCTAATAAATACATCGATACTAACAATGTTTGTGCGAGTAAAAGTGACTATGCTATCTCCGTTGTATCAATGATTGCCAATACAGAAACGTATCAACGATAAATAATTAAATGTTACCAAGGTCAACGAGGACTTTAGGTCTTGAGGAAAGCAAACATGGAAACAATCACATGAATTATCACAAGAGAAACACCATATCGTATAGCTTGGCCCTAATACAAAGTTTTGACAAACTAAATTTAACCATCTCCAGTGTAACTTTAACATATGCCAAAAGGGAAACAATATTTGTAGCATATAATTTTGTGCTAGAAAGAACCAGTTAGAACTTAGAAGTATGCCACGCTACTTATTGAGTATCTTGGAGGGAATCTTAGATAACGCGGAGTGTCCAGCGAGGAAAACATTGCAGCAAAGCAAATAAATGTTGTGTCCTGCCTCTTTTGATCTCCATCTCTGTTTACTTAAGACTAAACGAACAGAAGCACCTTTAAGGACCATGTCACTAACCAACTAAACAAATACAGACACCTCAATAACTTTAAAAACATGGAGAGAAAAATACCACGAAAGCAATTTAAATTGATGTCACATCCCGCCAATTTCGGCCTGTGCCTTCTGCTTATTTAAGGCTACTAAACGACACGAGACACCTTTACAAACTAAGACACTAACTAAGCAAACAAAAAATGACATCTAACTTTTTATGGGTGCTTGCTTTCACTTGGAAAGAAACCTAGTACGCGACAAGGATGAGCTAGCTATATCCAAATATCCAATTCAGTTGGTCAGCTTGCTGCAACCCTATCCAATAAGCTTCCTTTCACTATCCCGATGATTCCAAACCACGTTTCAAGTAGTTGGCAAGACTCACAGGTGGCGATGCTTCTTCTTCTTTTTCATTTCGGTGCACACAATACCAAAAGTCATTAAGCATTATGCCGCTTTTCATTTTTCAATCAATATAGATCATAAAAAGTAAGAGCCATCTCACCTGCAACCCTACCAACCAAGCAACTACCAAGTGCAGTCCTAGCTAATAGTGTCAGAATGCGAGGACGGTTGCAATGGAAGAAGGGAAGGAAAAAAAAAGGCGTCACCTTTTGGCGCGCTTGGGGTCGATAGCAGCGAGCTCAGCGAGCTGCTCGGATGACATGGCCTTCTTGGCCTCCATGACCTCTCCGAACACGCCTCCGCCGCCGTCCTGCTGCCCGCCCGGGCCGCCGGCGCCGGCCGCCCCCATCCCGAAGCCGTCGAAGGAGGCGCTGTGGCGGTGCTTGGCTGGGCGCGGCGGCGAGGAGGTCTCGGCGGCGCGGTCGCGGTCGGCACCGGCGATCTTGTCCATGTCCATGAAGGTGGAGAAGAGGTCGTCCTCGGAGCCGATCTCATCGAAGCCGCCGGCCCCGGCGCCGGCCAGGTCGTCCGGGAAGCGGAAGGCCACCTCAGATCTGGCACGGCGGTGGTGGCCCACGCGCGGCGGGGGCAGCCCGGCGCCCGGCTGGTGCTGCGGCGGCGGCGCAGGCGCCCCGCCCGGGACCGGCGGCAGCGGGCAGGGCAGGTTGAGGTTGGGGCTCCGCCCCGGCGAGCGCTGCGGCGGGTCGCCGGGCTTCGGCGGCATCGCCATTGCGACGGGCAGGTCTGCTCCTCTCTCTCTGTCTGTCTCTCTCTGGTCGGCTGGGCTGCGCGTAGTTTTTGGGTCGGGGCTCGGGAAGCGCACGCGGCTACTCCAACTCTTCTTGGCTAGCTGCTCGTAGACAGTGGCGTGTTGGGTTCTGAAAGAGAGTGGAGTGCGTGCGGGATCTGGGAACGAAGGAGGTGCCGGGTGGGGTGGGGTGGGGTGGGGTCATG
>Ga0182004_10004462_pt1 | contig 11294 bp, 12 predicted proteins | sample Sormic07211540_1_FD_120479 | JGI IMG/M metagenome (GOLD analysis project Ga0182004, IMG submission 120479) | Endophyte microbial communities from Sorghum bicolor roots, Mead, Nebraska, USA - 072115-40_1 MetaG | ecosystem: Host-associated > Plants > Roots > Unclassified | place: USA: Nebraska...
CCCCCCCCCCCCCCCCCCCCCCCCCCCAAACACAACTCACAAACTTTTCTGCGGCAGCTTTCTTCGAAACTGTTTTTAATGCATCTGATTTTCTGTTTCCATAAGCTAAAGGTTAGGACAAATAACATAGTTATGGAAAATCCCATGGTCTAACTTGCCCGTTCCAAATCACAAGTTGTTTTAGCTTTGTCATAAGACAAACCTTCTCCAGCTTTGACTATTTTTTTATGAAAAATGCACAAACATGTACAACACAAAACAAATTCATTAGATACACCATAAAACATATTTTGATAGATCATTTGTTTGACACTGTAGATAAAATATTTTCAATAAATTTGGTCGAAGTTAAACAAGTTTGACTTAGGAAAAAAACTAAAATGACTTACAATTTAAATGGAGAGAGTAGTTTCCATGGTGGCATGGTCTAACTTGCTGGGACTACAGGGTTTGTTGTCACTTTGTCATACTGCTGATCTTTAGTACTTCTGTCGTGCGTTCCTTAGTAAACACACATGTGAATTTTCAATCTTAGCGAACTTTCACTTCAAACCAAAGAAACCCCACCCCAATAAAAATGTCTAAAGTAGCAAAAATTTCTCAAAGCACATAAAGGTTTCGAATTTTTCGTTTCATTTGTCACAGGGCACCACAGTTTAAGACTTTAAGTGAGGCAGGAGAACCTCCCACTGATTATGTAGGGGTGCACCATTTTTGAACAAAAAGCACATCTAGTCAGATCGGATCCGAAATTCAGGGGCTCTCACCTGCGCGACGGTATGGTAGCCTAGGTAGACCCTGGACAGCATGGTGAGGAAGGCAAGCGGCCATGGCAAGGCGGCCATCACCTGGCGCGCGCGCGAGCGGCGGAGGGAGAGGAGCGACAGGTAGGTGGCAAAGAAGAACACGTACTGCGAGTGGCTGGAAGGCCAACCATGGGAGTCGCAGGCCTCGAGCAGCTCGCAGTACGCCGGGCGGGACTGCGCGACGGAGTGCTTGATGATCTCATTGAGGACCTGAGAGACGAGGAGCCCCGCGGCGAAGCAGAGGCCCTGGAGCTCCCGACGGAAGAGGAAGTGGGAGACGAAACCGCCGAGGCTGATGAAAACCGGGACGAGGGAGACCCACGCGAGGAAGAGACCCAGCGGGTCGCCCCGGCGGTAGCGGACGTGCGTCAGCGTGATGGCCTTCAGCGAGGGCGGCACCGACGCCGCCATCTCCTGGTAGTCCGTCGCTCCGGACATCGTCGCGCTCTCGCTCTCGCCTTGCGGAGAAGGATTTGATTTGCCGGCGCCGGTTTACTGGTTTAGGATTGGGTCCGGTGGTGAATTGATCGGCGACGGCTCGCTGCTCCGATTGGCGTGGGGATCGCAGGGATTTGCAGTTTTGCACCCTCCGCGTGTTTGCTGCTGGAGCCTGGTGCTGGGTTGGGGGACGGGACGCGTCGTGGTCCGTTGAGCCGGGCGAAAGTGCCAGAATAGGGTGGCAAAAGCCGCGTGGTGAGGGAGAAGGAAAAGGCTAGAGCGAGCACACGGCGGATGGATCGGAGATTCGGCACCGGACGATTCAGCTTTCAGAACTTCAATTTTGATCTGCTACCAGTGACTTGCATATTTAGCTACACTCTCCAACTCAAATTATAAGATATTTTAGTTTTTTTAGACATAATTTTTATAGCAACGGATCTAGTGCAAACTGTTCAAACTCTAATCTGGACCGCAGGATGTTAATCCAAGGGGGCGCATGAGAGAGGTGGAAGGAGGGATTTATAAAAGTGTGATTAAGAGCGGGCGGTTAAGTGCAAAATTACCCAATCTCTCCGCGCCCCTTGGATCAACATCCTGTGGTTCAGATTAGAGTTTGCATAGTTTACACGGAAAATAAGTTTGCACTAGATCCATTGCCAATTTTTATATACATCTAGATATACAACATGAAGACGTTCAGAGCAGATTCTCCTTAAAATCATTCATTCACAGCCAAATAACAAAACTACGCATATATTCTAATAGGAAGAACAATGCTTTCTTCTTTATTTCTACTACTAGGATTAGGGAGCAGCCCTAATCATAATCAGTCAATCAGTTCTCACATATTTCTACCCTGCCTCAATTGTAATCACTTAGAATCGATTCTCACATCGCCTCTGACCAGAATCAAGTAGAATCACTTCACTAGAGAATCTAGAAGTGAAACTCTAACAAACATGTTCTATTTTAGATATATAGTAAAAGCAATATATCTAGAAAAGTCAAAAGTTCTTATAATTTAGAATGGATGGAGTTTTTTTAAAAAACCTAGATGATTTCATTAAACCTATGGTCCGGCTAAATTGTTGAGCAACAAGATACAATCAAATATATCCTACGACACATAACTATGCTCTGCGCAATATAAAACACCCAATCTAGCAAGTTCATGGGCTACTCTATTATAGTGCCTATACTCCTTGACAAGATAAAATCCTCCTACACTCACAAGGTGATGATTAAACGAATGCAATGCTAACTTCACCTGTAGGGCATAGTTCAACATGCATAACATTAGGACGTCCGCAATGTTGATCTGGTAGTAGCGTTAGAGTGTGGACCTAGAAAACAGACGGGAGGAGTGATGCATCGAGCTCACAGTGTTGATCCAAAAGCAAGGTGGGGCCTGATCGAATGCAAAGCAATAACATCATAGAGAGAGAACAAAGGAGAAGCAAGCCTACTGCCCACGTCTCATTTTTCTATTCCTTCTTATCCAGTAGTAAGAATACTCCCCGACAGTAGTTGTTGCTGATACCCACAATGCTTCCTACCAGTAGTAATGCTTTGTTTATTCCTTCTTACCCCTTCTTACCTCCCATTGCGGAAGCCCTTATAGCTATGCTCAATTCTCTTGGCTCCAACTCAGAAACATCTCTCATCATGAATCACATAGCCCCAACTCCTTTTATTTGTCATGGGGTCAAGCCTCCATCAACATTAATTTAAGAAAGTATGGCATATTTTTCTTATTTTGGATGCCCCAAGTCCTTTTATTTGTCATGGATCAAAGCTGTCATCAACATTAATTTTGAGAAAGTATGACATGTGTTTTCCTACTTGTTTTGGGTTCTTTTATTTTCATACATGATGTAATTTCCTCAACTTGCCAATACTAAACAAAAACATTGTTTCTCTTTTTTTTCTCCTTCCCTGATATAGTTTTCCTAATTCCACAAATTTCATATAATGACAAAACTTTCAACTATGCTGGCAGGTCTAGTGCTAGTGTTGTTCCACCATGACTATTGGTACTTTGGCTACTCCCTTATATCCTCTACTCCCATTGGCGCCATACATGTTTCACATGTTTGCATTTGACAAATATGTGTCCTCCATCTTCTTGCATCCACAGGGAAACCTTCTTTTCAAATTTGTGCACAACGCCAAGCAATTTGTGGCCGGTTGCCACACAAAATGCCTTATTCTATTTAGACATTTCATGTTCCAAATTATTTCCCTAAATATGCTCTATATGCCCCCTCTAGATAACCTTTAGACTAACTCACTTGCTGGCTCCGTCATTGAGCATCCTCACAGAATAGTTTGTATATTGATTAACAAAGAAGTCCACGATTAGCCATCAACTATTATATTAAATTTGATTTTGCTCCTCTAACTTTGAAACATGTATTAATGGCATTCCAACTACCAAACTATTGTTTTGCACCATTGGTTAGTTTCAGAGACGATTTTGCTCATTACTTGTAGCATATATCATTACAGATGACCAAAGTACCACCGTTTTTGTCAAGAAAAGACATTCTTTGTCTAAATGTCTCGACTCATTAGACCGCCACACTTTCTTTTGCCATAGAGAAGGTATCACCGTCATCTTCATTGATGCCCTGCTTGGATGAGCTTTAACGTGCTAGTTGCTTTCAAGAAACACACCACATGCCGAACGACTCAGCTCAGACGAATTTAGTGTTGGAATTGGACATAAGGGAGTCATTTTTTTTTAAAAAAAATTAATCAAATGTGTACAAAAGTAAACTAATATTTATGATGTATGATAAATGTTATTAGATTTATTATAAAATATTTTTTCTAGTAAATAAAATTAGAGATAAATACTGATACTATTTTTATACTTCTAGTTATTTAAAAAAAATGATTTTATAAAAAGCAAGATGTGTATTTATTTGAGAAAGGGAGGGAGGAGGAGTATAATTATAGAGAGGTTTGTTTTTCACCCTTTGCCTTGGGGCCGCCGCTGTGCCCGGCTGTCCGCCTGGGACTCTGTGTTTGCCCGTTTGCCACCCCTTGAATTCGAACCCCGCTGGACGCTGCTTCCCGATTTCAAATAGCTCGGTCGCTGTGCCTGCCACGCCTCTGCCAGACTGCTACGCCGGCGCTCATCGCCTCACGCAGGAAGCTCGCGGTGGCAGCAGTGATGGAATCCCACAACGGCGGCGGCGGGAAGGCGCGGGACATGTTCTCGGTGTACCAGAACCCGTCCCTCACCCGGGCCCTAGACTCCCGCAGCGCCCGCCCCTCCGTCACAGTCCTCGTCGTCCTCGCGATCTTACCCATCGCTTCCGCCTCCTCCCTCCTTGCCCTCTCCTCCCGGTAAGCCCAAGCAGCATTAATACCCACCCATTCTCATATCTGCACCTAAACCCTAAACCCCATGTCATAATCATGCGTGGATTCTCTTCTCTTGTCTTGGTGCTTTTCCAGGGAGCAGCAGCTCAGCAAGCTCGCCGGCCGAGCGGGTATCTCTGTCCTTGCTGCTGGTAAGTTCGCCTATCTCTGCTGGTTTGGTTTTTGGGGAATCCCAAGCTTGGTGTCGTGGCACTGTGCTTGCCGCGTTGCACAAGAGATGTTTGTGAAAATGCCAAGCACGCCTATCTTGGTTGCATTGCACATCAGCTGTTTGTAGGAACGCCATAGTTTGTCACACATCAATTTTTTATACAAATCCCTATTTCTAGACTCATTTAACAGGTCTGGATATTTACAAATGATGAAGTGTGAACGGTGAACTTTTGTTGTGCACTTGTGCTAGAGGTGCATTTGCCAACATTAACCTGTTTCGGTCTTTCAGTTTTTGTCTTTAGGTTGGTGGAGGCAGCACTTGGTCTTGTTGCACTTTTCACACTGCTGGGGTTCTTCAGGGCACTGATGTTATACAATGGAAAGAAGGCACTGGCCAAGGATGACAAGGTTGTGTTGTCTGAACGCCAGCTGGGGCTTCTTGGGTTAAAGATGGCGGGTTCAGAAGGAGGTGGGAAAGGTGAGCAGACCAAAAGGCCTCCCAAGAACAAGCCATCAACACCATCGGAGCCAATTGTGCCTATCAGGAGGTCTTCGTTCAGCTATACACCATCTCGGCCTTCGGGGCAATCTAGGATTGGTTCCAGCCATTTGAGCCCCGGTGGTGAGAGACTGACCACGGCATTGCCAATGTCACCCTCCACACCGTTGCAGAAGCATGTCTCTTCTCCTTCAACTCCATGGTCGAGGAAAAGCTCAGGCAGTGCCAAGGGCATACAGACAGAGGCAATGCTGGACCAGTTCTTGGCTGGGTTGGATGTAAATATTGAGAAAATCACGGATCCAGAGACTAAGACCACAACACCTCCAGCAACCAGTACAAGCTTTGGTGTTGCTACCCCTGTTTCAATTACCACATCAGCCACCCCTTCTGGTGCTGCAAGGAGCACACCTCTGAGACCTGTGAGGATGTCTCCTGGCTCCCATCAGAAATACAGCACGCCACCAAAAAAGGGTGAGGGTGAACTTCCATCTCCAATGACCTTAGAGCAAGCAGTGGAGGCCTTTGACAACTTGGGTGTATATCCTGAGATTGAGCAGTGGCGAGATAGTCTCAGGCAATGGTTTTCTTCAGTTGTGATGAGCCCACTTGTCCAAAAAATCAAAACAAGCCATACTCAGGTGCAAATTTCTAGGATTCTTTTTACATGAACATATATCTCTATGCATTTTTATTGGTTATTTTTCTTTTTAATATTCCTTTCATGTGCACTCTGTTGTAGGTTAAGCAAACGACAGCTACTGTTGGGGCTTCAGTTACTGTTAGCCAAGTTGGAAGCGATCTGCCAAGCACGACACCACCAGTTTCCTTGTCTCCTCTTGGTGGGACTAAAGATTGGCAACCGACTGTCACGGTAGATGAGGATGGGATCCTTAACCAATTACGCTCTGCACTCCTACATTCTCGAGATGCCCCTGTTGGTGAGTTCCTGAATTCCTGATGTGGTTTAATGGTTTTTGTGTTTTCATGTGTTCCCATCAATACACGTAATAAGGGTTTTTGTGCTGTGGTTGAAGTTGACCTACTTCTTAAAGTTTAGCTTAGATATTTTTTGGTTGTTACTCATTATTTTCTATGTGCAGCGCAAACTTTTGGCAGTCCACAACAGCCACAACGGAACCCCCTCCTTCCTGCTATTCAAGCATGTATTGATGCAATTACAGAGCATCAGAGGCTCAACTCTCTGATGAAGGGAGAGCTGATAAAAGGCTTATTGCCACAGAGTAGTGTCCGTGCTGATTACACTGTCCAGAGAGTTCAAGGTGAATATCTGGATTTCGCCTTTTCTCAAAGTAGCCAACTGCAGAGCCTTTTGTTGAATTAGTGCTGGTATAACTTGTGTGCTTCTATCTCAATGCAGAACTTGCTGAAGGAACATGCTTGAAGAATTATGATTACATGGGTCATGGAAATGGCTATGGTAAATCAGAAAAGAAATGGACCACCGAGTTACCTACTGACTCACACCTTCTTCTGTATCTGTTTGCTGCTTTCCTTGAACATCCAAAATGGATGCTTCATGTTGACCCTACCTCGTACTCTGGTGCCCAGTCCAGCAAAAATCCCTTATTTCTGGGAGTTCTTCCACCAAAAGAGAGGTTTCCAGAAAAGTATGTTGCTCTGATATCAGGTGTTCCGGCAATTATCCACCCAGGGGCCCTTATACTGGCTGTGAGCAAGCAGAATCCTCCAATTTTTGCTCTATACTGGGACAAGAAGCAGCAATTTTCTCTTCAGGTGATTTTTTATGTGCAATTGTTCTTTTATCATGGTTGTACTATTCCTTTTCCTCCCTTCAGAGTCATTTATTTCAGCATGGATTGCTGTTGATGAAATGCTATTTTGTTTTAACACGATCTAGGAATTTAAGGAAAGTCTAGAAAACCTCGGGGGCGCCGCGCCGCCTTGGGCTAGCCCAGTTGAGAACTTTTGAGTAGTATTGGCAATACAACATACCTTCAAATATGTTCCCTGCACATGCTATTATAACATGGTTAGATCGGCCACCAATCTCATGAACTTTTTTGTCCATTGAATTGAATTTTCGAGCTCTTAGTTCCCATAACGATAACTCAGCCTTATTTATACTTCACAATATGGACTATGGTGTACATGTTAAATTAATGTGTTACTCTTAAACTATTAGGCAGCCATAAAATGAAGTCCATGTTCACAATTTGTTTGATGCAACAGTAGAACCACACTCAATCGGTAGATACAAATATTCTTTCTTGACCAATGCATATGGTAATGAAAGCTGCACTTGGTGAATGTATAATTGCATATGACTAATGTATACGGTTGCTGTTGGTCATGAAGTTGCAATTGATGGAACCCTGATTTGTTGTTATGGTACAGTAGCTTGTCCATATAGTAATCTTCATGTTCTTCTATTTCTGCATGTACAATATGGGGCCAAAAAGCCAAAAAAAAAAGTGATTCGTTTGTAGCCCTTATAAAAAGAACATGGATTCTTGAACCTCTTTCACGCTCATGTCACGTTGAGGTACTGCAGAAAAAAGAACCGCAAAATCCGATCCAATTTTTCGTAATCGATTAGTTAACATGGTGGTTAGCCGTATTATGAGTGAGTAACGCGTAAGAACCTGCCCTTGGGAGGGGAACAACAACTGGAAACGGTTGCTAATACCCCGAATTTCTATCTATTTTCATTATAGACAGAAATTCGAATCATTTTCTCAAGCAGTAATCCTCTTCCATTTCTCAACAACAACAAAGATTTTGTGGCTTTGGTTCAGACCTTCGTAAAGAAATATTTCAGCTAGATCAAACTCAATCACTAGAAGAACCCTGCAAAACAAAAGATGAGTTAACAATAATAAGGAAAAGTGTGGCAAGGACATGTAAACTCTTTATTTCTAGAACCCATAAAAATCAGAACATGTAGTCATGCTGACTATTGCGAGTGAGTAACATAAAAAGCTGAACATGAGTGGCCTTCCATGGATACATTTGCACGGACACATTGGACTGGAAATCCTTTGCAGATGAGATAAAATTGTCCATGGGATAATGGAGTCGGGCGAAGACATTAACTCACTTTAAAGTAAACCTTCTCTATTCTCATATAGGGCCATAGGGGATCTACACTACAGAACATTACCAAAGTGGCCCAGGAAATCGTCACTGCAATTCCCTGTCTGTTCGCTTGTTCTTGCTACTGCACTGTCCTTGTTGGTCAATCAAGCTGCTCTGCACCCTGGGCTGCTTCAGGCTGTTGCCAGGCCTGGAAATGATATCAGATATGGATGTACCTCAACAGAAAGTAGCAGGAAACAATGTAAACTACCTGCATGCTCAATACCTGTTGTTAAAAGTAGTAGTTCATCCTTGAGCTGCAATTCAGAGAAGATGAATATGTAATTACTGCATTTTCATATTCGCAATCTAAGACAATGAGCACATGAATTATTAGAAAAGCAAAAGTGAACTAATAGTACACTAACACCTCTTCCTTGTTTGAAACAAATTCTTTTGACTCAAACATACAGAGAACACACCCTTAACTGGTAGATATATAAAATGTTGTGTGGTAATTAAGGATAGGGGAACTGAAAAATCATGAGAATGTATGAACACGGAGACATAAATGCAAGCACTGGTGGCTAATATGGATATTTCACGAAGTCAAGAACAATTCTGGACACGTGCAATATTGGAGTTTGGATGTAACACTATATTAGGGAATCTGAAATTCAGGAATCAACAAACATAAAGGACGGCAGGACCAGCATCTGAAGTTCTAAACTAACTAAACCACACTATAATTTAAGCTTTAGTGAATTCTAAGGTCAGCTAAAAATATCTCTGGGACTTGATGTGTATTGCATTAGTTAACTTGCAAAGGAAATTTCAAATGGAGGCTGCTGCTGATTGGAGTAGCAGAGCTGTCAAAACCTTGAATTTAGAGCTAAGAGAACTCTAGGATTCACCTAAAGAATGAGAAATTAATTTAAGGCCTCTGTATCTATTATATTAGAACTGTGAAAATTCAGATAGGAAAAAGTAAAATTGGTCTAATGTGGGATATTGAGAGGTAACTTAACTTTATTGGAGCAATCTTACTTAGGTTTAGATTTATTGGAACAATTTCGATAGACACATAGGCAGATTGATTAATTTGATATCTGCACTTACCAGTGTATATGGCAAAGATACTGAATAGAAGCAGCGTGCAGCAGACCTCAGCTGCTTGCCTCTTGTTGGTTATGGCTTTTTGACGTGGGCACACAGCCATCCCCAAACAGCCGCTAGCAGTGGCACCACATGCTACTGCTGCAGTCTTTCAAGTAGAGGAAATGCACAAAGTGGTCCACAATGACGCGGCATGACATTCCATCGAGTGGGTCATGGGCACGTGAAGCATGGCACGCTGTGCCGCAGCCAGGACGCTCGTGCCTGTAGCCTCGTGCTGTGGAGATGCTCTCATCCTCGCCGTCCTCCTACTTGCGTGTGCAGGAAGGGGGCGAGCAGCTGGCATCGCCGCGGGATGCGTCGACGTGCATGTCCACCAAGTGGCTGTCGGTCACCTGTGCGCTAGGCGCCCCAAGGAGGAGGAAGGCAATGTAGTCTTACTGTCATTGACTCATTGGGGATGTGGGAGAGGGAGATGAGGTAGTAGCACTGGTGAAGCCGAGTGGGGAGACTCTTGCGCCTCGAGGAAGACGCACTCAAGGCGAAGGGTTTGGCGAAGCCTAGCTGTCGTGCCTGCACGGTCAAGAAAATACAGACCACGTGGCCCTATTAGCTGGCCAAGGCTTTTTCCTGTGAATTCGTGTTAAAGAGATGGGAGAAACAAACACAGAAGAAAGGTAGGAAATGGGTAGTTCTGTTTGCTTGAGAAGTTGAGGTAGGACTTGAATGAAGCTACAATTAGTTATCATCTTATGAACTCAAATATGGTTGGCAATTGGACATATTTTCGGCGGTACCTCTTGTTCATCTACTGTTTACTATGAACATGATGATTTATCAGTATGGAAACTTGAGCGGCTGATGAGCCGCATTGAGAAGTACATGCATGGTCGATTAAACTGCTCAACGTGAGTACGTGACATTAGGCAATTATATTTGTTCTCTCAATAAGTCCTTCGCTTTTGTTGCTATATATGTGTTACCTATGTGGATTCTTAATTCATTACCCCAGTTGAATTTGTTAACATCATTTTTGTACCTAACCGAGAGAAAATGTTCTCTAGAGCATCGACTGCTAAGCATTAACACCAAATCTTTCGTGAAAATAAGTCTTAACACTATACATCTATGTTTTCACTTTCCAGGGAAGAACAGCTCTGTGGGATGCCATTCTACTTTTATGCCATCAAATAAATGTTGGGTATGGTGGTGTGGTTAGAGGAATCCATATTGGCTCGTCCGCCTTGAACCTCCAGTCAGTTATAGATTCAGATTCGGAAAGCTGAAAGTTGGTTTGCTAGTCTTGAGGGGATAAACTGTGACCCGCTAGTTTACTGGTGTTAATGTTGTAATTAACACTAGCATGTTTGGGATTGACATAGCTTTATTTAGCTGTAATATGGCCTGATGGTGGGGGGCATCTTAATGTTATGCCCAAGTTGTACCTTAGATTTGTAACAATATGAGATTTGCTTAACCCCATTATCTGCTTTAGATCCTTTATTAATGTACCGATACATTTTTGTAATTTTCCAGTAATTCACTTACTGCAATATCATTTTGATTTGTTCATCAATTTCACTTGTTATTTAACATATCAATCATTAAAAGTAATACTCATGAATATGAGGATCCTAAAGCCCCCCCCCCCCCCCCCCCCTCCTTTTTTTTTTTTTTTTTTTTCTAAGCCTACCTTAGTTTTGGCAGGGTCGGATTGATGTCCCGTCCTCGAGGCCTCCAGTAAAGGAGGACGAGGCCGACCGCGACAAACGGCGCCAATCCGCCGAGAAGTCGAAGTCTGCCAAGGACTCGGCAAAAAAGGGGGAGAA
>Ga0182004_10004463_pt1 | contig 11293 bp, 5 predicted proteins | sample Sormic07211540_1_FD_120479 | JGI IMG/M metagenome (GOLD analysis project Ga0182004, IMG submission 120479) | Endophyte microbial communities from Sorghum bicolor roots, Mead, Nebraska, USA - 072115-40_1 MetaG | ecosystem: Host-associated > Plants > Roots > Unclassified | place: USA: Nebraska...
TACTACTACTATTACTATTACTATTATTATTATTGCTGTATACGGTAGGGCAGTAGGGTCGTACCTTCATTGTGTCTCAAAAAATTGCTCTGATTCTCAGAAGTCATGAAACCAAAGTAGTCTCGCGGAGCAGGATGCCAAAGTCGAAGTAGGCACGCAGGTGGTCGTACTAGTTAAATTTGATGGAAATCCGGTTAGCATGAATAGACTGGATACTATCAGTAATTGATTATCCGAAATGACAGTCTAGCTAGCTCCATGTGACCAAGCATCTTTATTTTGTAGTATCAAAACAAAACAACAGATAAATACAGAAGAAACAAAATACCTGATGCATTGGTCTGGTCTGACGAGTGACGCTCTATATATCATCGTCAATCCTCAGCTCACTAAAATTTGTAATCGATCCAAGTGAACCCGGCCGGCTTCTGAGCTCCACAAAAGTCTAGTCAACGTGAACCAGCTGGTATTCCTTTTGTCTTCCTTCTCATCGAAAGTCGACCGCCGCCGGGCCACACGTAATAAGTACCGTCAAGTGCGTCATCGCTTATGCTTTCAGCTTGCCGGCACCACTTAGCAACCGGCTTTTTGATGGCTCTTAGTGGGTGTTTAGTTCCCTTTCTATTCTAAAAAATTTTAGGTTTTCATTTATCATTTTACAAAACAAAACTAAACACTATGTAAAATTTTCGGCAAAAAAGTAGTTATTTTCTATTGGATTTTGGTCTTAAGAGGCCAAAAAAACATAAAGAGCCTCAATAGGCTTTCACGAGGGCAATAAATTCTGCATTTTAGATGGAACTAAACATGATTCTGAAATTTTAGCATTTTGTATTACATCATTCCAAAGTAGTTGGCATTTTGCATTTTTTTTTAACTAAACACCCTCTTAATTTATGCAGTTGTTGCATATGCATCCGTACGTGCTCATAGTCCAAATTGCAAAAGTAATTAAGAGAATGTTTGGTTGGAGGAACTAAAATTTAATAGATACACATTTGTAACTATAGCAATTATTTTTAATTATGGACTCATTAGGTTTAAAAAATCGTCTCGCAAATTATTATCTAGTTGTATTTTTGGTTTCGTAAATAGTCTATATTTAATCCTTCATATATGTTTCTAAACATTTAATGTGATAATAGCTAAAGTTTATAAAAGAGAATCAAACAGGGTCTAACACAGATGCAACAGCTGTAGCTGTCGCTGCTGCAGCTCAATGCATGACTTGAAAAACAAGCTAGCTAGGATATCTAGCACTCGACATGTTGCTGCTAGGTAGGCATGAAAACGGATCGGATACGGATGGATATCATTGATATCATATTTGTTTTTATATTTCAAGTCGAATTCGGATTCAAATACGGATAATGTCAACTATATCGGATAAGATAGGATTTGATGTCGACATTATAAATATATGATTTAAATATTCGAGATACAGAATCGAATATAGAATATTCGGACTCGAATACGGACAGATCTGAACCCTTCTAAACAAATTCGGTCTCAAATACGGTCGGAAAATATCCGTACCGTTTTCATCCCTACTGCTAGGCAATATTAATGCCTTGTCTAGTTAACATAAAATCTAGTTTTAGGTACCGTAACACTTTTGTTTATATTTGGTAATCATTATGTAACTATAAACTAACTAATCTCAAAAGTTTCGTCTGATGCAAATTATACAATTAGTTATTTTTTATATTTAATGTTTTATGCATATACTCTCTCCGTCCCAAAAAATGTCGTTTTAGAATTTTAGACATCTTGTTTGATCATCCGTCTCATTCAAAATTTTTACATAAATATTATATATTTTGTTAAGACCTATTTTATTATTAGAGATATTTTACTAATAATTTATTTATTTCATAATTTATATAAAATTTTTGAATAAGACGAACAGTCAAACACGATTTCTAAAAGTAAAAAACGTCACTCTTTTTGGGACGGAGGGAGTATGTCGCAAGATTTGATGTGATGAGAAATTTTGAATTTTTTTAGATTTAATAGTGTGAACTAAACAAGGCCTAAACCGTATGCCGGCCGGTTATGTGATGGAACTATGCATCGAGGCTGAGCTTAGGCCCTGTTTAGTTACTCACCTAAAAAATTTTTATCCATCCCATCGAATCTTTGGACACATGCATGAAACATTAAATGTAGATAAAAAAATAAACTAATCACACAGTTTGGTTGAAAATTACGAGACGAATCTTTTAAGCCTAGTTACTTCATGATTAACCTTAAGTGCTACAGTAACCCACATGTGCTAATGATAGATTAATTATGCTTAACAGATTTGTCTTGTTGTTTCCTGACGAGATATGTAATTTGTTTTTTTATTAGTTTTTAAAAACATTTCTCGATATCCTTACGACATATTTTACAGTTCAACACATGACAACTGATCGATGCATGCATGACATTGAATTGACAGGTCCGAATATATATGTGCAGGTGCAGCTGGCCCTAGCTAGAATGTCGCTGCTCTAGAATGTCGCTGCTGCTTGAGCTGGCTGCAGTGGCTACGTACCACGCCACGCGTGCACGACTTGGACTGCAGACCCAGAAGTTCTCGCGTGTTTCCGTGTTCCTCAGAACTCACAACCGTGTGTGTCTGCTTACTGACGAAACCGGGCAGGAATTTTGCTCGGCAACCCGCCGGCGGCCGGTCATCATATTGACCGAGATCGATTTATTTATGCCAAGCTTTTGCCTTATTTGTTGCTCATGCATTTACCTCTTTTTATCTTCCGAGATCCGATACTAAGTATGCGTGCTTAATCTCGCAAAAAAAAAGTATGCGTGCTTAATATATTTTAAAATAATTTAATTTAGAAAATTCATGCACGCGCGTTCAACTACATGCATGGAAATATACCAATTCCTCGCTTGCACCAGATGCCGTTCCAATCAAATTTATTTATCTATTGCGCGCGCGCGCGCTCTCTCTCTCTCTCTCGTAAATTTTCTAGTTTGTTAGGTTAGTCTTTCACATCTGAAATTAATGGTGAGAAGCATAGCATATTAGGCAGGATAGAATGACCATTTTTTTGGTTGATTTAAGCCAGAGATCTTGATACGTTGGACTCGGATGGATCTGAGCTTTTGTGGTGCTGACTTACGGTATCGCGAGCTAGGATAGTACTATCCATTGCACACTCTAACATAATTAAATTAAACTAATTCGATATTATAGAAGTTGATATATTTTATTATAAAATAGTCAAAGTTTAAAGAAGAAATTGACTTAAGACAAAACTAAAGTAAACAATATAATTACAATGGACGGAGGATCTTTAATTTTTAGGATTCCTAGCTACAGGTCGGTCAAACTATGTAACTTTTGGATATTAAGATGCAAATTAGTACTAACTCAGTCCCAAAAAAAATGCAATTCTAGGTGCGTCCTTTGTTAAAAAGCTTACAATTGATCTAACTGTACTCATTTGGTATCAAAAAATATAATATATTTATATATTTTTCAGTTAATCTCGAAAAACTTTTAACTTGGTACTACACTAGAATTGTATTGTTTCTAGATGGATGAAGTACATAGTTTAACAAATTGGTACTACACTTCATATATCTCCATTCACTTGTCTTATAAGTCATACTTCTGTGGCAATCAGCAGTGTTTTTTTTTTCTTAAAATAAATCAGCAAACAATACTTTTAGCTATGATTTTTTAGACAAGAACAGACTCGTACATATAAGATAGATGATACTAGAATCACCATGACAAGTACACTCATATATGTAATCACTTCATGAGAATGTCGTTTTCACTAGTACAAGATTTGTTTTGCGTGACGTTGGGGTTTTTTGATTGGAAGCGGGCACACTTTTTGCCCGCCTCCATTGTTCACAGCCAAGCGAGCCACAGTCGGTCCCTAAATAGCCTGTCTGAGTTAAATGTTAATGGAGGTGGGCACATTAAAAAGCCCGCCTCCATTAATACATATCAACGGAGGCGATCGCATTAAGACGCTCGTTGCGTTAATTGTTTTCTAAGGCATGCATATTATAAAGGCCGCCTCCCAAAATATAGAGGCCCAACAGGCCCACCAATGAGGCCCATATCCATGTCTGATTTATCGGGCTTATATATACACGAGGTTTAGTGTTCCCCTCGCTCACCTCTCTCTCCACCACTCCACCAAACGCTGCACCCTCTCCCTCTCTATCCTCTCGTGCATGATGCAGAGGAGAGGAGGTGACACCGGCGCCCCTCCTCTCCCTCCCTCTCCTCATCCCTCACACCGGCGCCCTCTCCTTCCTCCCTCAACCGCGGTAGTGAGCAGCAGCAATGGTGGAGCAACATCCTTTCCCAAGCGCGCGCTCCTCCCCCGGCGAGTGGCGAGCTTCTCCATCACTCCCGCGGTGCATGAAGGGAAGGCCCACCGCTCCCAGATCCGGTGCGGATCCAGCGAGGATCGACGACAAAGCGTCCTCGGTGGACACGACGAGGATCAACGACGAAGGGCACGTTCTTGGCGGATTCGGCCCTCTGGCGGCGCGGCGCCCTTGATCTGCTCAACCTAGAAGTGGCCCTTCACGGGCAAGCAGATCCAGTGGCGCAAGGGCAAGTAGATCCACCCGAAGCACGGCTGCGGCAGTGCTCCTCCCTCGGATCCGGCTTCTCCCTCGCTCGAGCAGCGTCGGCAACATGGCTGCGGCAGATCCCGACAACGCGGGGCAGATCCGGTGACCCTGCAGGCTAGCGGCGCGGGCACATCGGTGCAGCAGCAGATGGGCTCGATGCAGGCCTAGATGGGCTCGTGTTGGGCTCATCATTATTTATTTATTTTTATTTTGTTAACAGAGGCGGGCAACTAGGGTCCACCTCTGTAAATCTTGATTTACCGAGGCCTTTCATTCACGGCGGTCGTTGTTGCCCGCCTTGCAAAATACTTTTCACCCGCCTTAGAAAATATTATTGTAGTAGTGTTTCTTTATAAAAATAGTGGCCAAAGTCTTAGTACTGTAACTATATCATAAGTGGTATGTAACTTGAACTAGAGGGAATAAGTTGCATAACATCATCGTACAAATACTTCTAGCTAGGCAACCGTGACAGTCTGTGAGCACAAAATATTTCATTTGTCCGACACCTACCCATGAAATGACATTTGAGAACGCTCAGATTCTGATGGAGTAGTTCCATAGAAGTTTCCAAGAAATTCAAGGGACCTTAGCCTTGTGGTCAACATCTAATGTTTCGCTTTGACCCAGCGCAAGCTATAGTACTTCAAAAGTTCAGGTTAGCTTGAGATTTTGAGCTTCATACCCAAGTTTTCCATGACTGCGTACTGCTACTGCTGATGAGTGGCTGTTTTGTATAAACAAATTGATCGAAGTTGATTAGATTTTGGAAGATAATGTTCCCCAAATGTATGAGTATGACCATACCGTGTTGTCAAATGCATGGTTGAGTTTGTAGCTTACTGAGGCGATGCTTCCTCGTAGCATCTTTATTAGTTCACCAATATGAAACCATGCATATAGAAAATTCATCAGACCTGCACATATGCTAGTTTCAGGCTTGTATATGCTAGGACCTTTTTATCTGTCACACGTTGTACGTCTATGTGTTCCAACCAAATTCTGGTTAGACTTTAATTTAGACGAAATATTGAGAGGTCTATCCTGATTGGCTGATTCCCGACTCTGTTCCAACCAAAACTATTTGATGTTACTCCCTCCGTTCTAAATTTTAAATTTATTTCAACTTTTTTCAGAGTTAAAATATCTAAAGGTTGACTAAAGTTATAGAGATAATTAAAAAAAACTATGACATCAAATATGTTAATATACTATGAGAATATAATTGAAAAAAATTTAATGATACTTATTTAGTATCATAAATGCTATCATCTCCAAAAAGTTGGAATGACATACTTTAGGATGAAGGGAGTATTACACTCACTAACAATTCCGTTCCAAGTAGATGTGCGTGCAGAAAAAAAAACTGTCGAAATATCGAGAGTTACCTATCCTGATGATTAATTAATGGTTGCATATATAAACAGACTACGTAGCCCTTTTTTTTTCAACGCGCACTCTGTCGCTGTTGATCGAGTGTGGCTGTTTTGTATAAACAAAGATTATTAGATTGGAAGATAATGTTCCCAAAAGCTAAGACCAAGACCATGCATGCCATTGTATAGTTTACTGCGACGATGTTTCCTCTGGCGACATCTCTTAATTTCTTCACCCCTTCACCCTGAAACCCATGCATAGAAAAATTCATCAAAAACGTGCATGTATACGAGCTGTGGGCTTCTCTCTTTATTGGGGCCTTTTTATTTTCAACTTGTGCTTTAATAATTGTGCCCCCACGAGCATGCACATGCATATACCATTCAACAAAAAAATCTTTCTCCAATCTGTACGTGTTTTACTCGTGTACAATACGCCGTCTATACTAAGCAAATCCATTGGATAGATACACATACACCGTACCTGCAGCTACCTAGCTAGATTCTCTGTTGCCTGCAGTCAGTGTACAGCACGTGTGGAGCTAGGGAATTTTTCAAGATCTCGAATAATGGATTCGGTAGAATTACCATGCATACCGGTACGGTTCATCAGATTCCCAATCCAATCGGGATGATCGATCGATGCATGCATGTCTGCCAAACTTGCTTCCGGTTGCATAATACTCCCTCCGTCCCAAATTATAAGTCATTCCAAGAATCTTGGAGAGTCAAAGTTTTTCAAGTTTGACCAAATTTATATAGCAAAATAATAACATTTTTTGTACCAACCAAGTATTATTAGATTCTTTGTTAGTTATATTTTCATAGTGTACCTATTTTATGATATAAATCTTTATATTTCTCTCTATATTTTTGGTCAAACTTAAAAATAATTTGACTCTCCAAGATTGTTGGAATGACTTATAATTTGGAACGGAGGGAGTATTAATTTGGTACTGGTATGCTGACGAACCCATTCTATATTAGCATAGCAATTAATAAAGTGCACGAGCCGTAACCGTGGAATGGTCAAATGATTGTAGGCGCTCGTGCGGATTGACACACATAGTCACATGCATGCACGGACAAGCAAGCCACCACCGTACCGATCGAGGGATCGGAGAGGCTGCTGCTGCCTGCAGGCACTCACTCTCCTACGTACGCCACGCCGCCACTGTTCCTCGTCCGCATGCACCCACACAACACCAAATCTAGCCCGCAACCTTTGCATTGGCTGCCTGCCCAGCTACCTATATAGCTAGGCTCCCGTGTCGTTCACGACAACCAAACACGCGGGAGGAAACTCTCACACACCCGATCGATACTGCCCATCTCTCTCTCTCTCTCTGCATCCGGCCCTCGTAGTCTTCAGGACCTATAGAACATCTCTCTTGTTTAGTTGGTGAAAATTTTTGAGTTTGGCTACGGTAGCACTTTCGTTTGTATTTGATAATTATATATCCAATCATGAACTAACTAGACTCGAAAGATTCATCTCGCAAATTACAAACAAATTGTGTAATTAGTTTTTTTATCTGTATTTAATATTTAGTATATATGTCTAAAGATTTAACGTGACGGAGAATTTTGAAAAATTTTGGGAACTAAACATAAGTCTCCATCCCATGACGCATGTGTCTGATTTGTGTGGAATGTTGTGTAGCACAGGAAGCCGCCTTTAATAGTCTACTACGGGCCGGTCAAACTGAAGGTTGTGACGACTGTGAGCCAGAAATAAAGTAGCAGACGCTGCCCCGGCAGGTTAGCACATTACCATTATACTAACCCTCTATATAACCCTGGTTGTAACTTGTAAAACTCTTTCAGCCTCCCCTCTCCCTCTCCCTCCCTCAGAAAAGCTCTCTAGCTAGTTTCCGCGCGCCCGGCCGGCACGGCGGCGCAAACTAGAGCCATGGAGAATTATCACATGCTCTTTGGGGCGGCGTCCACGCACGCCTCATCTGCTGCCACCCCCAGCTCGTACAACTTCATGGCCACTGCTGCTGGAACCAGCGGCGGCGGCGGCGGCGGCTTCCACGACCACGATCGAGGCCAGCGCAGCAGCGGGCACGGCGGCGGCGGATCGTCGTCGTCCTTCTTCGCGGAGCTGTCGTCCAACAACGACGACTCCAAGGAATATGGTGGTGCATCTAGCCCTCCAGGTCCAGCTGCCGGTAGTGGCCGTGGGGAGTCGTCCGTGGGGCCTGCGGCGGCCGCCGGCGAGGTGGACAGGCCGCCCAAGAGGAAGGGGGAGAAGAAGGAGCGCCGGCCACGGTACGCCTTCCAGACGCGCAGCCAGGTCGACATCCTCGACGACGGCTACCGGTGGAGGAAGTACGGACAGAAGGCAGTCAAGAACAACAACTTCCCAAGGTTAGTTCGTTGCTGCACTGCACACACGATTCATATATATATATATACATATATATGTATATATATATATATATAGTACAGTCAACGATCAAATTCTTCCTCGTATAAATATAGTACGATCAAAATGTCTGACGATGTTTCTCATGATCAATGACTACTATGCATGCCGATCCATTTTGTGATTGATCGATCGATCGGCCTGCGATTTTGATTTTCTGTTGCTGCTCGGGGATTTATTTTGATTATTATTACTGGTTTAATCTGGTGTGCGATTTGCTTGTTTTTTTTTTAAAAAAATGTTAGTATAGGGTTGGGCCGCAGAAGGTAGGTGAGAGGTGAGATGGAGTCCCAGTGAATCTTCCAAGCTCTGCTAGTGGTTGCTTGCTTATACATAGGATAAGGACACATCTCATCTCTCGTCCATCCTCATCATCTAGATGAAAACGACTCCTAGTTTTCATTCACATGTTTTTGCTGGTGGGCATCGATCATTCAATAAATAGGAGCCGATGGCGATCGAATTTGACCGGAAGTTATTTCGTCCACCCACCGGTTTAACCGCAGCATATATTCTATTAATTTCACTCTTGGATTTATCGATGCTTCGTTAGCTATTAGCTCAAGCTAATTCTTCCGTCGCTATCTTTTATATGCTTCAGAGAACAAAAAGTGGTTTCTTTGGACATCGAAAGGATAAGGGCACTACCTCTTTTTCCCCAATTTTTGGGCCATAAACTTCACAGATTCAGCATCAACTAACTGTTGCTGGAGGTTCCTGAACGCTCCAAAGACTTCAAAAATTTTACACAAGAGTAAATTCGATGCAGAAAAATAACTAACTATATATATGGAGTAAAGAGAAATGGCCAAAAGTAAATCTACTAAAACACCGTGTCTGATAAAATGCAATGATGTAGGAAATTAGCGTGTTCTGTTTTTCTTTAAAAAATTACAGCATCAAAAGGTGCCACTCCAAAAGCACTTGGTGCCTTCCTTTCTTCTTAAATTAATTAGGCTTCATGGACATGATTCTACGATATTTATTTCCTCTCTTTCTTTGCTCGATTCCTTTTGTTCTTCTACAAAAACTTTGCTCAGACAAGCATGTAGCCGATATGTACTCTACGTTGAAACGTTAAGTAAGAACAGCATATGCCTATACACATCATATGCATCGAGGATAGATGGAATGCATGCTTTTGATCATGTCTGTGCCAGCCATCTATGCTAGCTATAGCAAAACACTACCAACTGAGAAAGCCATATATATGTACAGTTACCTCATGAACAAAATTTGATGCATACACATATAATAGTATTATTACACTTTTAAATTCTTATTCATCACTTCCATTAGCTGTCGATTGGAGGGTATTTTTTTTCATGACGAACATAGATAAGATTACAACTGTGGCTTTAAAACTATATGGACAAATTTAACATTTTGCACTGGTACGACTTGAGCATATATCATGCCAAAGTAACAGTAATGGTATGTGGTATGAGTTTGGAAAAAGAGATATATACTGAAACTTCTTAATTTCCAAATTGAATTTGGCGTTCTTTTAATGAAAGAATAAGAATATATATAATAACTATCATTGAGGTATATATATCTTATATCTACACAATTCTGCAACCCCTGGGCATAATATCTCACAGATCAATACTTATATACATTTTGTAAACAAAAAAAAAGTCCCTTTTACTTGTTACATATTCACAGAGTTAGGCATGCCAATAATACATTCCTCTATCTTATTTCTACGTGCACCAACATAATGAAAACTTAAAAAGACCAATTAAGGAGCAGCAATTAAACAGTACATTGTTCATCGAAACGAAGACATATATTAGACATTACCACAACTTGAAATTGCAGATAACTTATAAATTCTTTTTACTGAGAAATGATTGCATGCTTCTCCACCAAATATATATACTGACATACTTAATTAGCCAAGCAACAATGTAGAAGCTAGATCCATACACATATAATAAACCAAACATGTTCAACTTGTGTCCACCCGTTTGAACATACTCCTATACATATGCATCGATATACAGGCATATATATATATCTCTCTTTCACGCACATTTTCACTTTGTTTGTTGCTATTACTACTTTCTTAATTCATGCACCCGGAATAATTAATGAACTAATCCTTATTCTTTTCGCACGTATTTATGGATGCAGAAGCTACTACAGATGCACTCACCAAGGGTGCAACGTGAAGAAGCAGGTGCAGCGGCTGTCAAGGGATGAGGGCGTGGTGGTGACCACATACGAGGGCACCCATACACACCCCATTGAGAAGTCTAATGACAACTTCGAGCACATACTCACCCAGATGCAGATCTACTCCGGCATGGGATCAACCTTTAGCAGTAGTAGCCACAACATGTTTCACTGAATGAGCCGTCCAAAATCACTTCAAGCATCCGTGCACCGTCCAAACTAAGAAACAAAATCGATCCTTAGATTTTATTAATTTGTACATTAAGTCTTAGATGTTTAAGAGATAAATAAGCGTGATTCGGTAGCTAGATGCAGCCATGCAGGTATTATACTCACGCAATGGTTCTTTTGCTGTTGATCTTCTTTATTTTTAAATTGCAATTGTAGGGCAGGGATAGAGACTGATAAACACCCTCAGAAATATAAACATGCTGGATTACATTGCAATTGAAAATCTGATACCTCTCAGACCAGGGCATCACCTTAAGTGTACTTCGTTCTCGATGGATCATATCATATGCATGCGCTTATACATGGAAGAGAATATTAGCACTAGTGTAGCCATGCGTTAGCAAATTTACTTTCAGGGAAAACAAGCCACTACCAAATATTTTTTCCATCTCAATAAATTGGCTTCGGTAATGGGGCACAGCTAGAAAATGATGCTAGCTGGGGAAATATATATATATATATA
>Ga0182004_10004464_pt1 | contig 11288 bp, 12 predicted proteins | sample Sormic07211540_1_FD_120479 | JGI IMG/M metagenome (GOLD analysis project Ga0182004, IMG submission 120479) | Endophyte microbial communities from Sorghum bicolor roots, Mead, Nebraska, USA - 072115-40_1 MetaG | ecosystem: Host-associated > Plants > Roots > Unclassified | place: USA: Nebraska...
CACGCGGCGGCTCGGCAAGGCCACTGACCGACCGGCACGCGGCGGCGCGGCTGCCCTTTTCCCTACGCGGCGGCGCGGTTCACAGAAACAGGTATAGTTGCGCAATCCACACTCTCAGTCTCAGGTTTACTCTGCGTTATCTGTATTTAAACCGGAAGGGCTTCTTGGAGATGCGCAGGCTCTCATCAACCGAGGTGGCCTTTTCTTCTCTGGCTGCCCTCAGCCGTCTTTTGCCGTTTTGTTTGCTTACTCCGACAATGATGCGGGGTGTATTTGGCAGCTCAAGATACATCCTGCTCCTATTCGTTCCTCACAGATCCGATTTTATGTACCCTTTGTCCCTTTCTATTGGGTACTATTCGCCTACCTTGATGATGTTATTATGATGCATATACTGATTCTTATGTGCTATTTGTCGACTGCACCTAAACTGCTTGATGAAATGCTTCCTATGGAACACTGTGTGATATTTGTGGACTTGCACCTAAACTGCTTGATGAAATGCTTCCTAGGGAACATTATTTGCTATTTGTCAATACATGTAGGTGACAGCTACATGTAAATTGTTTCAGAGAGATTGTCTCCATCTGGCGGACAAAGTATGCTTGGTTTTTGTAAATTGCAGACCGTGTTCATAGATTTGTTCTGTGGATACATGATATTTCATTTGAAACAGGTCTAATGTGATCCATGGAGGCTTGTTTTTCCAGTTGATGCAGTGGTGGTGAAAACATTCTAGGCAAAATTGAGGTAAGAATGTGTTTGAATCTATAGTGATGCTACTAAGTTTGGAGATTGTTTTGGCAACCTGATCATTAGGTTCAGGGCTTTAATATCTTTACTGAAACTAGATGGGACCCACACTATAGTTTCAAAGTTAAAATTTGATTCACTTGGCAATCCAATTCAGATTGCTTTTAATTTTTAAATACTTGTGGACTTTAATTACCATGCATGCATTCTTTGTCAGAGAATACACTTAGAACAAGGAAGTCTACAGTAGCTAGATAGTTGTATTGAACCAAGTTGTTAGAGTATAAACTTGATTGCTTTAGTTTCGCATCAAAACTTGAGTTATATTTTATTTCATTAAGATTTATGTAATATTGATATTGTGTACATCACGCTCGCAATATCTTTTTGGTACAGCACATCACACGTTCATATATGTTATCATGGCATTATTTTTCCCATTGCAACCCACCCTCAGTTATAAACAGGTCACATATATTTATCTAATATTTGTGAGTTTGAAGCTTCATCCAGTCTCTGCTGTAACTTAGCTAAAGAAAAATGTTATAAGTATGACAGTAATTTATTCTCTTTGAATTTGCCATCAATAATGAAATATAATATTTTAACTGTACCAAAATCAGGTAGGTAAAGAATGAAGATATAGAATATATATATTAGGTGAATAATCTAGAATTTGAATGCATAACTTGTGTTGCATCACTTGGAAAATAAAATCACGATAAAACTAATGACTTTTAGAACTTGTTCATAATGTACAATTCTTGAGCTTTGTCATTCATTTTTGATCATCAATTTGGTACTTATTCAATTTATTTTGGGATGCAAAGTAATTGGTGTAAATACTTTTTTCCCCAAGTATAAGGAAAAAGGTGGAACCGCCATACCAGTAGTACTAGTTATAAATTTGCAGCTGAATAGCTGATTATTTCTGCATGCTTGCAATATCTCAAATCTCTACTTGTCCACTTTTGCTTCAAATTTATATTTGGCCTTCTTCTTATTGAAAGCAGGTCAGTGTGAGCACAATATTTTCTCTCTGAAAGACAAGAGTGATGCCATCGGTAATGTAGATTCTATCTTGTTAGCGCAGTAGTTATAGTTGCCTGTTTAAGATAATTTTTTCAAAGAATATTATGATTTTAATTACCATTCACTAGAAAATGGGGCTGTAGTAATCTTTGTAGTACCACTCCCATGATAGCTATGGACAAACTGTGATAGAATGAGGCTACATGCACAATGGTCAAATTTCATGGTTCCACAACTTAGTATTCCTTAAGTGATATAATATCCCTAATCCCTAATAAGTAAAACTCTTTAATGTTGCCTTGTTAGCAAATGTGGGTTACATTTAGAACTTTCTTCGTATTATATTTGGTAGAACTTGATATAGGTGCTAACTAAGTGTTATTACTGCTATTATTACAGTGTACACGTTGGTTGTACCATTTGGAGGTTTCTTTTTGTTGTGTTCTCCATCCTTGAAAGTTGAGATTAGTGTGTTTGACTCCTATCTAATCCCTTGTGGGACCTGAAATAAAATATGTGATATCTTGTGACTCACTTATTTACTTTCATTTTTCTCAAAAATCATATTCCACATGTCATCTAACCTCTTGAGAGAACCTACGAGGCTATGATAAATCTTAAAAGTTTATTCTTGATGATAATTTGGGACGATATGGCGTTTATTGGTTCTTCTGTTACTGCACTGTTGCCACACACACACACCCGCACATGGCAATAGCAAATGTTCTTTTAGCATCTTTCCTCTAACAGTAGGGGCCTATTCTGCTGCCTTCTATTATTTTTTTTGCTGTTTTCAGATTTTGAAGAAGAATGTAAAAACCAATTTGTTGTTTTAAATCAATTTGAATTTGGACTAGAGAATACTAATTTATAATTTCTATTTTGTGGAACATATAAATATTCCAAACCAAGAAGATTAAATTTATTTGAAATGGACAAATGAAGAAAATCATACGCGGTAACAACACATTGCATTGTTTCAGCTTATATAAAAATATAAATAATTGGCTAAAAGAAAATACTTTTCCATCCCTCAACTATCGCCATGGTCTAAATTTTTTCCCTCAACTACAATAACTGATAAACTACCTCCCTCGTTTCTTCAATCCGGACATTAGTCATCCACTTGTTTGAGGGTGGTATTGGCCAACGTGGACAGATGACATCATGTTGAGGTAGTGGCCCTTGAGCATATTCCTGTTGTCCTTGAGCATATTCCTGGTGTCCTCCAAAGACCTATCTCATTGGGTGGCACCATGGTCATCCCTTTCTGCCCACACCCAGTGCACTCACCTCACCATTGCTGTGGGTCAATGGGCAGTCTTTGCAATGGAGAGGCTGTGGGTTGGACAGAGTGGCTTGCACGCTTCTTCTCATTTTGTTTTGCTTGTGGATCAAGAGCGCACTGTGAATTCACAAACAGATGTACTCTCTTTGCCCCGCGTCAGTGGCAGCATATTGAGGTAGTGGCCCTTGAGCATATTCCTGGTGTCCTCCAAGACCGAGTCCTATCTGCAATGTGCCATGCCATGATCTGATGAGGTGGCACCATGGTCATCCCTTTCTGCCCATACCCAATGCGCTCACCTCACCATTGCTGCAGGCTGTGGGTTGGACAGAGTGGCTGGCACGCTTCTTCTCGTTTTGTTTCGCTTGTGGACCAAGAGCGCACTGTGAATTCACAAGCAGATGTACTCTCTTTGCCCCATGCTTTTTCACCTCAACCAACATCAACAGCTTCAATCACATCACGTTAGTGGCCTAATGTCTGTTTGCCCACCGCCGCAATGGTGAGAGATGCAGAACCCGTCACAACGCCTTCTCACTCCTCCTGCAATAACCACGAGGTGTTCTGTGGTGCCAACGAGGAGGGTGAGATTAGCTGAAGGAGCACGTAAATCGGGGATACCGGGAGAAATCTGTTTTTGAATTTATCATCAAACTTACTGTTATCAAGAAGTGAGGGAGGATACAACTTATGGTCCTGTCATAAAATAGAAAGAGAGAAAACATATTCCCAAAAGAAAGAAAAAGATTGAAATGGAGGAAAAACAAGAGTTAAACGAGGCCAAATTGTTAGAGTAAATAGGAATAGTACCACATTGTTTACCCATGTGAGGTGTTAGTCCTATGTACTCTATAGAATCAGCCCATGAAGCCCAATACAATACATCCAATTCCACCAATTCTATTCTCCTTTATGGTATCATTCACCTAGGTTTAGATCCTAACCCTAGTTGTTGCCGCTTCTGCACCGTGTGCTCTTGGGGAATTGATCTCCGCTGGGGCAGCGCCACTGTTTAGGCGCCTGATCCTATTGATCGGCTGCCATCGTCATCGTTGCACAGCTGACCGGGATCTCCCCTATGTCATCGTCGGGCTCATTGCTAGGCTGTTGCTGTCCACACCTTCCTAATCTTCGTCGCATGGAGGTACATCAATCTCGCCCCATCCCATGCTGCTGTGGTGGCGGCCAGGCCTGGCCACACGCCCAAACCCTGAGCTGCCATGGAGGCAGCGAAATCTGGCGTGTCGCTGTTGTCGGGCGGATCTACCTATCTCCACTATGTCGATCTGCGTCGGGCCTTCGACCTCGCTCGTCTTGATTGGCTGTGCGCTCTGCGCGCCCGATTGGGTCACGCCTCTGCCATGCCGTCATGTTGGGTTCGCTCGATCCCCTGTTGTTGTATCTTTTTGGTTTGCCTGAGATTGAGTTGCCCACTGCCCGTCGACCTCGCGTGTACTACTGTGGCATCGACATCGACTGGGCCATTGGTTATGGCCATTGGTTATGCCATCGGCTGCCCCTGCACACCATCGGCTTGCATGGCTGCACACCCCATTGACTCGTCGCCGACACCATGGCCAAGTACTACATGCATCTTCTCTGAGCAAGAGGGTTGTTGATGTGTTGTCTCATCGGGCCACGCATCGCTGCTCGTGTGTCCGCTTCGCTGTTGCATCTACATTGTCGTCCCCTGTGCATCAATGATTGTGTTGTGCATTGCGCCATCTGTCTGCACAAGGTCTTTGTCCTGTTGATTGGGTCTTCGTCACCGAGCTGCCGCTACCCGTGTCATCGCTGAGCCATGCTCCCCGGTCGCACCCCTCGCATTGTCACTAAGCCATGCTTGCCGATGTGTCTGCTCTCGCATTGCTTCTTCATCCAACACAACCAGGTCGTTAGCGTCACTGTGGTTGGGGCCTCTCCCTTGTACGCTTGATATTGGCAACACCTATGTGTGCTTTCATCCCCGACACGCTACTGGTCTGGCAAACCCAGCCTGCGCCTCGGCGCTCAGGCGGCTTGACTGCGTTGATTTCGGCATTGACCCTCCCGTTCCTACTCCGTATGCCTTGTTTGCACAATCGCCTTTCTTGTATGTCCATGATGGCTTTGACTTCAGCATCGCCCCCTTCCACAACAACTACTTTGATGTGTCTCTGTCATCACCACGGTGCCCCTTGCGCTGCAGCGCCATCGACACGACAACCCGATCGCAACTACGTCGACCTCGGCCATCTTTCAGCACGACTTCTTCGACCACAGCTATTGCATCCTGACACTTTGGTTACCTCAACATCAGCACAAAGGGCTACCGCCTTGCATGAGGACTGATTGTCTTCTCTAGCCACAACATATGCAAGGATCGACTTTATGACTATGGGGGATGTTAGATTATCAACTTCTTCTCTAGTCTCACCGTCTGCAACGCTCCTGCTGTGTCTGCGGGGGGATGTTAGAGCATGTGAGGTGTTAGTCCTATGTACTCTATATAATCAGCCCATGAGGCCCAATGCAATACATCCAATTTCATCAATTCTATTCTCCTTCAGCTATTACCATCGCATGTGTCCATGTCATTTGTTTCACCAACTCAGCTGTCCACATATGCCAAAAAAGCCTTAAACTAGCAGCTCGAGCTAGAAGTATCTGATTTTGATACTAGACATGTTTTCTTTTTCAGTTTTTTAATTGAGGGACAGAAATTATACCATGGCTGTAGTTGAGGAACCAGAAGTACACTTTTTCCAAAATAATATCATGTTTAGCTCACCTGAGTACAAGAAAATTATTTTCTGCACTATTAGTTCTTGATTTTTTTTTCAAAAAAGTTTTAGATTTAGCTCATGTGAGTACATGAATCCATTTTCTGATTTAATTATTTATTTTGATTGGAAAAGTTGTTTAATTCCAAAATTGCTACATCCGTAAATTTCAAACAAAGTATACCTTTCAGTGACCATGGTTGACCTACATTGGAGAACTTTATTGGTGACTAGCTACATTTGATCCTGGCCATTGAGTCATTCTGGAACAGTCCTTAATAGGATGGAATGTTCTAAAATTGCCATCTTTTACATTTTTTAGTTATTGACCACTTTAAAGACAGCTTTCTGTAGTGCATCTATGAGCTGATTACTTCCATTTGGAATGTGTGTGTCCTTTGTATTTGTTCTAATATGAGTATACTTGTTTAGTGTTGATTTATGCTGTCTTTCTGATTTGAACAAATTGATTATTTTAAAATTTGTTCTACCATGAGGAGCAAACTTAACCAAATCTAGCATTAGTCATTAAAAAATATATTGCTTGAAAGTTGAAACAAATTAACTGGTAGCCTTTTTTATTTGCAGATTACATGTGATAAGGTTGTGCTAGATAATTTATATGGAAAAATAGCTGAGTCTGTTGTGACGATTAAAAGATACAACGAAACTGGGTTTGTGGACTTTGGCACTGGGTTTATTATATATTCTACAAGGTCTCAAGTGCTAGTTTGTACAGATCACACATTACTTAAAGAGGGAGAAGACATTTATGTATATTACAGTGATGGTACTTCTCGTCAAGCAACTGAATTAATTAAACACACAAGATGTGGACATGCAATTTTATTAGTATCTGTAGAAAATGGCGAACGCCGCCGGTATGCGGTCTCATTCAGTGAAGCACAGGCTAAAAGAGAAGAGATTTGCACGATTGCACGGGTTAAACATGATGGAGAACCTGGATTTATGTCTGGCATTGTAGTGTAAGTGTTTCTTCTATTTATTTTTGTGCTGTTCAGATTATCTATTCTCTCCATTCCAATTTATAAGTCATTCCAAGAATATTGGAGAGTTAAAGTATCTCAAAATTATAGAGAGAATTACAAAGATTTGTGGCATCAAATAGATATTACTATATAGAAATATAATTAATGAAGAATCTAATGATAATTAGTTGACATCATAAATGTTACTCCCTCCATCCCAAATTATAAGTTATTCCAAGAATCTTGGAAAATATCTCAGGTTTGAGCAAATGTCAAGTATGACCAAATTTATATGGTAGGATAACAACATTTATGATATCAACTAAGTATCATTAGGTTCTTCATTAATTATATTTTCATAGTATATCTATTTGATGATGCCACAAAACTTTGTAATTTTTTCTATAATTTTGGTTAAACTTGAGATGCTTTGACTCTCCAAGATTCTTGGAATGACTTACAATTTGGGATGGAGGGAGTATTATCTTATCATATAAAGTTGATGTTGCTTCCCATATTTTAAAAGAAGTTGAGGGGTTTTAATTGACATTTATACATATTATTGTCTTGTCATTTGCAACAGAGCCCCGAGCGGAAAAACAATGCTGCAATCAGGAGCAGTTATTTCTAGGCATGAGAACAAGTTTGCTCTCACTTGTCCACATGGAAGACACGGAGATGTGGGTGTGACAAGAAATTTAATTGGTGCCGCTGTATTTACATTAAGTGGTTTGTTTGTGGGGACAATTTATTCTGATAGTAATTGCTATGGTTTGAAATTCGCCAGACACTCGTCTTTTTTCCTAGATGAGCTCCTACACATGATTCAGGATGAACTCAAAAAGGTAGTTGTTTTAGTCAAAACAAATCAAAAAATTTGCCCTCAACCTTCTAATTGTGATGCGGTGCTTGTAGGTTTCACTTTCAAGAGGTGCAACTCCCCTTTTAAAGGGTTCAAAGCCTGTGCATGTTGGTAGTAAAAGTAAAAGGTAAGTATATGAACATATTTTTACTATTTCTTGAAATACATATATAGACGTTTTACCTTTCTCCTTTCTTGGTAGGTCCCATGAAGATCAGACCAACATTGCTATAGAAAAGCATGTTAAATATGCAGCCAAAAGACAGAGAATAGAAGATTGGTGTGAGGGCTTGCCATGGTAAAAATCACAGGTGGGGATGCCATGTCTGCAGGAGACGAGGGTAATGCGGTGGAGCAATGCACCAATGATCAGTTGAGGGCATCCATGGAGGATAATGCTGCAGAATTCCAAGAGTTGGTGGAGCAAGAAGGTGCCACTTTTGAAAAGGGTATGACTGCTGGTGGCGTTACTGATCAAGAAAGGAAGCGGAACAATCTGCAGGTGACAAATCAAGCGTAACCGAGGGTGAGAATGCTGTGGAAGATAACAAGAAGGTGGATCACGAAGATGCCATTAACAGACAAAGCTAGGGAAGACAGTGGTGTGGTGCCACAAGAGGAAAACATAGTGGATCCAGATCAAGGTGTGGATGAACTTTCTGTACTAGATGAGGGTAATGTGGTGGGACAATGCACCAGTGATCACTGAGAACAACCATGGAAGATAATGCTTCAGAATTGCAAGAGGTGGTGGAGCAAGAAGGTGCCATTTTTGAAAAGGGTGTAACAGCCTCAGATGGCATTACTGTTGAAGATCAAGACAAGGAAATGGTACAATCTGCAGGTGACGAATAAAGAGTGACCAACGGTGAGAATTCTGTGGAAGTCAAAAAGGTGTATCAAGAAGATTTCATTGACAAACAAGGTGCAGCTTAGGATGGCAGTGGTGTGGAGTCACAAGAGGAGAACATGGTGGTTCCAGACCAGGGTATGGATGGCTTTTCTGTACTAGATGAGGTAATGTGGAACCACGGTGCACCAGTGATCAACTGAGAACAGCCATAGATAATAATGCTGCAGTTGATCCAGAGGTGGTGGAGCAAGAAGGTGTTGGTAGCATACTGGGTGCAGCCAAGTTTGGCATTGTTGTGGAAGAATCGTGAGAGGACATCATGGTGGCAGAGCAAGTTGAAGATGGGTCTTTTTGTACAAGATCAAGATGAGGCAATGGAGCAATACACCAGTGATCAACTGAGAAGAATCACAGATGATAATGCTGTGGAAGATCAAGAGGTGCACAGAGAAGATTGGTCTCCCTGAAGGATACCCACAGAGGCCTGGTACATCTATATGTCTATTTAAATATTGTACATTTATGTAACTGTATATTTAAATATTCATTTCCCCGCATCTTGGAATTCTGCAACATATTCTTCTAGAAAAGAAACCCCATGTTTATTTTCTTGTAGCATATCTGCTTGTATGTGGACAAATGTTTTTCCAATCTTCATTGGGACTGCAACTTCGTTTTTATTCTTTTTTTTTTCTGTTCCTTTTAGATGTTATTGACCCAAACCCAAGCCATATGGCTTCAAAAAACACTACACATTGCTCAGATGTATTTCCATATTGTTGATTGAATAAATATTTGGCACTAGTATCTTCCAGTATTTGTTGAATCTAGTAGATGCTTGAGTTGAACCTATAGACCTGAACCTTTATGTGAAAAGGCATTCTGAATATCTGATATTACTAGCCTGTGGTAGCTGAGCTGAAGTGCTAGGGAATTTTGCATGCTACTATTTGATTTTATTAGACATGCGTCCTTTTAATTCAAGTAAAGCAGATCTGTCACTTTTGCAATTTTGGAATTCCACATGTACTATGTGCACTGTGGCCATAGTAATGCATTCTTAATAATTTTTCTCATTTGTTTCCAGTAGGATCCTGATTGGGCATCTGCTTCAGATGATTCTGATGGCTGCTGAGCGGATAGTTCAGATTGGCCTTTGTGCAAGCAGTAACATGGCCATGGGGACTATCCTGAGAGGCCTGAATGCCCTTTCCTTCTGAGATTTGGTAATTGTAGGTTTGGATCATCGTGCCAATATTACCATCCAAAAGACAAATGTCCAAGTACCTTCCATCCAGAAGACAAATTCCAAAGTAGATACCATCCAAAAGAAAAATCAAGTAGATACCATCCAAAAAAAGAGAGCTGATGGTTTATCCTGACAGACCTGGTGAACCTGAGTGCCCCTTCTATGTGAAAACCGGGTCCTGTAAATTTGGGAAAAACTGTAAGTTTCATCACCCGAAGGATATTACCCCAAGCATGCTGGGTCCAGCAAGTCCCAAAAGGCGCTGCAAACAAACACCACTCAGCAGCTAGAACCACACTACAAGATCAGATTTACCAGCAACAAAAATATCCTGAGAGGCCTGGTCAACCAGATTGCCAGCACTACATGCAATTTGGGAAATGTAAATATCAATCAGAATGTATATTCAATCATCCAAAAGATACACTTTCAAGTGCGTGGCATCCGGCAGAATGCCCATTCTACATGGAAACTGGGACATACCAATTTGGATCAGCTTGTGAATTTTATCACGCGAAAGATCGGTGCTCAAGCCAAGGGGTATGTATTTATTAATCATTATTGATGGCTGGTTCATTCAGTGGTAGTTCTTTTTCTTGTCTTCTCTTTAATTAGTAGTACCTATTGCTAGTCACTACCTTACTTCTGAATCACTGGAAAAGGCACAAGCTAGTAACTGAACACACCTTTTCAAATTACCTGTGGCATTCAAGATTCTTTAGTTGGTTTCAACTACAGTAATAATGATGATTTGATTATCTCTTATGTAGATAAGAAAGTGTGCATGTTTCTTTTTAAGCATTGTGATCTGTAGTTGTTATTCCTGATCTGATGTTTATGCAAAGAAATGTTATTCCTAAACGGCCCCAAGGTGTTTCTGTTCGGGGTGGGAGATCTCCTTTGCCTCCACTATGTATTTTTCTTCTTAATGAAATGATATGCAGCTCTCCTGCATGTTCGAGTGGGGGATTAGGTGTTCACAGATTTTCACATTGTGATTTCAACTACACATGGTTTATTGCTCCTTTCTGGTATTTGAACTGTGGAGCTGTGTTCCAGGGAGTAACTGATGGTACTAACTATGGACATGATTTTGCCAAGAAGTCACAGAATGTTCTGCGCTCTGCAGCAACAGGAACAGACAATATATCCTGAAAGGCCTGGTGAACTTGAGTGTTCTCTCTACATGAAGCATGGCTACTGTTGGCACAGCAACCCTGCACCGAGGTGAGCAGCACCTGCTCTCCTCCCCTCTCCCACTCCCCTGCTCCAAGGAAGAAGAAGAGCCCTGAGCTACTTCACACACACACAGCACACACTCAGTTTCATACTTGAACTGAAACTGAAAACACTGAATGAGTGGCAATGAACTGCTCCTTTCCATTGCAATAGGTAGAGTATATATACACAAAACATGTACCTGCTGGTACACTACTTGGATGGTGACTACACCACTCCATACAACTACTCTACATGGCTTATATCAGCCAATACCTACTC
>Ga0182004_10004465_pt1 | contig 11288 bp, 9 predicted proteins | sample Sormic07211540_1_FD_120479 | JGI IMG/M metagenome (GOLD analysis project Ga0182004, IMG submission 120479) | Endophyte microbial communities from Sorghum bicolor roots, Mead, Nebraska, USA - 072115-40_1 MetaG | ecosystem: Host-associated > Plants > Roots > Unclassified | place: USA: Nebraska...
CAAGAATGAATCAATAATCACAAATGATCAAGAGTTCATGACATTGGATCTGAAATGTCGGTGAAGGATGCAAAGTTAACACTGCCCCGGCTTTCCAGAGTTGTTCCTTTAAGCTGAAATCCCCAAATTCCCCATCCTAGGCAAATACACTAGATCTTCAAGACTGAATTCGGGGCTCTTAGGATCTTCATAAGCTAACGATCACCACAGCGTCCAAATTACTACCTTGAAATGTTGCGGAACATTAACTGCACTGGCTAGGCCTCAACTCGGCCTCAACTCCACAAGAAATGGGTAAGCAGCATCCGTACGACAAATACACGGAGCAGCACGCCAGCACAGTGGGGCCCCAATGTCGGAGAAGGAAGATAAGGGTAAAATACACGCATGGAGTTGAAGGAAGGACTGTGCGGTGGCCGTGTGGCCTTGGAGTCACCTGAGGAAGGCATCGACGACGTCGTCCTCCTCGTTGCCGTCACCCTCGTCTTCCTCCTCTTCCTCGTCGTTGTCGTCGACGACCTCGACGTTGAGCTCCTCCATGTCGAGCTGCAGGATCTCCTCCATCTGCCGCCGCTCCCGCGCCGGGATCCCCTCCCAGTCCGCCATCACGCCGCCGGTGCCAGGGACGGAGAGTCGGAGACAGAGACACCACGCTAGAAACGCAGGCGAGATTTGGTCGATTCTTTGGTTCGTTTCCTCTCCTTTCTGTTGGGCTGTATGGCGGTCGCGGCCCCACTGCTCTTTTCCCTCTAACATTGGGCCCATGTCTATATGGCCCAACCATCACTCGTCCAGTCGTCCTATCCCAGCAGCCCGATTCTGTGGACCGCCGCCTCTCAGAAAATGCAGCGCGGAGCCCATCCGCTGCTACGCATAAAGTCCTTGCCGTCCCAAGCGGGCGTCTACTCGCCGCCGTCAAGCCGGCGGCATAAGGCCTCAAGCTGGTAGCCACTCCTCCGCGCGCTTCGCCCTCCCATCTCCTCCTCTCTCCTGGAAGGGGGACGTGCACTCTCAGTCTCACCCGTGCTCCTGTTCGGGTTTGTGTTATGTCAACTTCAACCATGTTTTGATTTCTTTCCGAAAGCATTTGTGTGATTTTTTTTTTGAGAGATTCCGGTGCTAGGTTGTGTCCACGGCTCCACGCTGATCCGTAATGAAGTGAGCAGGTGACGGCTGGATTGCTCGGCGAATCGGGGACCAGCTGTTTATGGTCTTATGGAGTTTACTGGAGGGCCCGGTCCAAGAATCATGTGTCGCCTTGTGTAGCCATCGCTGCCGCTTTGCCCCCCAATATGGATGTCACTGGAGAGAATGTGTTGCTGTGTGCCTTCACATCAACCAAGGAATCAAGATATCTAAGAAGAGGTAGTGTATTCACTCGACTCACATTGCCAATACCAAATTCGACTAGGATTGCCCAACTTGGGTATTCGTTTGTGTGTTTTCAGTTAAATAGAACATCGGTCTAGCGTTGCAATGCCACTAGGAGCACGCTGTGTGCATCGCTGAATAATTTCTCAACTTGTGTGCTATGTAGCTCCTTTTGGTGATGCTTGGACGTGGATGGTTCCGAGTTCTTACTAAGCGATACAATTGCATGATACAGCACTACTTGTGGAACATACACCATTTGTTAGTGTGCCTGCAGATTCAATTTGGCTGTCGGATTGAAATCTTAGTTTCAAAAGGCAATTGAACATATATACGAAAAAAACCAAGGATCTCCCAAAGGCAAAACAGACTAGAGATTTTTGCCATTTTGGAGGGTGGTGCCAATCCTCGACTGTAAAAAGCTTATGTCATACATTCGCACTAAGTGATGCTGTTTAAGTTACAGGAAGTTGCATTCGTGGCTGCTAACCTGCTATAGTCCTATGAAGGGCATGCTAAATACCTATAATCTTCAGCTGGTAGAAGCCATTGCTAATTTGCTATAGACAGAGGAATAGAGGATAGACTCGTTACACGTACGCAAGAGGATATGTATGCCATGTGTGCCATGTATATGGTGCTGCTGGCCATGATCAGAGAATCCCATATTCTCATCATATGACAGTGGTCCACCATCTATGTTATCCTCCTCATTGGATACATCAAGTAAACTCTTATATGAACTATGAAGCATGTAACACTTAACAGTTCAAGAAAAGCCCCAACGTCCAGGAAAACCATTCTCTTGCAATTTTCAGAAAACTGAAATGAACAAAAGAAAAACTGAGCACTATCTCAAAGGGTGGATAGTGGACTGATTATTATTTTAACGTACAATAGGTAGCAAGAAATTACCAGTTTACCACATGTGTCAATATTTCAGTATGATGACCATGATACTATTATCACATTTATTATGAAAAATCATTTGTTTCATATCAGATCACACCACAAATAACATGTTACATACTCTAAATAAAGCCACTATATTTCATCTATTTCTAGGTATAGATATGAAGCATTAGTGTAAGCATGTATCATAGTGGTTTTGCTGCTGCTGTTTTTTTTTATAAACACCACAGATGGATGTTGCACTTTTCAAATCTTTAGTGTGATGTAAAAAATATAACTCTGTCCATTCCAATTAGTAAGTTGTTCTAGCCTTTTTAGATACATAGCTTTTACGAAGTATCTAGGCATAGTGTATATCTAGGTGCATAGCAAAAGCTATGTAACTAGAAAACCAGAACGACTTACAATTTGGAATGAATACTAAACTACTATTGTTTCCTCATGCAATTTCCACCGAGATATTTCATTACCTATTGTATGTTGAGGTTGGTACACTATTGTAAGAATGTTGTCATGAGAATGTTCCATTGATAAAGGGAAAGTGATATCACTGTCGGGTTCTATAGTGAACATCTTATAGGATCATTTATGAACAGATTTATCATTCAGAGATGGTTGCAACTGCTTAACTTGCATTCAGACAATTTTGTCCGTTCATTTCAACCTTCATAGTCATGAATTTGATATACTAGAATTTGCTTTTTTCATCTGTTCCATCAGTAGGCTTTCTGGTTGTTTCACTCCACATCAGATTCTCTTATCAAGATGTGAAGATGATTGGAGGTGTGAAGGGCACTCGCCAAACCAATCATTTAGTGAATCTGTTTTACCCCTTTTGCTATGTGGTCCAGTCTCTAGTGATCTGAGAGATTTATGGTTCGTAACTGCTGAAAGAAACTATTGAAGTCATTTTCTTTGTCCAACTTTTTTTATCAGTGCAAAAAGTAGGCATCTCTTGGTACTATTCTAATTCTCCACCGTTGTCTTGAATTTTACTGCAATATTATTCTTGGACTTTGAGGAGGCAAAAACTCAAGCCTCCTCGTGTCGTTCAAACAACATATTCATTGCAGCAATGTGTCGCCCTACAGATGCTAGAATATTTCATAAACTTAGATACATAAATCATTTGAATCTAAAAGGACATCATCATGTGAAACATGATAATGTATGACCACTTTTTGTGATAATTGTTTTGCTTTTACACATCTGTAGTAAACACTTGACCTAGCAACATGACTTTGTGTAAAACGTGGTCCACTGACCACTGTAAATTGAACCTAGATGAGATCATGAGAGGGTGAGTAGCATACAAGTTGGCACCCTCATCCACTGTCGGTAACTCAAATGGACCCATAGGACAGTTAGAGAGGTAAGTTGATACTTCACAAGAGTGGCACAAGACCAAATGCCGCTGTTTTCCTTCTCCATCCCACGATGGTTGATTCTTGATTTACTTCTGCTTTTCTAATTTGACTTTAATGGTTTCAGTTCTTGAACGATTTGGACAGAAGTTTTACCCAGGCATGCATCTAGATTGTCTAGAGTCTAGACGCTAGTCAAAGCCCTCAAGTCGGGGGTGGGGGCTTTCCAATTTTCAATTCAGCTAACCATGCCCAACTAATTTGTTTTGAAAGGGGTTCATCTATTCTTCTTCTCAAGTTGAGGAATATTAACATCTTTTGGTAGTTACAATATAGGATTCCTCTATTCCATTAAATTTTTCTCTGTGAACAACAGCTCAGAGTTTTTTTCTCCACAAACGGGCATCCCCTAATTTCATTACTCAAACAAACAACGAAATAGCAGCTACTTAAACTCCGCCGACAGATTGCAGAACCAGCTTCACAAGATAGACTGCATCTTCTAAGCTCCAACACCATCCACTTCTTGGTCATGTTCTGCTTCCTGCTGGTGAAATTGCAGTGCCAACCCTTTTGGTACCTCTGCTTCAAGTTCCATCATCTCCTTGTTCTTCAGCGATTGAAAACCTGCCCAGTACAAAAAGGACAGAACAAGTAGAAACTAAAATAATATCTGGGGAAAAAACTCTGCTGATGAAACATCAGAGTTTGTGAAAGGCAGAAAGTCTACCTGAGATGCTAATGTATTATTGACCATGTGAAATGTTAGGAATATTTCATCACAAGTAATAATAAACATTGTTCAGGAGGATTGCTTATCGATAACCAATGAAATGGCAATCTTCTTGGATCTTGTACTAATCAGTCTGCTTAGTTGAAAGAAGAGCCGTTATTGTTTCTTCAGGCCTAATGTGCACAACATGCACCTCAAAGGAGCATCAGATACACAGCAGTTTAAGTCATTGTCCAAAATGTGGATAGATGTTGCACACCTTGGCAATAAAATCCCTTCTGTACGTGGCATGCTAATATTTGTTGTTCATACTTTGAAATATCTGCACTTTTACTCATGTTGGACGATAGCAATAGCCTCCTCGGCTATATAAATGGATCTCGTAGCCAACTATTTTACAAGCAAGGTGACCAACCAGTTGCATATGCATTTTGTGCCTACTCTACCTTGAAGCCATTCATTTATAAATGGAGTATTCTAATTTGCAACAGCAGGCATCATCCTTGAAAAAGAGCCTCTTTGATCAGGTTTATGCTCGCATTTTGGTCCAGTCAATGGTGTGCTTCCATTTTGTTAAGTGTTGCACAGTATACCTACCAATATACTATGTACCACAAGAACAACTCACTTTGGAGGCTATGCAACTCTACTTCTCATTCCTTTCTATCTATAGTTACTCTGTGATATCTTCTGCTCAGCATTGAGCAGGGAGTACAATAGAGTGTTTTTGGGGAAATCATTTGCATCGTTTCATATTAATTGACAGATAGCTAAGAACCTGAAACAAAAAATGTTGAATTAAGTGTGACAACATTATTTATATAGAATTTAGAATTCCACTAAATGTTAGTGTGGACCTTTACTAGGCAAACTGATGCGAAGGTCTTCATGGCCACATTGGTTTTATTACCAAATTCTGCTATCTACCTTACTTTAATATGTGCTGTTAAAATGTTTGCTGATTTTCCATATTATAATAACAGGGATACTTGGATGAGCAATTTTGTCAGATTGAGGACTTGCAGGATGAAGCAAGCCCTAATTTTACAGAAGAAGTTGTTTCCTTGTTCTTCAAGAACTCAACGAGGCTAATGGCAATTATTGAGCAAGCTATGTAAGTGTTGGCGATGTCTTTTTTCTTGAATGCGCAGGAGAGCTGCGATGTCATAAACTAGGACAACACTTTGTTCTGTTTTCATGTTCACTGACATCAAGTTTTGTTGGTAATCTAACAACACCGTGCAGGGAGAAGAACCCTAGAGATTTCAGTAGATGGGATGTAAACATGCAGCAATTAAAAGGAAGCTGTTGTAGGTTGGTCCATCCATATAGTTGCTTGTCTTTGTTTGACTGCATATATCATGCATGGCTATGTGATAGAACTATTGACAATGGACTTTAGAGGTTGAGTTGGACTTGTTTGGCCTTTAGGCAAATGTATTATAAATGTTGGTCACCTCTTTGGTGGGGGAGAGAAATCCCACTTTCTCTAACAACTGATCCAACTTAGATTTGAAAACCACTGCCAGGTGGAGGAGAGCCAAATATACCCAGGTCGTTTTCATGGGTTGGAAATGAAAATGATAATGTTTAGGTTTTAACTGTTGTTCTTGTTCATGTGTTACCTATACTGTTAACTCTCAAATATTAACAAGTGTTCAACTAATCTATCATCAGACCTAATTTATTTTGCCAAGAAACCAACACGGAAGACAAAACTAAAATGGAATAAAAAATAGCTTATTTTTTTCTACCCTTTATATAGCCTGGATAGGCGAAGAACCTGAACAAGTCTTCATCCCCATCTGTTACTTCTTACATTTGCCTGGATGCTTAAATATTTTTGGTTGATTTGAAATGCATAGCCTGGCAAAATGGTAGGTAACAATGCTCAGAAATGTGTAGCATATTTTGTTTTGATGAGATCTGCTAATGCAAAGGCAAATTTTAGTTTGATCAGTCTCATCGTAAAAATGTACGTTACAAACTAAAAGTTGTGTTCATGCATATATCAAGGTAACAATGTTGTATAGAAGATATTGTGATATTACTGTCACAGTTTTATATATGTGAATATGTGATACAATTATACAGTGATACATAGACATTTTGATAATGTGTTTACATCGTAACGACTTTATGTCTTTGTATGATCTATTCATGCCTAACATAACACTACCGGTGACAGTATTGGTGCTTCTAGGATGAAGAACGAGTGCACCTCATTCAGGAATAGCTGTGGAGACGAGAATGCTGAAGGGTATCTCCCTCTCACTCTGTCTGTAATCTGCATGATGATTTTCTTTTTGGCCTTTGAACTGGTAACTTTGGGTCGTCAATCTTAAGATGATTGCTAAAACCAAATTCCCCAGTCCCTTGAAAAAAAAAGGGCATGTAAAAGTACTCTAGTTCCCATTAATATGATATTTGAGCACCCAACCCATGGGCACTTTGCAGAAAGCACCAATACAGCCAATGCCCATAGCTTTGGCCGTGTCATGTGGAACCGTACTAGCTACACATGCTCTACTGCTCCTCTTTCTTCTAACAGTTAGAACCAATTGGATTAGCTTCGGCGGTTCAGCCCTTCTTGGCTATTGACAATTACACGGGCTGGTTGTCCTTTTGTCTGTGATGGGCACTAACTTTTCTCTCTGAGCGAGACTTGTTAATCATCCATTACTGTTAATGATACACCTACCTTTTGTTTTCGCAGTTGTATGAGGTCCTTCCAGAACTTGAAGAGGGAGCATGGAGTCCTCAGGCAGAAGCTGGAATCCTACTTCCAGGTATTTTTCTCGACCAACCAGCACGCCGAGCTTCGTCTCTCGGAACCATACCATTCATCACCTTGCTTGCTTTTCTCGCCTGCGTGCAGCTGCTGCGACAAGCCGGTCATGCTGTGAGTGTGACTGCAACCAGGCCTAGAGGCATGTAAAGAACGGCTGTTGGCGTGGTGACGTGCAGGGTTGCTCCACTAGGCTGTTGTTGGGGCTAGCGGTAACGACGGGCCATGAATAAGAAATTTCCCCGTTTGCTATTGGGAAGTTCTCTACAGGTTTTTAAGTGTAACATGCGCTAATCTCGGCCCTTAAGCTGGTGCTGCCGACTACTAGTACTAGGCCGGCATATAAGAGCAGACTAGAGTGATGTGGTTTGGTAGGCGTGTTGTCCATGCCTGCCTCTATATGTTGGTCAAATAAACTCGATGGAGTTTGCATGTTTGCATCATGAGATCTCTGCTTTTCGCCCTGATTTTGTCCATTCTGTCATACAGAATGCGATGTCTCGATGTTGTGTACTTGTGTGATGTGCAGCTGCTCAGAACTGTCGGTAACCATTGAGGACTCGATGTTGCGATGGGTGCAATCAAACACCTGATGGACATTACTGAACTAAAATCAAGACGCGACATGACCATCCGTGTCGGTAACTCGATAGATGCGATCAAGATCTTTTTGACGACTGACGAGCATGACTAAGCTTATAATTAGAACATATAAATATATTCTCTTGAAACATGATAAGACTTTATTTGTAAAAAAAAAATATAAGAGACTTTGGAACGGAGGAGCCTGAAAATTATTGAATGAGGTGAAAGAGAAGGTGAAAACTACAAGATTCCAAAACACATGGATAGAAAGTTGAACTAATTCGAATTTTGTTTAGAAAAGGGATAAAAAACATCCAAGAGTTTGGTAGAATAACCTTAATGTGTAAAGGTAAGCAATTGGTAAATCTCCTCAACTCCAAGATATGTCTGCACCTTCCACGCTTACTCTCACATGAATTTATCAGCATGGCTTATCAGCCATTGTATATTGTTTTCTCTTATAACAAATTAGGAACAGTATTTTGCAGCATCAGCACAAATTCAAGCGAACAGGCGTGATCATTGATTTACCTGATGAATTTTAAGAAGTTTTTAGAGATGTTCTAACCTTTCTCTTGTCTAATTTATAACATAATAGTTTAGTTAGCATGGGCTTAGGGTGGCCATGAGCTTCATTGTAATCTTTTCCAGCGCCACACCCCCGTGCAGGGCGAGCAAAGCGCTTTGTACCCAAACTTCTCCTTTATTAATACAATGTCGCGTAAAACATTTTGCGTGTTCAACCAGAAAAAAAGATGCTCTAACCTAGGATCATTGGATGTTGGGTAAATACAAGTACAAGTTATATTCTAGTAATAAAAAGTTAGCTATGTCTTGGATATCCATGATCAGTTGTGGTACTGCCAATTATGTTACTTGGTCCTCTCTCACCTTTGGATCGAATGAAACCATTTCTCTCTCTAATTCTTATACTTCCTCTCTCCCCGAATAAATCAATTTCTAAGATCCATGTCAGTTAAAAAATTTTAAATTAATTAACTTATAAAAAAGAGTAACAATATTTATGACATAAAATAAGTATATTATGAAAATATATTCTATGATGATACATCTAATGATACTAGTTTGATATCCTAAATCTTAATTTCTTTTAGAAAAATTAGCCAAAGTTTACAAATTTTAGCTTAAGATAATTTTAGGAATCTATTTATTTAAGAAACGAGAGAAGTTCGTCAAGTTTATCATATTCCTCATCGTGGGATGTGATTTAGGAGAAAAAGAGAGAGATCAGACAAAAAAAACAATATTCTACTCCCTCCACTTCGAATCTCTGCAATAGATTTCGTGGGCCACAGCCTACGGTATTACGGTTGGTCGGTAGTTCTATTTTCTAATGTTGCAACCATTTAAAAAATGCTACTCTGTATCACACAGATTAGTCGAAGCCTGCAGGCCTTTTAGGTTTAAGAAGTTTTTAGATTTTGATATTATAGTATTTTCGTTTTTATTTAATAAACATTGTTCAATTATAAAGTTATTAGGTTTAAAAGATTTGTCTCACGATTTACATATAAACTATACAATTAGAATTTTTTATTTATATTTAATGCTCCGTATATATGTCGCAAGATTTAATGTGATGGAACAAGGCCTTAACAAAAAACGTGTGGGGAGCGATTTGGGCTTTGTTCAGTTGAGGAAAATTTTTGGCTTTAGCTACTGTAGCACTTTCATTTATATTTAATAAATATTGTGTAATCATAGACTAATTAGGCTCAAAAGATTTGTCTCATAAATTATAAATAAATTATACAATTAGTTATTTTTATCTATATTTAATGTTTTATGTATGAGTTTAAAATTTTGATATGACAAAGAGTCTTAATTTTTTTTGAAACTGAACAAGGCCTTTGGCTCAGCACGGCCGGCTTCATTTGAATCTTAAGAGAAAAATGGTTGACAAGCAGCCACGAGTAGGCGAGGCGGGAGCACGATTAGAATTGTTTGACGTTGTCGACGCTGCCGAACGTGCCGGCCACCCACTGGGCCCCACGTCTCTGTCATCGAGGAAAAGTCTCGGTTTACCCATGGATAAAATATATTAGCCCGCCGACTGGATAGATTAACCAGAGTGCCATTCCGGACTAGTGCTACGGTGACTCGTTGACAGAGCTGCGAAAGGGCATTCCCGTGATTCTTTGAGGAACCGAGGGCTTTCTCAGGTTTGTGCTCCCCGAAGCTTCAAAAGCGTCACGCGCGCACGTTGTATGGATGTTGGTGCCGTCGAGTACGTACGTTCGGCGGGTTCGCCGGACGGCCGGAGCCGGAGCAATCTGACGTCGTCAGTTTCAACAATCCAACAGTCCAACTTGTTGCTAAAAAATATGTATGATCGCTAATACCGTTTTTTTAATAATAAGTTATCGCTAATACCGTTGAATGTAATGTGTTGACAGTGAATGAGACCGTGAATGAACTGTGTTGAATCAGCGAATGAAATGTGTTGAATCAGGGAATGAAGCGTGTAACATTTGAATCGGTCGGTACTTGTTGCTAAATCGGTTCACGCAACTTTTTTTTTCCATACGAGTACTACATCCGTTTAAAAACATCGCTTTATTTGTTTGGCTGATAAGTCATGGCAGAAAGTATGGTTGACTTATGAGAAAAAAATATTGTTGAATGACCGACTGATTCGGCTGATAAACTCAAATAAATAAGTTGATATTTTTTTATATTATATGACATCAAATGTTTTTATATTACATCCATTGAGGGGTTATGACTTATGAGGTTGTACTTAGCCAAAGAGTTCTAGATTATATAAACTTAGTTAAAGTTAAAAATTCATTTAAAACAAAAATAAAGCAAGGTGACTTATGAGAGAAAAATACTGTTGAATGGCTGACTGATTCGGCTGATAAGCTCAAATAAATAAGTTGATATTTTTTATATTTATATGACATTAAATGTTTTTATATTACATCTATTGATGGGTTATGACTTATGAGGTTGTACTTAGCTAGAGAGTTCTAGATTATATAAACTTAGTTAAAGTTAAAAATTCATTTAAAACAAAAATAAAGCGAGGTGCATTTTAAAATTTAAAATAGTTCATGTAATTTACCACTCCACTTTGTGATGCAAGGAAATGTGATTCTGAATAAATGTATATGCCTCTCCCAACTATGCTAAAGCCAACAAGCCAACAAACCAACTGATCATATGAACACGATTAACCTTGCTGCATTGCTCATTGCATATGAATGTACTCTCTACATCGATTTTAGAAGTTGTTCCCTTCATATCGGTTTTAGAAGTCATACTGGACTCGAGGCCAGATTTGGCAAAAAGATATCGTTCACACTATCGAGGCCTCCTTCGGATGTGATTATCCCTGGCATGCGCGCTGCCGGTCCACACGGCTTTGCTCGCGTCTCTTCGGCAAAGTCACCCACAGTTGAACTAGTAATGATTTCTGCAAGGGTAAACATAAAAAATATCACCTAATTAATGACATCTTAGTAAATATAATCATATCCTAAATAACTTCTAATAATTTCTATATGGAGGG
>Ga0182004_10004466_pt1 | contig 11286 bp, 8 predicted proteins | sample Sormic07211540_1_FD_120479 | JGI IMG/M metagenome (GOLD analysis project Ga0182004, IMG submission 120479) | Endophyte microbial communities from Sorghum bicolor roots, Mead, Nebraska, USA - 072115-40_1 MetaG | ecosystem: Host-associated > Plants > Roots > Unclassified | place: USA: Nebraska...
CTACACTTATAAGTAATTATCAGGCCAAATAGATGAAAGGTTGTACAGTATATATGCTTCGACTCCATGCAGGCAATAACTGCTGAATTCAAGCAGCTTGATTAACTTAGAAATATCCTTCCCTAATGGAGGGATACTCCTAAAGTTATGCAATTAGGCTAAACTGGGATGTAAATCATTTTTACTTCCCTGTATATATCTTCTTTCTTTCTTTTTCCTCTTCTGTATAAGAAAAAAACTCTTTTTTATTGGAAAATTTGCTGTTGAAGGTGAAGAGTGTTTTAATTCATGACCAAACTGAAATTAGTGAAGATCAAGGCATGTTTACCGGGATTACATAGGTAATCTTCTCCAGCCCCTGTTATTTACACTATAACGGAGTCTTACTATTCTTTCAGATTGGTATAGTTATTGAAGATAAAGAGGTTGTCAGTTCTATAATGGATGGAAGACCTTGGGAAGCTGGAAAGTTCTCCCTCAGCCTACGACTTTCTCTATGGGCAGAACACCTTGGTCTTCTTCCAGGAGAGGTTTGGGCTATATAACTCATTATGCTTACCCACCAATTGATTTAAATTGGGAGTTGCAATAAGTATAGAAGCATTGTGAGGAAAGAAGGATTTATAGTCTAAGTTGTCTTGTTTATTTGTTTTTTCTCTCAAAGTTGATTGTATGCTATCTAAACCATGGGATATCAATTGCCAACCTAGTAGCTTCACCTTCATTGTCTTTTGGCTTCCTATTGTGACACCCAGGCAGACAGGTAGTCTAACAACCTGCTGTATCTGATCAGTTTTCAGTTTAAGGCCCATCTCAAACCATTCCAACTAACCACCTCAAATTTGTGTGTCCTAATATTTCATATTGGTACTGCATGGTAGCCCTGATGACAGTTTTGAAGCAAACCAGCTAACCCATTGATCCAAGCTGGACCAGACCAGTCAAAGCAGATTAGGGAGTTTTTACTGGTTTGAACCATGTGTCGAAGAAACAGGCTGGGTTGTACTGGTTTAGCCCTGCAAACTGTTCGTCCTGTCAGATTCACCACATATATTGAGCAGAGGCGGCTTTCATGTTCTGGCCACCGGCCTTGCATTTGTCGCTGTTTGTTCTAGCTGCTCATGAAGTCAAGCTGACAAATCTGCAGCATGCCAGTTGCATTGGACCACCGGTGCACAGTTACGGCAAAGATGCAGCCTCCTTCCTTTCAATTGTCAGGTTCCGTTCGAGTAGCATCTCTCACCTCTCGGCGGACTAGCTACCTCTAGGACGCGGGTGGTGGAGTTCGTGACCAAGGCCACTCCGTGCCACCCCTTGCACATCAACTCCATCAAGCTGTCTCCTACTCGTGGACTGCTTCTCCAGCTTAACATCCATGTCTCAAGGAAGATGGGCGGCCGCCAGTTGCATTGCTGCTGCTGCTGCGTTATCATCTTAAGATTTGCCACTACAGGCGCCTGCAATGCTGATGCCAATGCCTTCAGTCACCTGCATGGCATGTCGGTCGGGATGTCCTGTGCCAATGGTCGGATCACTACATAGCACTACCCCCATTGTACCTGGCACTGAATGAAAGTTGGTGCTGCTGATGCTGCACCAGGTCGCTCACCTTCAGGAGAAGGTGACGAGCGTCAGGAGGAGATGGCGAGTTGTGGGCTGCCAAGCATGCGCAGGTCGCCAAGCTCCTTGTCCAAGGTTGGATGCCTCTGTTGTAAATTGCATATGTTGATGAGAGTCCTTGGACGAACAAGTGAATGCAGACTGGATGTTGATAGCTGTGGAGGAAAATAATGGTTCAAATCATCTAAACTGTGGGCCAGTGAAACTGGCCCAGCTCAACGTGCAGTGATATTGCTCTGCAAACTGTAGAACTGGAACGACCCATTCTAGATGGCATGTGACAGCCTAGGTTAACAAACCAGCAAAAACCGCAAATGAACAGGTCTACTGCATGGATTGAGCTAAGATGCCTTATAGCCTTTCTACGTCATGTACACAAGTGCAAACAGGACAAATTAGTTGGACAGAGACAACTTGAAGAAGAACCATCACTATAGGTTTCTGCACACTATATAAAGTGAGTGAGACATAGAGGATCAGCAGGGTATACTAGAATAAAGCCAACCACACAACAAAACACCCCTCTTCCCATCTGAACACATGCAATTGAACTATCTAACACCCACTCTTTGAATCTGTTTCATGGCAACCCTTTATAAAGTAGTCCTGAACATTTTACATATGCTTTTGACAGAAGTAGAATAGTTTGTGGGTTCGATTCCACTTAATGTGTATCCTCACTTTCAGGTTAGTTGCATTATGGATCCTGTGGATGATTCAGTGTACAAAAGCATTTGGATGGCCACTGCTAAGGTGAGTGCGGTGGAGATACTTTATCTTTTCCCTTTATTTCTTTTAAGCTATTCAAGTTAGAGACGGAACTATTTTGTTTTGAACTAACCGCTAAACCAGGAAACCAGTATGACTATCTGTCACTGCACCTGTCTATGGATGTCGTGATTTTACTAAATAATGATTTTCCATTGCATTTTTTTATCATAAGAATGCTACATAATGAGCACTAATACTTATTTTCCCCCCTCAACTGAACAAACTGACACATGGCAGGAGAATACCATGATCTACCAACAAGTATTTTCATGTGTTCCCAACGATCACATCCATTCTAGGTGCGGAATGCAGGACCCTTCTTCAAGTTTTCATCCATTTCAGTCGAAATATTGTGCTTGCTGATCTCTGAAATGATACCAAACTCTTGCAGGTACCAATTTCGCCAAAGTTTTGCTCATCGGAAGGAGAAAATTGGCCACACAACCATCGACTTGGGTGTTGCCCTAGAGAACCCGGAAACTCAACAGGATGGAGATCTGGCATGTGTCAATCCAGTGGAGCGGTTGCAGGCCGTCAGGGGTCATATTGTTTGCTTCCCTTTGGAATTCATGTGCCAAGAGGACTTGAGACCTTTCTTCAGTGAAAGCGAGTATTATACATCTCCACAAGTTTTTCATTAGTTTTTTCCCTGCCTTTGGCGAAAGTCCTATAGGATACTTGTACATGTTATAGGGTTATTATAGTTGTAGATGCCTAGAAAGTATCTCGTGCCTGGACGAATAGGAAAAAAAGAAGAAGGAAAAATCATATATATTCTTGCTAGTTTCGAGTATAGGATATGGTGGCCAGGATTTGTACAGTTCGTTTATCAGAGTTAGTTTGGGCAATAGATGTTACCCTATTGGATTCGTTCTTTCTTTATGCAAAATAAAAGGGACTTATAAGACTTGAAGTTGTTGCCTTGTACATGGAGCATTGGCAGATTTTGTTGCAGTTTGCTCTCTGTTTATTATTGTTGATGTCAGTTCACCGTTGTATAGGCAAGTAAATGTACATGCAGAGATGAATTATTAGTACTCCCTGTGTTCCGAATTATATATTACTCAGATTTGTTTGAAGTCAAACTCCAAAATGCAACTAAATTTATAGAAAAATACACTAAAGTCTTCATCGTCAGACTAGTTTCGTTACATTCCCCTGACATATACTTCTGTTAAAAGCTTAGTTAAAGTTAAAGAAATTTCACTTATGACAAGGACTTCTTTTATTTTTGGAATTCAACCAGGGAAAAAATTAGTGGCATGTAATTTGGAACGGAGGGTATGTTAGTGCTCTATCTGTTTTTTGTCAATTGCAAAGCTATTACCAATCAATTAAAGCCCTTAGAATATACTTCCTCTGATCCAAATTACATTTTACATGGGATTTATCTTAAGTAACCTTCTTTAACTTTCGTCAAATTTCTTAGAAAAATATACGGAAGAAAGCAGATATGTTTATAAATAAATAAATAAATAAATTATATAAAATGCCGGCCTCTGCCGAATAAGGAATGTGACTCGAGCCTCCAGGCAGATCATGCGCTATTGGGCCAAACAAAGATCTTTGGGCTCATTTCACTCGGGCTACCAAGCTAGCCAACCTAAAGAGGAGCGTCGGTCGGGTCGGAGGCGACCGCGCGTTGGATGTCGTTTTTAGTACCACACCGCGAGTTGAGGAGACGTGGCCGTGGCGTGGGCGCTATAAGAGCGGCGCGAGAGCGCGGCGGAAATCTTACCCGACCCTGTCAGGGGGTGAAAGGCGGCCCGTTGATGATCGTATAGAGACTGACGTGCCGTGCCGACACCCGACAGAACACACCTTGCCAAAGGTGCGAGCGATGTCCCGCCCCTACTTTAGGGTGGGCTCGCGCGCCAATTTTTGGAAGGCCCTGCTACCCTCTGGGAAACGGGGCCTACACCACACCGGAACATAGCTTAATTTTTTTTATTTTTTTACTGGTTAGCTGCTGGCCTAACACTCGACAAAGCTCTTTGTTTGGAAATTATTATTCATTTTATTTTATATTTGATAATAATGATAGTGGAACTGTTTTTCTTTTTGCCCCTTTACTTTTATATAATTATAATAGTAATATGTGCACGAGCACGGATAAGAATATATTTAAACCCTTGCCAGCTGTACAGTGCTCTCAGGGTATACCCTCACTGTCAATCTTTTAACAAACTTTAAATTCACGCAGATGCAGACGCACTGCAACAATCAAACAGTGCTTAAGAAATTTCTTGCCATGGCTAGCTAAGCAAGCGCCATTGCAACTCTTCTCTTTTTAGTTCGCTGTAGCCATTGGTCTGGATAAACAATGTCAAAACGCTGTTATTTCTAAACACCTCAATTTTAAATGCCTTGTAAACATTTAGATTTCAAGATCCAAGTAATCACATGTTTGTGAAGTACAAGCACAGAGACTGGAAAAGGTATTAAATTGCTGATTCTGGTTTCCTTTTACATTTACACATCACACACACTCACATGACCCTAACTAAAATCCTTTTTCACGGGTCAGGAGGACATCACCTCTTGTATATTGCAATGTCAGAGAGGCTAATAACAGCTAACAAGGGGAGTATTGTACAGTTATATGATGTATATAGGTCATTCATGCCTTCACGTTATTCTACAGTAGAACCTGTACAATAGCTGTCCTCATCCTTTGCGAACTTCTCAATCAATATTTCCATCATCTTCTTATACATTGGCATGTAGTGATCATTGATCATGGTATTTGAGAGTCGAATCTTGCTGTAAAGATCTCTAGGGGTCTCATATATTCCAACAGAGCACTCGTCAGCAGCCACTGGATCATCTGGGTCAGCATCTGTGGGAGGCATTGCAACCATGTGCATGATTCTACCAGGTGGGTAGAATTGCTGCCTCTCCAAGCTATCTGATGTGAAGGACTGCCTGTCCTCTACACCTTTTAGCACAGCACTTTCCTCTTCCATTATTTCCTTGGCTGCAGCTGCCTCTTCCTCTCGAGTTCGTGCCTCCACTTCAGTCTGTCGATCCAAGTCCTTCTCGAACTCGTACCACAATTCACCCTCTGTTATTTCTTCTTCGGCATTCTCCCGAGAGGTTTCATGCTCACTCAAAAGAGCCTCTTCTTCGTCTGCTGCATCATGAACAGAAATACTAGCTGCAGTATACTGCAGTTCTTCTATGGTCTTGGTGACACATTGTTCTACAACGAAGGACTTTGACTCAACTGTCGATGTTACATGGGTTTCTGCTCTTATATCATCTTTAGAACTTGCAGTAACTACACCTACACCTCGACGACGTGCACCCATGCATGACCATGAGGAAAGTGCAGACCGACTTCTAGCAACAGCCTGTGCAACATTCTGTGCTTGTTTCATCACAACCTGCATTGGAATATTTGTTAAGAAGGGTTCAATAATGCTTTGATTCTGGGGGATAAGTTCTCTGAAGAATAACTAGACACAAAGCTATCATGCTGTGCACGTCTTTCATGCACTGAATATTTGAATAATATCATTCAGCATCAAGACTTTATTTAGTTTATGAAACAACCATGTCCAAAATAAGGTCATAAAGTAGAGAATGCTTAATCTAACAAAAGAAAACTTTTGGTTATAGGGTGCAGGCATCACTATAGAACCACATCATTGCTACCAATAAAATATAACTATACAGCTTGCCAGCTCCTTGTCACATATGTACCTGGGTTTTGTTTGAAACAGGACGTAGAAATGCTCCAGCACCTGCAACCCTCTCTCTCGCACCAGAAAAAGATTGCAGGCGAGTTCCTAAAGCAGTGGCTGACCGGTAAACGACATTTAGGAAACGTGTCTGTTGTATTTGATCCCTCAAATCATTTAACCATGATGAAGCTGTTACCTGGATGATGGATAAGACATAAGGAGTGAGGAAGAGAGTGAAATTTCTTGCTACTAAATTTTCAATGAAAACAGCCATGGTGTCATATTTACTGTTGTAAGTGTAAATAAGAATCACATTTCTCCCCAGAGATGAAACATTAATTAAAGCAACAAATCTGCGTGGAGAAACGGAGCTACCTCAGAACGGAGATCATCAATAGATGCAGTCGATACAGTGGGAACCAGATCAGCTCCATTGACAATCGTAGTCACAAAATGTTTGCCTGATTCTGCTAATTCCCATGTCATGCAAGAAGCTGACAACAAAAAATCAGCTGTTATTAGATCCTAACCCAATATATTATGGACACTTGACAGGACAACAGTTGACATACCTGGTGCGAATGCAACACAAGTTGTTGAAGAAAACTCTTTATGTTCTCTAAGGATGTAGGTTAGCAATGCAGCAGTACCACCACCCAATGAATGGCCAACAATCTAACAGAACAAAATTAGCTCTTCAAATGACGAGTCAAGGGGTATTATTGAGACAAAATGATGTAGCAATTCCACCAAACCAAAACTTAGGCCTTGCTTAGTTCACCCCGAAAACCAAAATCTTTTCAAGATTCCCCGTCACATCAAACCTTGGAGCACATGCATGAAGCATTAGATATAAACGAAAATAAAAACTAATTGCACAGTTTGCCTGTAAATCACGAGATAAATCTTTTGAACCTAGGTAGTCTATGATTGGATAATATTTGTCAAATAAAAACCAAAATGCTACAGTGTCAAAATCCGAAATTTTTTCGGAACTAAACAAGGCCTTATATGAACAATATCAGGCATGGCGAGTTTGAACCATAAGATGAATATGCACCTTGATTTGGTATTCTGGACATTGTCTGACTGCTTCACGAAGGCATGGTGTTACACCTCTTGCAATCCAGCGGGCTGCTGCAACCATCCCACAGTGAGCATAGCCTAACACTAATTTGCTCACACCGCCTTCATCCAAAAGTGAGAGGTGAAATGGCACCACAGCCCCAGTAGCAGCAGTCAGAGTATCTTTCATGCTATGAGTCCCTCGAATCAAAACAAGGAAGGATTTGGTGCACTCATCACGTAGAATTGTATGAGCAGGCTTCAAAATCTGTTAAAGTAGGACTAATGTCGGGAATCAAAAAGAAAAACACATAATCAACTAGATTCATATTATCACTAGCAACAGAGCATGCCTTAAGAAATCGATGAACACTAAAATAGCTATCAATACTTACTCACCCCCGCCTTTGGTTCTTCAATAAGAACATCCTCCTGTGAAAATCCAGCTAACTCCCGGAACACTGGAAATGGTTTCTTAGAGAAAAGGAAGCACAGATCAATCAACCGCCGTAGAACAATCAGCTCTTCCATGATTTCAGGTCCTTTCAGTTCAATGCACTCGCTTCCAGCATATACACTGGCAACATGTAAATTGCCCTGACAAGTAACACAAGGTTACAGAACATTAGATTACTCAAAAATCAGGATTTGACACCCAACACGAGAAAAGGAACAGTAGATAAGTTTTGGGATCCTTTAATAACTTATTAGTAGCTTAGCTCTGAATCCCTCGGTTGAAAAGTTATGCCATAATCAGTTTAATCACAACCATCTTATCTCGCAGAGATCCATATTAACAGTTCTCTCACGATTAAGTATGCTAATCAGATCAGGAACTTCATCTTAAGAGGCATGTTTACTCATAACAAGCACAACTTGAATATTGAAAAGGTATAACTCTGTCAACCGAAGTATCTGTAAACTAAAAAATTTACCAGCAATACAAACTTATGCAACCTTAACTTTGCAGGTGCAACTGCATAACACTAGAATTAGCAGTAGCTCCAGCACAAAACCCACCAGCTTGATACCTTCCTAGTAGCAATTTTTATGAAAGGCTATCAGCACTAGAACTCACCTGCTTTCTGTGCATCTATATACTTAGTATCAAATCCATTCCTACAAGGAGTGCAGAATGCTATAGGGGAAGCACAATTCGAGCACAAAGGAACTCGCATTTCAGATCCAAAACGCAAGCCTTGAGAGCCAAATTCGAAACAAAACCGAGCCATTTCACTTGGATCCAAGCGGCAGGCAATCCGAATACCTGATGATGGTGGAATAGCGAGGAGGAACGGTTCTCTGTTCTCTCACCTGTCGGCGCATGAGGTACTTGATTCCGAAGGCGAGGTCCCCGATGGGCCACTTGCCGAGCGTCTCCGAGTAGGTGAACCGCAGCGTCTCCGCGAGCGTGCCCACCGCCTCGATCCACGTCGCCGGCGGCTGCACCGGGCGCCGCGGCGCGCTGCGCCCCCTCCGCCGCTTCCCGGACCCGACTCCTCCCCCTCCGCCTCCGCCGCCGACGGAGACGTCCTCGCCCGCCAGCCGCCGGCTCAGCACGAAGTAGAGCAGCATGGCGCCGCCCACCGCCGTCGCCATCGCCGCCGTCCCCATGGCGCCGCCCGACGAGGGCGACGGCGGGATCCCGACGCGAGCGGCGCGGCGAGGGGCCTCTACAGGACACGATCTTCGCAGGGACTGAAATGCAAATATCTCGCTACGGTTTCTTCCTTCCTTCCCCGCCTCGGACGCGCAGTTGGGTTTGTTTGGGTTGCTTCGCCGCGTCTGCAACCATGATTTGTTGAGCTTTCCCAATTAAGGCTAACCGATTAGATCGATTTTGGTTGTCCTAATCACTGTGACTGGGTTACGGCTAACTCCATTCCAATACAATACTCCGTTGCTAGCGTCTACGCAAAATTCGGATATGCTTTGTTGCTGGGACGAATATTTTTCCAGAAGCTTTTGCTCATGTTGGATCTGCTTTGTGTGCACCACTAATCAATAAAACAACGACGGCTGCAGGTTCGACTCCCCTGAAAGCAAATATTTTAGAGTTTATTAATTATATATGTTCCAATCTATAGCGTGGCACCTATCTAACTTATAGCATGGCATATATGATAACTTCATCAATTTCAAAGATTTGCCGGCTCTCAAGAGTACTTATAGGGTAGGAGGTTTTATTTGATTGTAGTGGAGAACTTTCTAAATTATACGATTTTATGTGAATGTAATGGAGAACTTTTCGAATTGTTAATGGTATAAAGGTAATTTTGATATTTCATAATGGCATATGGATAAAAGCTGCTTACGTAGGATTCGCTTTGTATACTTCGTTGATCACTAAAATATTGCTTTCGCCGTTGTACATGAACAATAGATAAGTTTTTGTTTTCTATAAGTATCGGAGTAAAAACAAAGCCATCTTACATGGTCAATAATCATAGAAAGCAGTTACTGAATATATATTTCTAATGGACCAAATATTTGTCATTATGTTGTGTGGTTTATAGGAGTTGGAAGTTTGCCTCCACTCTGAAATCACATTTCTTCTAGAGCTGGAGTGATTTAACTTGAGATATTTAGGAGCAGAATTGGGTTTATTATTAGACTGAAGTGAAGTCACCTTTTCCCAACCTCTCTGCCAAGTTTGATTCCACAACAAACAAATGGCTCAAAATTATCCATGACCGCGTCATTGCCACACAACAATTTATGGTATTGATAAGCAAAACAATATTTTGATTGCTTAAAGAATACAAAACAGATGTTTTGAATAATTATATAACTATGAATACACCTTTTTGGAAGACCACGTGTCGGTGCTTCATATCAGCAACTATTAGTTTCCAATATCACACACAAGGATTCAATGGGTAGTTCATGGAACATGGAGGTTTAATATCCATTGATCGGGTGGTGCTCGGATTGTTGTATCTAAGTGCTCAAAGTTTGTGAATGGGCTAAATGTATGTTACAAAAGAGCAGTATCATGTGTGTCTCTTGATATCGGTTATGCTATATCTTGTGTCCAAGGGGGTACCCTCATACCCTTCATATACCCAAGGGGATAGAGTTCTAAAGGGTGAGTAGCATGTGGTGCTGATGTCCTTCTCCCTATGTCGTACGGTCCAACTCGATTGTTGTAGTGATTACATCTAAGGTGATAGTAATTGTGGTGCCATCCACATAGGGTTAGATGGTGCAACGTGAGTGCATGACCCACGCTTGATTTTGTGGAATAGTGATGGAATGATGTTAGACATGAAGTCCCATTGTCATGCTAGGTGTGAGTTCATTATAGCCTATCAAGTATCAACCACCTGTGTCAAGTTTTGTCTTGTTGTTTTATTTTCATCACTCCTACAGTTGTTGGCGTATTTTTCTTAGATTTAGGTGTACTCTGACTCTAGCTTCGATTAGAGAGACTACATCAAGAGTGACTACATCGCCATCAACTTCTTGTACTTATAAACCCCATCCCTTCACTGATGGAGCCAAGCCTCGGCCACCCTGGGTCGGTGCCCGAGCTCACGAACTTTAGTACTCAATCCATTCCAAAGTAAAAGTCATTTCACTTTTTTGACACTAAGTTTGACTATTTATTTTATTCAAAAAATTATGCAAAATTTCACTTTTTTGTCATGACTTGGTTTATTAATGAAAGTTCTACAAGAATGACTTAAATTTGACTTTATTTACACAAATTTTTTAAATAATATGAGTGGTCAAACTTAAGATAAAAAAGTCAAACGTCTTTATAATATAGGATGGAGGGAGTAGTTTAGTCTATATACTTCTATTACTTTTATTAAGACAAAATATCCACATATACATGATAAAACATGTAAAGAAATTTAACACTCCGGCCACAATTGAAAGGTCCTAATATGGCTAGAGGGGGGTGAATAGCCAATTTAAAAATTCTACAAACTCACTAGAGCAAGAGGTTAGTAAATAATAAAGCAAAGCTTTTTGCTCTAGCTCTAAAGGGGTGTTTGCAAGCCACATATCCAATAATTCTAGTTGCTACAATCACTATGCACACAAGAACTAAGTCTCTACAAGTTACACTAGTGAACTATGCTACACAAGGCAAAGTAAGCAACTAAACTAATTACACTAGTTTGCGGTAAGTAAA
>Ga0182004_10004467_pt1 | contig 11285 bp, 13 predicted proteins | sample Sormic07211540_1_FD_120479 | JGI IMG/M metagenome (GOLD analysis project Ga0182004, IMG submission 120479) | Endophyte microbial communities from Sorghum bicolor roots, Mead, Nebraska, USA - 072115-40_1 MetaG | ecosystem: Host-associated > Plants > Roots > Unclassified | place: USA: Nebraska...
AGGGGGGGCTTTAGCCCCGGTTGCCCGAACCGGGACTAAAGGGTGGGCCTTTAGTCCCGGAAGGACAGCACCGGCTCGGGAACCGGGGCAACAGGCCCTTCCCGACCGGTGCTAATGCCCGAACGTGTGGCAGAGCTATCCGCGGTACAGGTAGGCCTTATTCAGTTCTTAAAATTGTTCAAGCTTTTTAGTCACATCGAATTTTTAAATGCATGTATAAAGTATTAAATTTAGATAAAAATAAAATCTAATTGTATAGCTTGTCTGTAATTTACGAGAAAAATCTTTGACCCTAGTTAGTCAATGATTAGATAAATTTTGTTAAATATAAACGAAAATGCTATAATAGCTAAAACCAAAATTTTTCGTGGGCCTACTAACATGTGAGCTGTTGTGCAGCAAGTGCCGAACGCGCTGTGGCATATAATGCGGATAGCTAGGTTTAGTCTGTCAGCTGATTAACATATCAAAGGAGATCTGTGTCGATCCTACCTCTTCTTATTGGCTCCGATACTTTTCTGTTGAACATGAATGCAATGTAAAACTAACATGAGGTGGTGTTTAAGGCAAAAAAAGAAGAAATCCATTGAATGATTAAAATATATAGTTCCATTCTGAAGTAGCTAATTTTGGCACTCTGACTATATTATATATTTTGAGAAAGAGTATATACCCAATTACTGGTGACATGTACTTACGGTTTTTCATCATATATAATTTAGGCAGAACCTTCCACCGGGTTCTGATCAATCGCCAAGCCGGCTGTTGCCTTCCGCCTCTGTTGTGGAACTGCCCTGCCCTTTCACCAAGTGGGTCCAAACCGACCAGCCACTCATTCTCCAGTATACTTCGGTGATCATCCGGTAGCCCTGCATGGTAGGGCAGCCGGCCGGCTTGGCGATTAATCAGAACCGGCAGGGCAACCGGCCGAGCAACAAAGCATGAGTCAAGATGAGGTTTAAAAAAATCCAATATTCTAGCACCTAGCGCGAGAACACGTGCGGGCGCTGCTCCATCTGAACATGCAACACAGGCCTGAACTGCACAGCGAGAAAAAGGCAGGCGCCAAAAGAGAAAAAAATAAAGGTGGACGGGGAGGGGTATAACGTTTCGGACCATTCTGGAAATGCAAATAAAAGGCCAAACAAGCAGTGTGACGATGAGTGATGGATGGATGGAGACGACGTGATTTGGGTCAGGTCAGGCCGATCAGAGCGAGCAGACGACGAGACGGAGAGCATGCAGGTGCAGCGGCGCCGCTGCGTGCATGGCTGGCCTGGCATTTGGCCGGCCATGGCGGCCATGGCCGGGGTGGCCGCGCCGGGGCCGGCTCGTCGTTGGACGACGTACGCCGGGACGCGTCCAGGCCAGGGCAGCAATGTGTGATGGGCGCACGGTGCCGGGGACGACGCTGCGGCTGGCCCGCCGCCGCCGGAGGTTAACGAGCACCGTGCCCCGCCACCGGCTGGCCGGCCGCCGTCCATGCTTTTCAAGACGAGGGGTGGTTGGAGCTTGACCGGCAGCGGGGCGTGCAGCGTGCTGGAGGACCGAGAGGCCGGCCGCGCGGGGATGCATGCGGCGGCCACGGTTGTTCGTGTGCCGGCGTCTAGCCAGAATCCAGTGAATCCAGTGATTACTACAGACTGTGGTTGAAGAGCGCCCGGTTCTCGAGTAGGACGGAGTAATGTCCAATCCGTGGGTCCTGTTTCAGCTGTGTGCCAGCCGTGCTGCTGCGGCCGTGCTGCTTCAAAAAAATTATTTCGCAAATTATGAATAAATTATGTAATTTCTTATTTTTTTATTTATATTTAATGTTTTATGTATGTGTTGTGGTCTTGTTTAGTTCGGAAATTTTTTTGGTTTTTGGACGGTAGTATTTTCGTTTTTATTTGACAAACATTGTCCAATCATGGAGTAACTAGACTTAAAAGATTTATCTTGCGATTTACAGTTAAACTGTACAATTAGTTTTTATTTTTGTCTATATTTAGTGCTATATGTATGTGCCGCAAGATTTGATGTGGCAGAAATATGATTTTTGGGTACAAGGCCTGAAATTCAATATAGGCCTTGTTTAGTTCACTCCAAAAACCAAAAAGTTTTCAAGATTCCCTGTCACATCGAATCTTTCGGCACATGCATAAAGCATTAAATATGGACGAAAATAAAAATTAATTGCACAGTTTAACTGTAAATCGCGAGATGAATCATTTAATCCTAATTAGTCCATGATTGGACAATATTTGCCACAAACAAACGAAAGCGAAATCTAAAATCTTTTCGCATCTAAACAAGGCCATAATGGACCTTGTTCAGTTCCAAAGTTGTTGCTTCTGGGATATTGTAGCATTTTATTTTTATTTGACAAATATTGTTCAATCATGGATTAACTACTGCGCAATAGCGTGGTTGCTGCGCAACAGTGCGTGGTTGCCTCGTCCGGTCTTCGAGGTAGAGCCGTGCACACTAGGCGGAGTCCGCTACACGCTATCATGCTTTCTTCATGGCAGAGGCGGGAAAGTGCAGTACTTGGGGGCTTTTTTTTTTCTTTTTTTGTCACCACAGACTAGGGATGAAAACAGATCGAATACGAACGGATATCACTAATATTATATTTGTTTTCATATTTCGCTCAGATTCGAATTCGGACACGGATAGCGTCCGGATGCATAAACGAATACGGATTGTCTCGGTTACGGACACGAATAATGAGTATCGAATATGGTATGAATCGGATTCGGAGAACGTCGGATACAAATATCTATTCGGATATTGAGTAAAAGCAATATACCATAGATTCATAGGTGCACAAACCATAGAACTGAGCTGGCTACTGTGGTTGGGAACTAGAACTATTATATAGGACTTGCCAGCTAGCCAGCTAGGGTTACAAAGGATTGGGCCATTTGGGCAATATTTGGGCCCAATTCCATAAATCACTATTCGAGACCAAAAGAATATTAAAACAACAACAAAAAAATATTGTTTAACGCTATAAACAAATTCAAATGAAAAAGTTGTCAACTTTAAAGTTTCATAACTTTTCGAGATCTACAACTTTTGTTTTTGTAATTTCTCCATCCGAGATCATTTATAAAATTTGAAATTTGAAATTTTTTAAAATTCAAACGTAGTTTTTCTTGAGAACATGATTTCAAATCAAAAAGTTGTAAACTACAAAGTTCCACAACTTTTTGAGATCTACAACTTTTATTTTGGTCATTTATTCATTTGACATAGTGGTAATAACATTGTTAACAAATCTTACATCTCTTTCTTATAGTTTATGAAACTATAAGAGAGATATATAAATTTTGTGAACTATGTTACTACAACAATCTTGGATGAATAAATGACTAAAACAAAAGTTGTAGATCTTGATGAGTTCTACAACTTTTATGTTCATGACTTTTCCATCTAAAATCATTTAATGTTTCAAAATGACGTTTGAAGTTGCTATTTTTTGAAATTCAAAATTCAAATGGGTAAAATACAGTCACATGAAAATATGGACATAATAATAGCTACAAGAACACAATCGAATAATAGAGCATGATTTTAGAAAATTTTAGAAACAAAAATTATTAAATTTGAAGTTAGTATGAGGGAAAAAGACTAGTTATAAGTTTTAGCTAGAGATTAAAAAGAGAAATTGGAGTTCTTGAATAATTTTGAAATTGAGTTTCAAACAATATTTGGAAGCACTAAATGATTTCAAATGAAAAAGTTGTAAACAACAAAGTTTCATAACTTTTCGAGATCTACAACTTTTATTTTGGTTATTTCTCCATCCGAGGTCGTTTGTAAAAAAAATCAAATTTTAGTGCTTAAGTTTTATTATTCTGGGTCTATTTTGTTCACTACTTTTTAGTTTTTGCAGTAGTAAACAACAAGCGTAACTGCGTAAGCAACAATTTGGATTATTTAAAAAATTCACAGCTTAGATTAAGAAAAGACGGTATGCGAGTTGCGACTGCGACGGGGCACAGATGGAGCAGGCGCTAGCCAAGCGGCGGAGGGCTAGAGCCCGGAGGTGGCAGCCGGCGGCGCGACCTCGCCTTGCGGAGTGCGGACGCCGGACGAGCGTCTGTTGTCGAGGGTTTCACAGGTTGGCTATTGGGCTGTCTAGTGGCTTTGGGCTGTGGCATATATGTGGGTCGTGGGCTGTTAACTGCTCCAGGACGTATCACGTATGTGAGGCAACAAATAAACTTTTAGTCCCACATCGTCTATAGAGAGCCGGAGTATGACGAGAGGGAGCTATAAATTAAAGGGTATGGCACCAGATAGTCAGATAGCATATTGCTTTGGTCCATGTTGGCTGGCACTTCGGATATTATCCGTTATATGCAGGTCAGATATATCCGATACTTAACCGGATTATCCGATATTCGACGGATATTGACGATATCACATTTGTATTTGAAATCCGCATAACATATCCATTTTATTATCTGTATTCGAAAAAAAATAGATATAAGTGTTCATATTTATTCGGTCGAACGGACGGTCGAATAAATATCCGTACCATTTTCATCCATACCTAGCTCTTTGGGCGGCGGCCGGCCGTGGGCGCGTGCTTGGCTCTGAGGTGGGAGCTAGCTAGCGGGCGGCGCGGGGGCAAGCGCGCACGGCAGTGGGAGGCGTGCGCGGCTGCTGCCCGGAAGGCGTGCGAGGCGCGGCCGGAGGCGTGCGCGGAAGGCAGCCTTGCGTGCGGCTGCGCGCGGGGCAGGCAGGCACGATCGAGGTACGTGCGGCGGCGGGCGCGCGCGGAAGGCAGCCTTGCGTGCGGCTGCGCGCGGGGCAGGCAGGCACGATCGAGGTACGTGCGGCGGCGAGCGCGCGCGACGCAGGCTCCGGCAGCATATGAGGCGGGGGCATATGCATGCATGCTAGCTAATTGACTTAATTGATTGCCCAACGACCATTCCAACTTATGCTCTGCTTTCCATCCAATCCTCCATCCACCGACGATATCTCCCCGCGGCGTGCTCAGCAGTTGATCAGCTCGGTCAGGTCAGCAGATGGACCATCCCTGTGTTTTGAACTACTAAAATTTAGTTACCTAAAATTTAACAAGGAATACCATGCAAACAAAGCCTTAATAGCGCATTGTATAATTTAATTGGACTTTACTAAAGAGATAGAGATGCACTGAAAGTGACCAAGGAACCACGAGAGGATAGGCTAATAGGACCGAGCCCCGCCGTTCCCCCGCCGCCCCCCTCCTCTCCGGCGATCTCCGCTGCTCCCCTAGTGTTTGGCCCTTAAAAGGTAGGAGAGTGTGTTCGTGCTTCGACGCTCTTGCGGTTGCTCCGTGAAGTTCCTCCTCTTCTGGACCATGGGGAACAGACGGTTGACTTTGGCGGTTCCGCCATTCTCGGTGGTGCCGCAGAAGGGTCGGGCGACCTGGAGCGCTGAGCGGCGAGGAGGTGATAAGGGATACGCGGTGAGTACCCAGTTTCGCTCATCTAGTGCCATCCGCGTTTCACCTCGCAAGTTAGAGATGGATTTGGAGGATTGGATGAGTGCAGACCATTTTCCCCCTCTTTGCTCGCATCGTAACATCACGAAGGTTGCTTTTGGCCTCCCGAAACATTCATTTCCTTGTGATGAGATTATGGAGAAACGTTTGCAGAATCAACATCTCCCCCCAATCGCGGTGATAGGTTCTAGTTCGATAGTTGTGGGTTCTGTCCCTTGGAACTTTACTTGGCAGAGTAGGAATGTTGAGGAGAATGACAGTTGTGAGATTCCGGTGGATCAAACCAATGAGTTCTTACGCTCTGCTGGAAACCCTGGAGATCCTGATCGGACTTTGGAGGTGGCTCTGTCCTCGGAGGTGAAGCAGAGTACTGTTGGTCGAGATTTCGAGAGGAAGAAGACGACTCAATGTGTGGATCAGGGAAAAGTTGTTGGGCCGGCCCATAAAGGCCTCTCTATTGAAGAGCTGTTTTCTCATTCATATATCCCCCCGTCAGCCAGCAGGTCGAACCTCTCCCTTCCAAGTCCACTTCCTCCTCCCGATGGGTTTGGGTCGCCGCCGCTAGGGTTTGGGATTCCACGGCGGAGCACTATCCGGCGTGTGCTAGCGATATTCGGAGATTTGGATCCAAAGCAAAGTTCCTTCGTAGAGTTCAGCCATCAGCTACTGACGCTAGATCATTTGTGGAGGTCGTTCAGGGATCAATGGAGAAGAGATTTGTTCAAGGGCGTGATGGTAGAGATGTGGATCGGTCCAGGGATAGTCGTGAGGTGCAAGAGAATTTCCAGCGCAGAGATGGTCGTGATGGCTATCAGAGATGGGGTCGTGAAGCTTACCAGAGGGATGGGCGGGCTCAGCTTGACCCTCAGGCGCATGAAGGCCGTGAAACTTTTCAGAAAGAAGGTTGGGGACAACGTGATGCTCAAGCTCAAGGTGATAGAGATCTAAGAAATCCTCGTCAGATATCTAGAGATCGTGATCAGAGAGATTTGCAAGGTAGAAAGCGTCTGGGTAGTCAGCAAGATGAAAGGGATGTTTGACAAATGACTGAAGCTGATCTACACTACAAGATTGAAGACCGACGCAGGGAGTATCACCAAGGGCAGTACTCGGGACCTCCGATGAAGTGCTTCAATTGTAATCAAGAAGGCCATCATTGGTCGGTCTGTGTGAACCTGCCGTTTTGCTATAGCTGTAGAGATGTTGGTCACAAATCTAACCAGTGTCCTATGAAAGCTAGCAAAGGTTTACACTTGTGTGCTTTTGGTTTGCCGGGTCAGCTGTTTTACTCCTTGAATTTACCAGAGCCAAAAAAGGAACAGAGGCAAGGTCCTGAGCTAGAAGCACCTATTAGAGCTATTGTGTCAGTGCTAGAGGGCAGAGGTACTAAATTTAGAATCACAACAGAACTTCAATATCTGATGGATTCCAAATGGGACTGGAATGTGATTAGGATTTATGGCAGTGAATTCTTAGTGACTCTTCCTTCCAGACTTTCTCTGAATGTGGTCACTAAGATGGGAAACATCAAATTCATTACTTCTGACATTGTTGCTGTGGTGGAAGAATCTGATATGGAACCTGATGCTTTTCAAGCTCTTCAGACAGTCTAGGTTAGACCAGTAGGAATTCCAAAAAAAGCCAGAACAGAATATGCTGTGTTAGAACTTGCTCACCTTGTTGGAGATCCTGAGGAGGTCCATTTACCATCCCTTCAATGGAAATCTGTTTGGGTTAAGGTGGCTTGCAAGAACCCAAGTCAGATTTGTGGCACTTCAGGGGTATTTATTAACAAACAAGGCAGGAAGATTTCTTGGTTCTACTCTGACAAACTCAAGCAATTTCCTCCTTCCAAACCTAATGAGGACCCAGACATAGATGATGATGTTGTGACTGATGAGGAAGATCCTTAGTCACAAGATAGTCATGGTTGGTTAGAGACAGGCCAACCTCATCCTCAAGAAGATCCTAAAACTGATAAGCCTGGGCCATCAGATCATAGAGGTAAGAAGCTTGCTGGTGGTTATGAGGCAGTTCAGGAAAACTCTCATGACTGTGAGGTCCTGCTAGGTTTTTCTGATGTGTTTCAGGAAATCAATGACTTAGCAATCAAATTTACTGAGCAAAAAACTGAGGGCGATGTTGAGTATGTTGAGACTTTAAACAGAAATGTCTCTGCAGTGGATGAGGCTTTGATATCTGGGATGCCTGTTCTGAAACTTAGTGATGTCCTTGAGACAATAGAACCTACTTTGGATGCTGAGGATGGTGCTTCTCAGATAATGGAAAATGTGAGTAAGATGGAGATAATGGTCACAGAGAAGACTACCCCAATGCTGAACAGAACCAAGAGGAATGATCGAGCTACAAGTATTGTGGGTGTACCTCTGCCTGTAGATCCAGCTCAGGGTACTGGTCAGAGGGATAGAGATATAGAGGCTAAAACCACTAAGAATATTTCGAACGTCTACGGCCAGACTAGGCGAAGTGCTAGGATCCAAGACGCTGAGGGTGATATGCAGGAGAAAGCCAAGGCCAGGAAAGCTCTAACTCAAGGTATATCTATTCCCCCCATTCCCCCCTCTTGTCCTGATCCTCCCTGTGCTCTAGACCTTATAGCAAAAACTTGTGGTTTTTCTCTGGGGAATGATGATTCAACTAGAATTGCAAATATTTCTTTAATCCAAGCTAAAGAGGATGCTTTGGTAGCTATCCAAAACACCAGACAAAAAATATCTTTGATTGCTGAGAGCTCTAGTGGAGATGTTCTTAGAGATATGCCTGTTAATGTGAGATCTGTGATGCAGCACCAGAAAGATTCAGAGGCCCTTGAAATGAGGGATAATATAGTTCCTAATTTATTAACAGATGATCAAGGATGAAGATTCTTTTCTGGAATGTTAGGGGTTTAGGTAATGCAGGAAGAAGGAAATTGTTAGTAGAGTTAATAAGCAAGTATTCATTAGATTGTATCTGCCTTCAGGAGACTATTAAAAGTAGCTTCAGTCAGAGAGAGTTAGATAGGTTTGCTGGCCAAAAAGAGATGTTTTGGTCTTGGTTACCTTGCACTGGTCATTCTGGTGGACTGCTGTTGGGAGTGGATAGAGATATGGCAATGATATCAGAAGAGGCTTTTGGAAGTTTTTTTCAGAGTTGTATCTTAACAATGAAGTCAAATGGTTTTGTGTGGAAACTGGTCAATCTCTATGGGCCAGCGCATGATGACAGGAAATTGGAGTTCTTAGATGAAATTCAAAGTTTGGTTCAAAGTACAGATTTGCCTGTGTTGTTGGGTGGCGATTTTAATTTAGTTCAGAAAATTGAGGAAAAGTCTTCAGGAAATGTTGATCTACAAATGATGGATGCCTTTAATGAAATGATTAATATAACTGAGCTTAGGGAAGTTACTAGGACTGGTAGTCGGTATACTTGGTCAAACAAGCAGAAGCCACCTATCATGTGTGTTTTGGACAGTGTGTTGGTTTCTAACTCTTGGGAGGATAAGTACAATCTGACATCTGTACTCACGGCGCCGAGATTAGGGTCAGATCATAACCCTCTCATTGTTGATACTGGAGCTATATGTTCCCAACGCCAGTGCTACTTTAGGTTTACCTCCCATTGGCTAAACCAAGATGGGTTCAGAGATTGGCTTTTGGATAAATGGCCTTCTAGATATAAACATAATATATTGGATCATTGGCATATTCTTTCGAGTAGAATGAGAAGAGCTATTAAAGGTTGGGGCCAGAATCAGGATAGTCATCAGAGAAGAGTCAAAAAAGAGATATTGTCCAGAATTAATCTTCTAGATGATTACAGTGAAAATAGAGATCTCAATTTAGCTGAGTGGGAAGAAAGATATTATTTAGATAATTCTCTCCAACATATCCTGACTGATGAGGAGATCCAATGGCAGAAGAGAGGTGGTAAAAAGTGGCTGCTGCAAGGAGACTCCAATTCTAATTACTTCCATAAGTGTGCTACTGGTAGGAAAAAGAAAATGCAGGTTACTATGTTGGAAATTGATGGTCAAGAGGAGATATAACCAAATCTTCTGAAAAGCCATATTACCGAGTATTACAAAATATTGTTTGGTAAAGCTGAGGTAGCACAGATGCACTTGTCCCCTGATATTTGGCCTGAACATCAGTGAATCCAGCAAGTGGACAATGATTCCTTGATCAAGCCGTTTACTCTCGAAGAGATAGACAACACAATAAAACAGATGAAAAATAATACTGCACCTGGTCCACATGGGTTTACAGTTGAGTTTTATAAAGCCTTCTGGCCTTATATCAGAGAAGTTGTTAAAGAAATGTTGGTAGCCTATATGAAGGACATTTAGAGCTATGGAGGCTCAATTATGGTGTCATTATCTTAATTCCCAAGGTTAAGCCAGCTGTTAATGTCAAGCAATTTAGGCCTATATGTCTGCTAAATGTCATTTATAAGATAATCACCAAGACCCTTACTATCAGACTGACAGCTGTGATTGATAAGATTATTAGTCCTTACCAAACATCTTTTATCCCAGGTAGGAATATTTTGGAAGGGGTTGTGATTCTGCAAGAGATTTTACATGAGCTGAAATCCAAAAAAGTTCTGGAGTTATTTTAAACTTGGATTTTGAGAAGGCACATGATAAAGTGGATTGGAACTTTTTGGAAGAGGTCTTACACAGGAAAGGTTTCTCTAACACTTGGATTCAATGGATCAGTAAGGCAGTTAGAGGGATTTGAATGGGGAGAGAGGTGAATTCTTCAGGAGTTATAAAGGTCTGAGACAGGGTGATCCTTTGTCTCCTCTACTTTTCAATGTGGTAGCTGATGCTTTATCAGTTATGTTGACTAGAGCTTGTGAAGCTGGAGTGATTCAGGGTCTAGTTTCACATTTGATAGATGGAGGTATTACACATCTTCAGTATGCGGATGATACAGTGTTACTTCTACAATTCTCTGCTAAGAATCTAACAAAGGTCAGGCTAATTCTTTCATGCTATGAAGCTATGTCTGGGATGAAAATCAACTTTGAGAAGAGTGAAATTTTTTCAGTTGGATTATCAGAAGATGAGCAACTATAGGCGGCAAGGATCTTAGGATGTAAAATTGGTTCATTCCCTATGCAATACCTTGGTATGCCGGTGAGTCACTGTAAAATCACAAAAGCTCAATTGAGATATGTGAGTGACAAAACTGAAAAGAGATTGGGGACATGGCAATGTGATTACCTCTCCTCAGGTGGTAAGACCATTTTGATTGACTCTTCCTTATCTAGCATCCCCATGTACACTATGGGTGTATATGAGCTCTACGAGGGTAACTATAAAATGCTTGATTCTATTAGAGCTAGATTCTTTTGGCAAGGCACGGGTAAGAAGAGGAAATATCACATGGTGTTGACACCGTTTTTGGACACGTACCCAGGATCGGTAGAGTGTAGATCGGCAAGATAAGGCAACAGTAACTGGTCTGCAGGAGAGTTGCCGATGAGGGTGGTTGCCGATGAAGGGACAGCTGAATGTGAATAAGTCTATGGGTGGTGATGTGTTTATGCCGATGGACAGCATTGACCTGTGACCGATGGCTACGATGAGGGGTCTGCCGATGATTCAGAAGAAGAACCTAAAGGTTGCCGATTGGCCTGTGGTGGTGTCCCAGTTTGTCACGGGAAGATAGTTTTATGTTTTCCTTAGTTATTTAAGTCATTTTGTATACGGATTCTGTTTAATTTGGAATTCGAGTCCTAGTCGTGTCTGATTGTAGCTCTTTGAGCAGGGTATAAATGTAGACACTAGGGC
>Ga0182004_10004468_pt1 | contig 11284 bp, 8 predicted proteins | sample Sormic07211540_1_FD_120479 | JGI IMG/M metagenome (GOLD analysis project Ga0182004, IMG submission 120479) | Endophyte microbial communities from Sorghum bicolor roots, Mead, Nebraska, USA - 072115-40_1 MetaG | ecosystem: Host-associated > Plants > Roots > Unclassified | place: USA: Nebraska...
ATGTGTGATGTTTGTAATTAATATAATTTTATGTACAAAGTAATGGTATATATAAATATATTGCATGTTGCATTGGTTGAATCTTCTAGCCTAACATAGTTTCAATATTAATGTATATAATATTATATATATATAATTTAAAAATAGGGTTTGCAGAAAAATTTAGAATTGGGTTAAATTGAAAAATCTTACCACAGGCGGTTCTGTTATGAGAACCGTCTGTAGAATTTCATTTCTACAGGCGGCTCCGCCTGTAGAAATTGGTTTCTACAGGCGGTTCTCATAATTGAACCACCTGTAGAAATGAATTTCTACAGGCAGCTCTCAGTTGACCGCCTGTGGAAACTTTTATTTCCACAGGCCTATAGCCACTGGCGGTTCGTCAATCCGCCTGTACAAAGGGGTTGCGAACCGCCTGTATAGTACCTCTGTGTACTAGTGTTCATACTCTTAGAAGTAGCTACTCCCATGTCAATATCTTTAGATTTATGGTGTATATGACCAAACGAAATGTATGTAGACGAAGTATATGATCATACTAGACCATCTAGGATGATATATGTCAAGTATGTATGCATATATAGAATATATGGCTATACTTATTATATATACTACAATATATTAAAAAATATGGATTTCTTTAAAAACTTTTGCGTGGTATGATATAGAGTATCTTAATATAAGTATATAAACATACTTAAACACATAAACAAGTATAAAGACATATGCAATATGGTTTATTGAAAATGGAAGTAACTACTACGGGTAGTACGAAAAATGCACCCGGGAAATTACTCCGTACTCCTAGGAGTAGCTACATGTCTATATATATCTAGATTTATGGTGTGTATATATATGACCGGATGAAATGTATGTAGATGAAATATAGGTGGTCAAAAGTATATTTTATACCTACGGTGTAGTAAAACAATGGGGAGCCCAGCGCGTCTGGTCGTCCACTCGCTGACATCTAGGTCATTCTCAATCTTTTTCCAAACAGATATGCATACAGTATATAAGTCGTTTTCTTAATTCTAATATAATCACCGTATATATATATAAGACCGGCAAGACAAACAACACGTGGCTGATGTGACGCTTACGCATGCATCCTGACCAAACGACAGTATACGAGCGTGATACCCGCCGTACCATGTTTGTCTGTTTCGTGGCCGGGCACGGCCTCATCGCCACCAACTAACCCGCGGTCTCTTTCCCTCGCTCTCCATGTCTCAATCCCATATCGTCGCTTCGTCTATATTTCGGCTTCGCGTCTCCGTCGATTTTGAGACCTCGTGTCGGCTCTCGCACGTTTCCTTAAAGCTTGATCGAGATCCCCACCTACAGTGAATGAAAATTAAGAACCTGTCGGGCAGCTGGCCGGGTACTTGAAGGCTGCGTTCTCACCTCCCAATTTCTAACACACGAACTGTTGACGTGAAACAAGGTTCTCTAAAGTTTTATTACACGATTTCATAGTTTATTTTACTATATTTTTCTTTCATTCCTATCTTTTCTCTCTTTATCTTTCCTCTCATCCATCTCTTCCGATGAAACACCGGAGCTCCTCAATGTGAGTTTCATCCTCGTTTCCTAGCGTTGGAAATGTCGTCCCACTCGTTTCGTGGCCATGAAACGAATTCCTTATCTCTTCTCCTCATTTCATATAGTTTGCTGAAGTGGCACACTCTTAAATGTGCATGAAACCTCTCATGAAACCACATTGAGACTAGCCTTATGATGCACTGTATAATACTCCTTTTGTTTCAAATTTTAATAAGTCGTTTTGACTTTCTTGATTTATCTATTTTGCTATGTATCTAGACATATTAATATTTAGATGCATAATAAAACAGATGTACCAACAAAGTCAAAACGACTTATAATTTGAAATGGGAGAAGTAGAATATTGTGCACTACTCCCTCCGTCCCAAAAAGAGTGACATTTTTTACTTTTAGAAATCGTGTTTGACCATTCGTCTTATTTTAAAATTTTATATAAATCATAAAATAAATAAATCATTAGTAAAGTATCTCTAATAATAAAATAGGTCTTAACAAAATATATAATATTTATATAAAAATTTTAAATAAGACAGATGATCAAATAAGATGTCTGAAATTCTAAAACGACACTCTTTTTGGGACGGAGGGAGTATGTATGATCTTACACTCCTAAGTTCCAAATTATAGAAAATTTTGGCTTTTTGTAGGTATATTGTTTTTGGTATGCACTCAGATATACACCAGACATGTCTGGATACATAGTAAAAGAAATATATGTAAAAAATTCAAAACAATTTTATACTGCACTGTGTAAAGGGTTTTGGAACTTGTAACTAGCAGGAGCCGCTAAAGCAAGCGTTTTGGGCTCACTAGCATCCCGCACTGCCGCTACTACATAAATCTTTTTTAACAGACAACTCACATTTCAAATAGAGATGAATACATAAGGAGCCATATGTAACTATGGTGAGGAGAACATTAGCTCATCAGCCACTTCTAGAAGTCTATTTTCTAGAGCGGTTTCGTTAAGCAAAATACCCCTATAGAGATATCTCTATTTGTAGCAGCGGTTTCAAGGTGCAATTGTCTTAACCGAACCGCCACTAGAAAAACCAGATTATCAAGGGCAGTGTTGTCAAGAGAACCATGTCTAGACATTATTAACAGGAGAGGTTCACTTAGTCAATCTACAAATACACGTCTTCCTTCTCGTGATTGTAGTTCATGCCATTGTTGAGTTCATTTGGAGGTGAGAAATTACAAAAATGGAGGGGGAGATTTTTTTCCATTTGAATCTTCGAAAGAGTTGGACTTAAGAGGTAAGTTTATGCCACCCCTAAGTCTTTTCAAAGTTATATATAAATACGTAACAAAATTTATGTACCAAAAAAGTCAAAATGACAAATAATTTGGAAAGGAGGGAGTATAAATAGTTCATGATGAATTATGTAAGGTCATCATAATTACATCTAATTCATCCATCGTCAAAAAAAAATAATCATGACCATAACTAACAGTAGTAAGTAAAAGTCACCACTTATCAAAGCATAAAAAGTCACATGTGCAAAACAAAATGTCAACATCTCTTACAACTATTGACGACCCTTCTACACCACCGCATCAATGTATGTGAGCAAGGCACCACATGGTTCTAAGGTGAATGGAACCACTATGCAATGATAGTGGGGACAATAACTCATACATCAGCTACATCATTGTCATCACAATTGCACCCTCCCATTGTAGGGGTGGAAACATCATGGTTGAGAATCGCAACAAAAGCATATCTCAAATCCTTAGCCACATGCAACACATATCCAATGTCGTGTGCTGCTAGCACAACCAATTTATCCTCAAAACAACAACGATGTTAGTGGTTGCATACACTAGGGCATTCATCACCATCCCTTCATCAGCAATAGTTGGCCACTTTGGCAATGAAGAAAGAAGGATGACAATCACAAGGATGGAAAGAGTGTAGATTTTGGAGGGATGAGATGAGAGTGTACGGAGTTGAGAGTCTACTTGGTTTAGCTTTGAGCTTTAAAAAACTGCTATTAGCTGTGAGCTATGGAAAAACTATTGTGAGCTATGTGCTATGAAAAAGTTGTAAGTTGTTTGGTTGAAACAACTATAAAACCTATCCTCTCTCTTTATCTTCCTTGAAGTACCTATAAAACATCTCTATATTTCCATCCATTTCAAAAAGCTAAATGTTGGAAACCAAAAGTAGGGTCCAAGGTGGCGCAAAACCTATACTATATGAAACTAGTTGTTTCTAGAAAAAGCATCGTCTTCAGGTTCAATCTGGTTTCCTGCAAAGCATGGCACTAACTAACTTGGTGTTGGTGTTCTTTTGAGTTGCTACTTTAGTATGACCTGCAACCAAAAAGGAAGTGATGACAACTTGAGCTTTTTTTCTTCTTTGCTTGTGATTGTGCTTGCTTTAGTCTTGTCCCAGAACTTGGCACTTTTGCTGGTTCAACTTCAGTAACTTCATGCTCTTCATTTCCTTCTTGTTCTTGTTCACCATCTCCAGAAAGTGCCACAATTCTATTCCATGTATTCTTCTTCAGGTAAACAATCATCTGTCACTAGACTATTGGAGGTGGTTTTGGGTACTTCACTAAATCCCCATAACCCCCAACAAGGTGCATCTTGAACCGACTTATTCGTGCAGACACTACCTTCTTACAGAAAATGCACTGAACAAATTCTTTCTTCGTAGGATCTGGCCACTAGCCATACTTCCATCCTAGATCTTGAGATCGAGCCATCCTCTTGGAATCTTTAGCCTACTCAGCAAGTTCTGGAGGTTGTGCTGCTATAGCCTTTTCTACTAGGGATGAAACATCTAGAGCAGCTGAGGATGTTGAACCAGCACCAGCTGATGCAACTGATGAGGTTGCGGTAGCACCTCCTTCAGGATTAGACTCAGGCATAATGACTTCCACTGCAAGCTGCCTCCTTCAATTTTCATCTACTCAAGTTCAACAAAGAGCCAAAGAAACAAAGCATCAAGATTTGAGCATAGTGCAGTGGAGAGAAGATGATAGAGCAAAGCCGGTTTAATCACTCACCTTTAGAGGAGGAGCTCATCTTTGTGCTCCCTTGGACCTATAGCCTCCAGGTGGGGTAGAAAGTAGGTGACCTTGCAATTGTAGCAGAAGAGGCCAAGGGGGAGGAAGAAGCAGGCCACATGGAAGATGGAGGAGTAAGCATCAAGGAGCAGCGGGCTGCTTTTGGATTAGAACTGGAAGGGAGGGAGGAGGGAGTGAGATGCAAGCTGTAGGCTTAGTAGATGCACGAGTAGGAGCAGCATGAGCGGACGACTGGAGTGGGAGTGAGGACTAAAGAGAGAGTGGGGGTGAAGTATATAAGGAAACCCTAATTGGCCTGGCCCAAATAAATATAGCTCAGGCCAAAAGTAGCCCATCTTCTAATTCGACTCTGATCGGTCAGGAGACATGATCAGACGATTAATCATGTTTAATTGATGATTAATCAGATGATCAAGATTCTAATCACTCTAATCGAATCGAAGGCCCTAATCGAGTGCTACATACTCATAAGGACAATTAATCACGATTAATCGAACGATCAAAAAACATTGGTGGGGTCAACATTGACAAATCAACTGGCACCGGTATTTTTGGAGTGTTGAAGAAGAAATTAATTCCATCTACTCAAGCAACCATTGCATGACACCATGACATGTGGTGCTAGCTTACCAACAAAATGGCATCGTACCATTGGGCATACAAATGTATACCCTAAATGTGTTGTTGATGTTGCTGTGGTGCTGAACTGCTAATTTGCAATGGAACGTAGAGAAGAGGTTTGGTTCTTGGGATGACAAACTACTAGCTTGTTCTAGGTCGAGACATATGGTATTTAACCACATCTCTTCAACTCTTCTTTTATTGCTTTTATCGAGAACATGTGCGTGAACGCGTTTTTCATTAAGAGGAAGTTTTAATCATTTACAATAGATACCGCACCTCCAAAGCGAGAAGCATAGCAGGGGCCATTACCTAGGGCCAACCCTAGGGGGGCATGGGGTGTAACGGCCAAGGGCCCAGGCGAGGAAGGATCCAAGCCTAGGTATACAAAATCCTAGTACCTTGGCCCAAAAAATGAAGATAGAAACGAGTAGTGCGAGTCGACCCAAGAAGCAAGAAGATGATTGGATGGAGTAGGCGAGGAGCCGCGCTCTGCATTACCGTAGATTGCGAGTTGCTACTTGTGGCTTTCGTGTTCAACACCTGCCTCCCACTGCAAGTGCCTAGTTCTTGACTTGACGCTACGATAGAGGATGACCATGCCACCAAGAGCAAGAACAATGCACAACGGTCGATAGGGCCAACAAGGCAGAGATCCACCTCCACAATGCTGATCAGTTGTTGTGAATTGTGATCGCCAATGTCATTTAGTTCGTGTCCGGAGGCCCTAGGTATTTTCTGTTTGTTTATTTTTTAATCCAAATTAATTATTTATATAGTATTAAGACTTCTAGTACTTTGTACTCATATAATCACATTTTTCTTCTAATTTAGGTGTTAGAATTTTAAAATGTTACCTAAGAAACATTTGGGAAAAGTTTATATGTTATACATTGTTTTGATATAATATGATAAGTTTGAATCTTACTATTTGTGATGGCAAGCTATTTCTTTTTTTTATATTATCCAACGTATATACACACTATTTGTAAAATCTACCAAAAGGTGGAAGATTGTCCCAGGATTAACAGTTAAGTCATGGTCTATATACGCTAGGAAAGCTGAATAAAAAGTGTTCAAGCTATAAGATTCCAAACTCCTCAAATAAGATCAACTCTAATAGTGCTAGAGAAGGCTTCAACTGATGATCCAATGGTAGCTAGTGAATATCAATCTTTTGTGAGTGCACTTGAGAATTTTGATCTTTTAGTTGGTTTGGTTATTTGGCATGACATTTTATTCTCTATAAATAAGATAAGGAAGAAGAGTTGCATTCTAAAATTCTGAGTATAGATGCTACTCTCAAACATTGAAGGTATCATATCATATTTTAAGAAGTATAGAGATGAAAGTTCACTTCTAGTATGGATACAACAACGTCAACAAAAGAGAAATTTTTTTGATGAATAAGATGACCAAGACGAGGAATACAACATGGACTCCCTTAGAATAGAGTACTTCCTAGTTAGGATCGATGCTGCAATTACTTCATTGACTAGTAGATTTGAGCAGATGAAAGCATTTGATAATGTTTTTGGGTACTTGTTCAACTTAGAAAATTTGAAATCCTTAGATGAAGCTAATCTTTGGTTGTGCTGCAAGAATTTTGTGAAAATATTTTCTCATGATAACTCATCCAATATTGATATCAATGATTTTTCAGAACTAATGGTGTTGCAAGTGACTTTGCCAGATTCTTTGATATCAACACCTGAGATTCTGAAGTTTGTTATAGATGCAAATTGCTATGTAAATGTTTCAGTTGCCTATCGAATTCTCTTAACTGATCGTAGCTCGGGCTAAAAGAAGTTTACCAAAATTAAAGTTGTTGAAGAACTATTTGAGATCAATTATATCATAAGAAAGGTTAAATGGCTTGGTTATGTGCACCGTCAAGAAAGATATCTTGGACACTATTGATTTTAATACCGTCTTTGATAATTTTGCATCAAGCAACGACCAAAGAAGTATTTTTTTATGAGAAGCAATGGATAATAGAGTTCTATTCTTTCTTAAGGTAATCATATCAGTTCTAGATATACAAACATATTGTTTTTTAGTCTACATTGTTTTTTGTTCTCAATAATTATCAGACAAGTTAAATTAAATATATATTATTGGATTTGTTTTTCCTTTGTAAATACGAACTGATCATAGATCAGCTGATTGATCAGCTGATTGAGTTCCTTGTGGTGGAACCTGTCCGGTGGTTCAAGTCCCTAACTTGACATGAGTGCTCGTATTTTCTTGGATTTATTCCAGATTTTAATAACGCTATGCTTTCAGTGGTAGGCGACGTGCCCCTCGATAACGAGGTGCCTGTGGTGACTTCGTCAATCTTGAGATTTGCCGGTCCAACTCGGTTCTTCGGAGGTACTCATAGAGGTGAGTGTGCGCTCATGTTTGACTGTTTGTGAGCATATGCGTCTGTAACTGGTCTCCCAAAAAAAAAATAGCCCCTATATGTTATAAGGTTTCATGGTCTAGGGAGGCCGTCACAATGTGTTTGTCAGAGGGCGTCAAAATCCTAGGACCGGCGCTGCCGTGACCACGCACATGATGCTTAGATAAGCACCCAAACATACACACACGAATTTCGTATCTACGTCGACGTCATGACTAATTTTGCTACTTAAAGCTAGGCCAAGGCACTCAAAGCAAGCTCATGGGCGTGGCGAGGTCTCGGACACAAACGTCGATCCACTGCGTCGCCTGCGGTCCGGAAACAGCTCGCGCATCGCCTCCCGTTTGGAGCGACAACGGTGTTCTGAATGTTTCGGAGAACCGAGTGACAGTCCTGTCTGAGAAGGTGCCGACAGTGTCTCAAAGCCCCATTTTTTCAGTAACACGTTCTTCGCCTGGCCGTCCCGCGTGTGGCTTGTCCGCAAGGCTGGAGCTCCTTCGTGGGATGAAGTCAGTACCCTGGGAACGAGAGACGCTAAGCCTTGGCGTGGATTTGATGAGCACCAAGATTCTTCTTCTATGCTAGTATATTGCACTATGCATTTAGGTGCAACGATTCATGCATGACCCCTTGCATATATTCCTCAATGAAACTTCTTTCTGCTAGTATATAGAGAAAGGTGACGGTTCAGAAAGCAATGGGCACGAAAAACGGAAAAAGGAGGTATAGAAGGGGTGGTGTGGCATCAATTAAAATAATCAATTAACCATGTGCATAGATGTTGTACTATCTCCATCTCAAATTATAAGACATTACAAAAATTTTAGAGAATTAAAGCATCTTTAAGTTTAACCAAAATTATAGAAAGAATTATAAAGATTTATGAGATCAAGTAGATATACTATAAAAATATAATTAATGAAGAATCTAATGATACTTAGTTAGTATCATAAATGTTATTATTTTATTATATAAATTTGGTTGACTTTCTAAGATTCTTAGAATGACTTATAATTTGGTACGGAGGGAGTAGATTTTTAAAACCATAGGCTGCATAAAACCATGGTTTGGAGAAAAGAGGAGGTTCTCACATGAAGTTTCTATAGACCACCAGAAAGGCCAAGGTTTTGACAACCATGCGTTTTAAAAAGTATAAGCAATTTTTGTTGCATCCAAATGATGCGTAGATAGCAATGCAAATCTAGTATTTGAACAGCTAGGCAAAAACGTTTTGCATCACCTAAGAGCAAATTTAATAATACAGTCTATTTATTGGTTGTAAGGTTCTTTGTAGTCTTCTTTCAGCCTATCCATATAATAATTAGCTATTCGCTATTAATATATGGTCCGCTTATCTCTCTCACAAATTTTTTTTGTTTCCTATATCTAAGTTACAACCTGTTTCTCCTCTCTTTCTTGTGTCTTCTCTTCTTCACCTCAGCATTTAGCCACACCGGAGGCAACTGTAATACGAGCGGTAGTTGAGGCCTCCACGTCCTTGTGTGGGGCACACCACGTCAACAGGCACGTTTTTGGGTCTGGGTCACACATCTGCAAATTTATCAGGCGAAGCACATGCTATTTAACGCACTGCACCCACAAGACGCAAAGAGGCAGAGAGATCACCGAGATCAGCTCTTTACACGTCCACCCACACACGCGTAGTACGTTTGGCGATGGCAAAGCTCCTTGCCGCTGTCCTCGCCGTCGTCCTGGCGGCTCTCGCCGCCGGCACCGCCACCGGCATGCTGTCGGCGGAGATCGACGACGGCATGCCGCTGATCCACATGCTGCGGCCGCTGCTGCATTCCAGCGGCCACCTGGGCCGGCTCGGCGGCGTGCCATGCGATAGCTGGCGGTTCGCTGTGGAGACGGACACCCTGCGCGACTGGGAAACGGTCCCGGCCCGCTGCGAGAAGTACGTCGGCAACTACATGCTCGGCGGGCAGTACCGCAGCGACTCCCAAGCCGTCGTCGACGAGGCCGTCGCCTACGCCGAGGGCCTGAAGCTCTCCGGCGATGGCAAGGAGGTCTGGGTGTTCGACGTCGACGAGACGACGCTCTCCAACCTCCCCTACTATGCTGAGCACGGCTTCGGGTGCGTTTTGTATATCTTGTTACTAGTATATAGATTATTATAGATTAAAAGGTATAGATATAGATTTAGATATAGAAAGTAGTAAATATAAAATAAACATAGATATAATCATATAAACGTCTATGCAAATATATTGATATACCAATATAATAATATATACAAGATTATAACACACTAGCACTATAGGATTCTCGTATTTTGCCGAGAGCCGGAGCGGTTCGGCAAAGAGCCCTTCCGCATTCGGTAAAGGCTGATTTTCCTGTAGAGGTCTCTCGGTAAAGACTGATTTTATTGCACGGCCATCAGTAAAGAGGTCGACTTTCGGCAAGGTATGATTTTAGCTAACTGTGAACGACGCATGCAGGTCTGAGCCGTACAACTCGACGGCCTTCGGCGCGTACACCAAGTTGGCAAACGCGCCGGCGTTGCCGGAGACGCAGCGGCTGTACAAGAGACTGCAGGAGCTGGGCATCAAGCCGGTGATCCTGACGGGGCGACGCGAGGACAAGCGGGAGTCCACGGCCAAGAACCTCGCCGATGTGGGGTACACCGGCTACGAGAAGCTGCTGCTCAAGTACGCACCTAGTGCCGTTGTCGTCGATTCCATCGACCTGCTGCCTTTATTATTGCTTATTGTGTTCGTTTCTACCACCAAAATAAAAAAAAAAAAAAAAACTGTGAGAATGCGTGTGACGATCGGGCGTATATATATATATATGCAGGCCTCAGGACGCCAGGGTGACTGCGGTGGAGTTCAAGTCCGGCGAGCGGAAGAAGCTGGTGGACGCCGGGTACGTCATCGTCGGCAACATCGGCGACCAGTGGACTGACCTCCTCGGCGAGCCGGAGGGCGATCGCACGTTCAAGCTGCCCGACCCCATGTACTACGTCGGCTAGCTCTTCGATCATACGCTCTTCTACATATATATAATACCCCGATCAGGGCTGGAGCCAAAGCCAACAGCAGCAAACGAACGGACGCGCGCCTGAATGAATAATAATTACTGTTCATCAGTGTATCAAAATAAATGGCCTAATAATTATACGGCAAAGGGATATTATTATAGAGTACTGTATGCTTTGCCCTGTGGCTTACAATCATACCCAGTATAATATTTCAGCTGACTCGCTTGCCCAAGTTACAAAAACAGAACAAAAAGCGGTTCAACCTTAGGTGTACTCTGCTTTGCACCGCAAAGACGAAGGGATGGTTTGTCACAACACATTGGTCAAAGAGTTTTTCGAAAAATGATACTCCCTTCCATTTCAAATTATAAGTCATTACAAGAATCTTGGAGAGTTAAAGCATTTTCATGTTTGACCAAAATTATATAGAGAAATAATAAGATTTATAACATAAAGTGATTATACTATAAAAATAGTTTTTTTTTAGAGAACTGGAGGGGCTTTCGCCCCTACAGATAATTTATTAAAAGAAAAAGACAGTACAACTATAGAAACATATATCTACAATAAAAAACAGAGAAAACAACAGGATCCACTCAGGGAACCTTAAAAGAAACAAAAAACACAGCAGAAAGAGACTACCAGCTA
>Ga0182004_10004469_pt1 | contig 11283 bp, 11 predicted proteins | sample Sormic07211540_1_FD_120479 | JGI IMG/M metagenome (GOLD analysis project Ga0182004, IMG submission 120479) | Endophyte microbial communities from Sorghum bicolor roots, Mead, Nebraska, USA - 072115-40_1 MetaG | ecosystem: Host-associated > Plants > Roots > Unclassified | place: USA: Nebraska...
AATAGGAGAATTTTTAACAACATCCAGGAGTCAGCAATGCAAGTGGCACTAAGGGTAAAGGAGGAGATCGAGCAAAGAAAAAGGGCTTTAGCTTGGGGAGGGACCAATATCGCAGGGGGCATCATGTAATCCTTTTGGGAGTTTTGGCCCTTTTGATCTGTACATAAACCTCTTTTCCCTTCTTAATTGAAAGGCAGAGCTCCTGCCATTAAGTTCAAAAAAAAAAAAATCCCTAGCATTTAGTTCAAATTCTAGATCAATTCCTTGCTCCAACAGGAGCGTAGAATGTACAAGAATGAGGCAGTTCGACAATTTTTTAGATGCAGGTGGGATCTATAGAGGTGTCAATTAAAGAGAGTTATATGATACTAAGATAAGATATTAAGATCCACATGCAACACAAGTATGATCGGAAGTGTAAGTTGCGTAGTAGCGGGTCCAAAATTCTGTATGTTAACAGACCTTATGCAAAATGGACTTAAAAAGTGATTAACATTTATGTTTCCCATAAGCGAATAAACTGTCCTACTCTATTCTCTATGTGAGTTTTGTCTCATCAAAATCTGTGAGACTTGGGATGGAGAGCTGTAGTAGTTGGCATTTCCTCCTTTTGTTATTGATAAATCATAATTGGGTTACTCATCCTCTCATGTGTACCTATCGTGCAGATCAAACCACTTGTGCAGCCAACAAAAGATATAATGAAGGAGCCAATACGAACATTTAAGTGGCACGAGTTTTTCCCCCATGGTATGCCTCGAAATGATGATCTTCTATTAGATATTTTGATATTTGATTACTTGGTTTTTTTAATCTGCAGCAAATAACAACATTGGTGTCGTCATTGCGCTTTGGGCTCCTATTATTCTTGTATGCTTCTTGCCCTTTTTTGTTCTCTTGAACGGTTAGGTTCTGTTGCTCCTGTTTGGACTTACCCTAGTTGAGTGCTTCAGGTCTATTTCATGGATACTCAAATTTGGTATGCAATTTTCTCAACGCTAATTGGTGGTGTATATGGGGCTTGTCGCCGTCTTGGTGAGGTTAGTAAAGCTGGCCAATACATTACTTTATTATTCAGTAGACTGGGGTTGGTTGTGCTTGTGTCATCGTGTGATGTTATTTTGTTATTCTCCTATGCAATCTTCAGCAACAAATGAAATATTTGCTTTTCCTATTTGCCCTCTTTTCCGAGTCTCAGTGTGCAGTCAGGTTCTGGATCGAAATCTTGTAGCATAATAGATAAGTTGAGTTATGTGCTCAAATTCATCTTTTTTTTTCTATTTGCACCAGTTTTTGAGATTGGTATCACCGGATATGATCTTCAGATTTAAGTGTCACTTCCTTTTGAATTTTTCCTGATGCATTTCTCTGTTTGAATATTTAGAAGTTCAAATTCTTCTGACACACCTTTTTTTGTGTGCATGTGTATGAACACTTAGCTTGTTTCATGCATATAGAGCTTTTGGGTTGTACTGTACTTTTTGATGGTTCTGGGTTCTGTATTTAGCTATTTATTAGTGATCTAAGTAACTTACCCTATGCACTGTTACTGGTTTCATGAGATCAGATAAGGACATTGGGAATGTTGAGATCTCGGTTTGAATCTCTGCCTAAGGCTTTCAATCAATGCTTGATTCCATCTGACACAAGCAAGAGGAGAGGATTCCGGGCTGCTTTCTCCAAACCTTCTAAGGTGTGGATTCTTTTTTCTAACAGCTTTTACTTGACACCACGTCTAATGTAGATTCTTGCCATGGAAAGTATTTATTACACATTTTTCGATCACCTGGTACATTTGGATTTTTTTAGACACCTGAGGACACCAAAGAAGAAGAAAAAATAGCCGCAAGATTTGCTCAGATTTGGAATTTAATTATTACAAGCTTCCGCGAGGAAGATTTGATAGACGACAGGTGCACCATCCTGTCTTTACTCATGCATATATAGACTTCCTTGTTTGCCTTCTTGCCAAGGTGTTGTTTGTGATATTTTAAAAAACGGCAGAGAGAAGGACTTGTTACTTGTTCCATACTGTAAAGATCGTGATATGGATATAATCCAATGGCCACCATTCCTGCTTGCCAGCAAGGTATATATTCTTGTAACTTGTTTGCTGCCTATTTCTGTGCTATCTATTTCGATGAACTTTTGTTTCAGTTTCCTTTATTGACTGTATTTCAGATTCCAATAGCATTGGATATGGCCGCAGATAGTGGTGGAAAAGATCGTGATCTAAAGAAGAGAATGAAGTCGGACCCATATTTTACTTATGCTATCAAGGAATGCTACGCTTCTTTCAAAAACATCATATATGCACTAGTGATCAGTTCACGAGAGAGAGGGTATGTTTCACATTATTATGCTTTCATTCATATTACTACACCCTTGACTGTTAAAGCTTAAATTTTGTTTTGAACCCAGCTGATAAAGTTGATATATTATGTGATATTTTCAGTTTCATACAAAAGATTTTCGATATGGTGGATGAGCATATAACAGAAGAGACTTTGATAAAGGAGCTGAACATGAGTAACCTTCCTACCCTAAGCAAGAAGTTTATTGAGCTGCTTGACTTACTGGTATAAAATTACTTATCATTGTTCTAATAATGTTCAATGTGGAATTTTTTAATTCTCATTCCTTCAATGCAGGAAAGTAACAACAAAGAAGAACAGGGTCAGGTCATCATATTGTTCCAAGACATGCTTGAAGTGGTTACAAGGGACATAATGGTTGACCAGCTCAGCGAGTATGGAACCTAGTGACCATTCTACTGTACAAACTTAAAGAGTAGCCTTTAATCGTTAATTATATATTTAAATTTGTTTTAATCATTTTTTTTCTATATGCATGTTTACTTAATGGGGACTTGTTTTCCATGCACAATTCACCTAGTAGTGAGGAATATGTGATATTATATTATTTGGTTACAAAATGGCTATTAAATAAGTTATTCGGGCGTAATGAGAGTTGTTTCTTTTTTTTGGTTGGTGGGTATAGTCGTTCAGAATTTCCCTGTTGTCTCCTATAACATGGTGTCCGTAATGGGACAGTTTGGGCATATTTGGTTGGTAGCTAATGTTGTCACACATGTTTTGCTAAGGTGGCTAACGTTAGTCCACACGTTTGTGCCAAGGAAAATAGCCACCTAACCTTAGGTAAAGTTAGGCAAGAAACATGAGTCTATAACATGTGAACCAAAAAGCTAAGAAGTTAGAGACTAAGTTGTGGGAGGGACCACAAATTTTGTGACTAAAGCTGTGGCCGCCTCAGTTTTGGCGTGGTAAATCTAGTTGCCAATTGAACATGCCTATCTTATTATACAAAAACATCACACTGTTCTCGATAGACAAAAACAATATATTTGTTCATAATGAATAGTTTGCAGTTACTCATGTGCAATGTTTTCCTAAACGCTAAACGGTAAATAGTCGGTCACCTGCCGTTTAGCCATTATTCGGGCTAAACAGTCCATTAAACGGGCTAAACAGATGGTTAAACGGAAACGGTGTACCACTGTGTAGCGTTTACACGGCGTTTAAACGGTCTAAACGGCCGTTTAGGCGAACAGTGCTCATGTGGCCACACATAGTTTTTCATCGATATCTTTGGTGATCACAGCTAGGTTCTTGGTGGTTGTTTATTGTATTTTCTTTTGATATATCTATTATTATCATTATCTCTATGGCAGCCTATTGGAATCAATACATGGTCCAAATAATAAAAGATCTGAAGGAATGATGCCACTTGACCAACAAGTTCAGTTGTTCACAAAAGCTATTGATTTTCCTGTAAAGAAAACACAAGCATGGAATGAAAAGGTTCTGTTTCTTGTCTGACTTTATTTATTATTTTCTAGTATTAATAAAAAATATTTAATTTTGAATAAAGTTATTTTTTGTGATTATGCTTACTTATTGGTTTCAGATAAAAAGGCTTCGACTTCTGCTCACGGTGAAGGAATCAGCTATGGATGTCCCTACAAACCTGGATGCTAGAAGGAGGATATCTTTCTTTGCTAATTCTCTTTTTATGTCGATGCCAGATGCCCCAAAAGTGCGGCAAATGTTGCCCTTCTCGTAAGTTTTACTCACTATAAGATCTATGCTACAACATTCCTAGCTGGCTTGTATGTTTCACTAGTAAGTGATATAAGCGATAACAGACTTCCATTTTGTCCTATTTTGCTTCTATTTTACTTAGATATTCAACACTATTTTCAGTTAAATAAAACTTGTTGGTTCTTTTATGTCTCTTTCGAGAAAGGAAGCTCATCCTTACTTAGTGACCAACAAAACATATTATCTCCAGCTGGATGGTAGTATCTTGTAGATAAACTAGAAGAGAGATGAAAATATCTATAACTGTACACTTTAACATTTTTTGTTATTCTTTTGAGTAAACTATACACCTTTATTCCATGAAGTTATTGACTACAAGTGATTTATTGTGGCAGTACAACCCAAAGCTTTATTGGCCACTGGCTTAAATTATCTATGAACATTACTGACTAACATGTGATACAATTCTATTCATATGCTCAAATCATATTGCTTCATTTTCTGAACTTTTGTTAACTAGAGTTACAATTCATGTTCTAATTACCCTTGTTTTGAATCCTCTTCACTGGGTGCCTATTGCAGTGTCTTGACTCCTTATTATAAAGAAGACGTTCTTTTCTCTTCACAAGCACTAGGGGAACAGAATGAGGATGGGGTTTCTATCCTTTTCTATTTGCAAAAAATCTACCCAGGTTCTTTGCTGAAATGTTGATTTGTGGCTAGACACACCTCAATATTTCCACAAATTTTTCTGATAATCAAAACAATGTTTTCTATCCAACATCCTTGCAGATGAATGGAAAAATTTTCTTGAAAGGGTGCATTGTGAGAGTGAAGATCAACTCCACGAGACCGAGCAATCTGAAGAGCAGCTTCGCCTTTGGGCATCATACCGGGGACAAACTTTGACAAGAACTGGTAATCATCTTTGGCTTCTGTTATAGCTGCTATTATACTTCTCTCAATGAAACTTCTTTGTATATAGTACATGTTCGATAATTTCATTAATTTAATAATTGTTGTGCTTTCTTACAGTAAGGGGGATGATGTACTACAGACAAGCTTTAGTCCTTCAGGCTTTCCTTGATATGGCCAGAGATGACGGTATTTTCTGAATACTTGACAGCTGATCCTATTTCGATACTCTAAACATTGTATGACTGTTTCATTATGTTGCTTTCCTCAGATCTTATGGAGGGTTTTAGAGCAGCTGACCTGTTATCTGAATCTGATGAATCGCAACTTTTGACTCAATGCAAAGCTATAGCTGACATGAAATTCACATATGTTGTGTCATGCCAGCAATATGGTATCCAGAAACGTTCTGGTGATCCACATGCACAGGATATTCTGAGATTGATGACCACGTAAGTCTTCATTTAAAATCAAATACTCTGCTTCATCCTTATGGTATTTCATGCTTACATCACAACTAGACTATGTTCTACTCCCTCCATACCCAAATTAGCTGACGTTTAGGACATAATTGTGCTTACCAAGGAGCCATTAATTAGAGGGTATTTTTCCCTGTCTACCCCTATTAAATAGGGTATCGGGTGCATCCTCTACGAGAAAACTACTCTGGTCAACCGGTTAGTGCAGCAAGGCCATAGGGTGATGTGCAGTGTTCGACTCTTGGTGGCCACAAATTTTTGCGGGGGTTTGTTTTTATTGTTTGCCTGCATGCCGGCGCTCCATTTCAGCTGGGCATGCAGCCGCATGCGGCGCTTGGACTGCTTCGACGCGCTGATTGGGCGGTGACAAAGGCGACCGAGGCGACACAATTAATTGCTGCTTCGACGCGAGTGCTTATTGGACGGTGACGAAGCCAACCGAGGCGACACAGCGAAGCAAGGAGCGCAACAGGCAAGGGCAATCATGTCCTAAACATAGCATGCGGGCGAGGAACGACATTTTTTGCGAAAATAAGCCTTGAGTCTAGGACTCCAACTAATATAGGTATGGAGGGAGTATTTACTGAGTACCCACAGGAGAACATATTATGATTCTGTAGTAAAATAGAGCAAAATTGTGTTTTGATAATATTGTCCTGGTCTCCCAAGATATAAGTGAAAGCAGGAAGAATTGTTATAATGCATGGCTTGTATTGCATTGCATTGAGCCTCTCTGGTGGTATATATAGAGTACATATGGCAAATTAAATTACAATATCCTAACTACTAAATATATTGTAAAATCCCCCGCAATCTTAGCGGGAGCATCGCAGACAGTATGGAGAAGAAGTAGAAGGCTAACATCCCCTTGCAATTGTAGTGATGTCGCAATTTAAATGCTGCAACTGGAGTAGAAACCAACGAGTAGCTCATGCAGACGATTGCCCTTTTTAGTCGCCGAAGTAACCATGTTTGAGGTGGATGCGGTTGTAGTCGTGGAGAGAGCAGACGCTGCTACCTGAAGGCGAGTAGTTCAGGTGGATGATCTTGCTCAAAGGCAATCAGTCTTGATGCAAGGTATGGCGTGATGTTGGTGATGAAGACCCAATCAACATGATGAAGACCATTGCAGACAGACGATGCACAAGAGATTGCACACATGGCACAACAATGTAGATGCAATAGTTAGAGGACACATGAACATGGGTGGTGGTGCTGCGGCCCAAGGAGGCAACACAGTAGCAACCCTGTTGCTCGAAGAGGATGTGTGTAACCCAAGGAGGCAACACAGTAGCAACCCTGATGAATGTCAGAATCCCAGTGGATCGCGCACAATTGGTTGATCAGACCGAGTACGCGTGAGGCGGGATGGGATGACTGAGAGATGACGTGGGCATCACATGTGCGGCCTGCAGTGCTGCTGTTTTGTTTTTGGCTTCGTGACTGTTTTTGGCCTTAAGGTCACCTTGTACATATAACCTCCTTCCCGCTTAATTGAATGGCAGAGCTCCGTGACTTCTATTTTTATTCCCTTTACAAGATCGATTTAGGTTCCTTTTCCTGTTCTTAGTTTTCTTTGCTTTGACCATTGCAACACATTGTTTTATGTTACTTATATTGAAGCCCTGAGCTTCACAGAGATTGAAAGGAAAATCTCCTCTTTGGCAGTTATCCGTCACTTAGGGTTGCCTACATCGACGAAGTCGAAGAGCCTAGCAAAGACAGAAATAAGAAAATAGAGAAGGTTTACTACTCCGCATTGGTGAAGGCAGCAGTAACTAAGCCTGATGATCCTGGCCAGAAACTTGATCAGGTACTGCAAAATGATTTTCAATTCAGTGTTGGTCGTGCTGGATTGATCAAATTATATTGTTTTGTTCCTACTATAGTTTTTTTTACTTCTGCACTTCTATGTAGTATGTACTGGATCTTCCTTTTTTCCTGTAGCATAAGCATGTTATAGTGGTTTTTTTTTGTTGTAGTCTGTGGATCTGTAATACACCCATTATGGGGCTTGAACTCACAACCACAAGGTTAAGAACCTTGTGCTAACTGAGCTAGGTGGGCTTGACATGGGAGGAGGCAATAAAAATGGACTTAAAGATGAAATATATCTAGAGAATATGAGTGCAGAGGAAGCAGCTGTCTGCCTGAACCATGAACAGGCTTTAGATCCACTAACAATATCTCTATATATTTATTTTCTGGCTTTGTTGTTTTTGTTGTTGTGGATATTGCTCATTCCAAAATTTAATCCATGCCAAAAAAGTTTTACTTTGTAACCTAGAGCTAAATTTCCTGGCTATGCATGCACTATAAATTGACACTATGTATTCTAGATTTGTTTGGCACTTTTGAGGTATGCTGACAAGATGGTGTAAAGGGAACAATATATGATCTATTGCGTCATTGAATTGGTCTATGATATTTCACTAGTACTGTACAAGAAATGTAGAATACTCAAATGGTACCTATTAGAATAAATGTATTTCCTGATCTCTTGGTGCCAAATGAGGATAAACCTGTTTACCTGTCATATTTGCATCTTTTTCTGCATAGGATATATATAGGATAAAGCTTCCAGGGAATGCAATGCTAGGTGAAGGAAAACCAGAAAACCAGAACCATGCCATAATTTTCACACGAGGTGAAGGTCTCCAAACCATCGACATGAATCAGGTATGCATCAATTGGTTCCTTTTCTTCCATGACAGATTATGTGACAGTTTTTTACTATACCATTTTATCATAACAGGAACATTATATGGAGGAGACTTTGAAAATGAGGAATTTGTTGCAAGAGTTTCTGAAGAAACATGATGGTGTGAGATATCCATCAATACTTGGTGTAAGGGAACATATCTTCACCGGCAGGTAAACCTAAATTTATGTTTAATTTCTGAGTTTATTAGTGCCATTTAGTTGGACAATCAATGTATAAGCTCTCAATTCTTCTACAGTGTTTCTTCTCTTGCATGGTTCATGTCAAACCAAGAAACAAGTTTTGTGACCATTGGACAACGTGTACTTGCCAATCCTTTGAGGTGATTCATCTTATTATGGACATTTCTATACCACATCATTACTTCACCTGGTTCTTAGCAAGCTTCTTCGTGATAATTAATATGTTGGAGTTTCTTGTCAAGATTTTTATTTCCAAATTTGCAATGAACTAACAGTTATTGGAATTTCCATCTTAATATTATATGTATTCAGTCAAGTTGGCATGCTTAGCTTGTTTTTCCTCTGTGAGTACTATAATTCATTAACTGATTTTTTTTTTGTGTGTGTGTGTTTGTCCTCGCAAAAATCTTTGTATCCAGAGTTCGGTTTCATTATGGGCATCCTGATATCTTTGATCGACTTTTCCACCTGACAAGGGGAGGTGTAAGCAAAGCTTCTAAGATTATCAATCTTAGTGAAGACATATTTGCTGGTATGCCATTGTTTCCCCTGCCTCCCATTATTGCTTAATCTCAATGGAAATTATTTTGCTAATATATTTGTTACTTGATGATAGGATTTAACTCAACATTGCGTGAAGGAAATGTTACACATCATGAATACATGCAAGTTGGCAAGGGCAGAGATGTTGGTCTCAATCAGATCTCACTATTTGAAGCAAAAATAGCAAATGGTAATGGTGAACAGACGCTGAGCCGTGACGTCTACCGACTTGGACATCGTTTTGACTTTTTCAGAATGTTGTCCTGCTACTACACTACTATTGGTTTTTACTTCAGCACAATGGTATAAACTTCTCCCTTGACTTCTCAACTTTTAAAACTATTGATTTAATCTGACCTTTGTGACTTTTTCTGTCCTTCTCAGATAACAGTTTGGACAGTGTATGTATTCCTCTACGGGCGTCTGTATCTTGTCCTCAGTGGCCTTGATGAAGCACTAGCCACTGGAAAGAGGTTTATACACAATGAGCCTCTCCAGGTTGCTCTAGCTTCGCAGTCTTTTGTGCAGCTTGGCTTCTTGATGGCGCTGCCTATGATGATGGAAATTGGTCTAGAGAGAGGATTCAGAACTGCATTGAGTGACTTTGTACTTATGCAGCTCCAGTTAGCATCTGTGTTCTTCACATTCTCTCTTGGGACCAAAACTCACTACTACGGAACCACACTGTTACATGGAGGAGCTGAATATAGAGCTACAGGGCGTGGATTTGTGGTCTTCCATGCCAAATTTGCTGAGAACTATCGATTGTATTCACGAAGTCATTTTGTGAAGGGCATCGAACTGATGATTTTGCTCATTGTGTATGAAATATTTGGGCAGTCATACCGAGGAGCTATTGCGTACATTTTCATCACAATTTCCATGTGGTTTATGGTTGTCACCTGGCTCTTTGCCCCATTCCTGTTTAATCCTTCTGGGTTCGAGTGGCAGAAAATTGTGGATGACTGGACTGACTGGAATAAGTGGATCAGTAACCGTGGAGGTATTGGGGTGCCACCAGAGAAAAGTTGGGAGTCATGGTGGGAAAAAGAGCAGGAGCCTCTTAGGCATTCTGGAAAGCGTGGCACTGTTCTTGAAATAGTGCTTGCATTGCGCTTCTTTATCTACCAGTATGGTCTTGTTTATCATTTGAACATCACCACTCACACAAAGAGCGTTCTGGTAATACACATCTCATTTAGTATTGTGAGATATCTTTCTGATTTATAGATATCAGCAAATGCTGTATAGGATGTATTCAAACATTTATTGATGTTCTTTCCAGGTTTATTGCATCTCATGGGTCATAATCTTTGTCATTTTGCTTGTGATGAAGGTAAGCATGTGCTCTTATCACTCTGGTTTGTTTAATTTTGAATTTTTGATGCCTACCCGTGAGTGACACTGGCTAGTTGTACATGTAAAATACATGCATAATAACCACTTGCACATGTGAAATGCACATGCGATTTTAATGCTCAAAAGTTAATAGAGATTTGTGCAAGGATACTGCAATGGGTTTGGTGAACTAAATACCGGAATCTGTGGTGTCCCACTGGAAGGTTGCATGTTTAGAGGGTCCTAGAAGCATGTTTACTATGTTTTTTTTACCAGCTTAGAAATTAGAATGGATTGTTTAGGCTATTACTTGATCGAATAGGTATATCCTTGACGTGAAATGCTGCTGACTGTTGGCTACGTGCTCTATCGTTTGCAGACTGTATCAGTTGGCAGGAGGAAATTCAGTGCAGAGTTCCAGCTTGTGTTCCGGTTGATCAAGGGTCTGATATTCATAACGTTTATCTCTATTATCATAATATTGATAGCAATCCCACACATGACAGTTCAGGACATCTTTGTTTGCATCCTTGCGTTCATGCCGACTGGGTGGGGTTTGCTTCTGGTAAGTAGTTGCTGCTGCATGGTTTCTTTGTTTGGCTGACGGTTGGGTTGTGACCCTCCCTCACGTGTTGTTGGTTTCAGATAGCACAAACTATGAGGTCAGCTATTTCACATATGGGGCTATGGGGATCGGTCAAAGCGCTTGCCCGAGGCTATGAGATCATCATGGGCTTGCTGCTGTTCACCCCGATCGCATTCCTAGCTTGGTTCCCGTTTGTTTCGGAGTTCCAGACAAGGATGCTATTCAACCAGGCCTTCAGTAGAGGTCTGCAGATTTCTCGTATCCTAGGTGGACACAAAAAAGACAGGGCTGCACGGAACAAGGAGTGAGTAGCCGATTAGGTAGATGGAGGGTGGTGTCGTTGGGCAATTTAACTAGTTGGCACCCTCCCTCTTGACTGTAAATGGTAGTTTCTCTTTGAACTCTGTTGGACGATAATATGTAAGTGTGTGTATGTGTGTGTGTGTGTGTGTGTGTG
>Ga0182004_10004470_pt1 | contig 11282 bp, 10 predicted proteins | sample Sormic07211540_1_FD_120479 | JGI IMG/M metagenome (GOLD analysis project Ga0182004, IMG submission 120479) | Endophyte microbial communities from Sorghum bicolor roots, Mead, Nebraska, USA - 072115-40_1 MetaG | ecosystem: Host-associated > Plants > Roots > Unclassified | place: USA: Nebraska...
CCACCATGCTTGGAACACCTTAAAATCACAAGGTATTTTGGTCAGCGACTCCCAAAGTGGACGATGTCAACAGCAGTCGCACCACTTAATTTGGAGATTGAGGACGCTAATGATGGATGATTTGGCCTGCTGCACAGAACTTCCTAGTGGCTTGAGTCAGCTCCCCTGCTTGGAGCTCCTACAGATTAGAAGGGCTCCAGCGATCAAGCAAGTTGGGCTTGAATTCCTACAACCAAACAATCAGTTGTGTTTCCTTTTCCAAGATTGCAGAAACTATTGTTTGATGGGATGGTCGAATGGGAGGAATGGGTGTGGGAGGAACAGGTGAAAGCCATGCCAAACTTGGAGGTGTTCGTTCTCCAAATGTGCAAGTTGAGGCGTGTGCCACCTGGCCTTGCCTTCCACACAAAGGCTTTGAAGAAATTATATTTATATGATCATCTAAATAAAGACTGAAGACCATCTAAGTATTCATATCTACCTTTGCCACAGTTAGGAAAGACTGAAGACCATCTAAGTATTCATCACAATTACGGTTCCGAAGATACATCCAATGCCTTTGATCCTCCATAGTCTACAAAAGACAATTCAAAATGGGAGAACAATCCACAACACAATTATTTTGGCATAATTGATTGACACATGGTCAACAAAAGTTCATAATTGTTTTCCTCAAAACAAAGTTCAGAATTAATGCTGCAGGTTTAGAATGCAAAGTTCTTGCTGAGAGCTCACCATGATGGCCAGTTCTGGGAGGCAAAACATAGGTGGAGGATGACGACAGCGAAGCACAAACTACGAAGATCATTAAGAGTAAGCGATCATGCACTGCTGCAGATATCAGATTAATCAACGAGTAAGCAAACAGGTTCCATTTGTCATGCAATTGAGTTTCATGCTCACGCAAAATAAAATTACGATGCTATTATTATTTATCTGGGCTGATCGAATTTTATATGGTCCATGTGCTAACCTGAGCTGAGTTGCTGAGCACGCCAGGCAACGAGGAGGATGGCGTTGTTGGATTGACAATGAATCAAAAACAGAGCAGAGCACAGCGAACTGAAACGGCCGAGATCGCGCTGGCCTTAGCTTGCGTGCCAACGCCACGACCCGGCTGTCCCCAGCCGCAGGCGCCTGCGTTGTGCCTGCCACAAATCTGGCCGGCTGCCTAGTTCTTCGTGCACGCCTGCCCCGCCACGCGCAAGCTGCCTGATGACACACTCCCGCGCCCTTCCGCCCGCCTCGTCCTCCGTGGGTCCGCGGGCGGACGGCAACTTGTCGTGCGCGCCTGCCATGGACTCTCAGTCCTCGGACAGTCGCTCGCGCTCCCGTGGCCGGCCGCGCGCCGTGCTGATCTTGCTGATGAGTGACGCGTGAGCTACAGCTGGGAGACGCTGCACTGCAGTGCAGCAAGCTTTTCTGATATATATATAGCATTATGAAAATTGGACTTCGGAGATATACCATCTCGCAACGGGGCTTCACCAGTCTACCATTATGAAACACGACACAATCGCTAGAATGCCATCGGATGGATTTCAGAGCCTTTTATTCCCCTTCTACCCTTGCCTTCTTGTATATTCTTTCACAAGCTGCCGTTGGGACGGAATGAAGACACCGATTACTTCCACCCCAGAACGGATCAAGCGATTGGGTGGTGCTGTCCTTGGCGAGCGGCTCTGTATGGCGAGTGGCTCCGCACGGTGAGCGCCCCCTCCTCCATGGTGTCGTCCCTTCCCACGCTGACGCTGCTCTTCCAGGCTGCAGCTGCATCTGTCCGTGAACTGCTATGCACGCGGACCAAGCAAGCGCGCGGAGCAGGCAGGCGCGCGGAGCAGGCCGGCGTGAGGGAGTTGGCGGCTGTGGCGCGGGGAGGCAGACGGTGCGGGGGAGGGTTGCTGTGGGGGCTCGGCGTGGGTGCTGGCCTGGGGAGCTCGGCGTTGGAGAAGACCGAGTGCGCCCACGCTCGTTCCGAAGTCGCAAAAAAAAACTCCGTTGTTAAAGATCCATGCTCGCACGAGAGAAATCGGCACGACCCATTTAACGCGCGGCCCATTTAACTCGCGACTGTTATCCAATTCAAGGCTGTTACAGACAGTTACGTAAGCGTACATATGTAATATCGAAATAACTACAGACATGAGAAATAGGCGCATCTTAAATAAAACGCGCCTCTGTGAATCCAAAATTATTACAGATGCCTGGCTAAACAAGCGTCTGAAGTTTTAGAGTGAATACAGTCGCGTCTAAATAATAAACGTCTGTGATATATGTTTTACAGACGCGTGTAACCATGATGTCCGTAGTATTATTACAGATGCTTGTTAGTTATGCGCGTCTGTAGTGATTTACTACAGACGTGTGTCTAAATTGACGTCTGTAGGGAAGTAACGGCTATAACACTTTTTTACATAGTGTGATGTGAAGCACCTAAGCTCATTGGAGAACTTTCCTTCTGATGTCCACCTGGACGTGTTAAAAAACACTCACCTGGAGAGGATCTCTAATCTACCGAAACTGCAGAAGCTCATCATCGTCATGTGCACAAAGATGAAGGTACTGGAGGGCATACCTGCACTACAGAGACTCAATATGGAGGATTATGACATGGAAACAGTCCCCAGGTATCTGCAGGATGCAAACCCAAGGCATCTGCAGCTAGATTGTTCCTTATCGCTGCTCACTTCCGTAGCAGCAGGGAAGTCTGATCCTGAGTAGGACAAGTTTTGCCACATCTAGCAAGTCAAGGCCTACGCAGATGATAAAGGCAGTTCAAGGAAGTGGCATGTGTACTCTACACAAGGGATCCTTTCTGCTTCAAAACAAATATCACCCTCTGGAATTTTCAGATACTCTGTTTTACTGGGTCTGATTTTGTTTCCTTTGGTTTCCTCCAATTGATCCAATGTCCCAACTGCAGCATCCACAGCACGCATCCACCTCAAGATATATGCTTGTCTTAAAACGTGTTCCATTGAAAAGGAGTCGATGGTAGGAGAACGACGTGTTTGCGCACAAGCGGCAACCTCTCTGCCAACTGTTCAGGTAAATTTGCCAACACACGCGGCAACTACATGGTTCCACCTTGGAAACATCTTGTGCCCATTCTTCGTAATAGTACATTGCAAATCACATCATATAAAACATACACATGAACGGGTGCAGGTGCATGCATATCGTCATTTAGAGCCCGTTCGTTAATGGGCTGGAATGGCCTGGAACTGTTCCGGGACAGAAATCATCCATTATTTTATACTGGGCTGGAATTGTTTCAACCATTCTAGGCTGGAAATGGCTAACCAAAGGGACCCAGTTGGCTGGCTACATCAAGCGTGCCTGTACCGCAACGGAGCCAGGCGCATGGCCTCCTCTTCCGACCAATGGATCCAATCCGCAGGGTATCTGGCTGGTAGATCTTACATGACCAGGTACGGGGCTTCGCCGGAAACGTCTTGAGCTAATATGGGATGCTGCATGAACGAACTCTGCTCTCTAATGTGAGTATGCAAATGATGCTGGGCATTCGGTTAATCTGCATTTGTACCAGCAGTTGATGAGATTCTGCCGCTTTCACAACAGAGAACAGAGAAGATAGTGTGAGCGCAGCGTTGCACGTCTGTGGACTGCCTGGTGTAAAAATCAAGACCTACTGTACTCTGTTTTCCTCTATTTTCTTTCTTCAGTGCCCAATTGGCGAATTCGCATGTTCCACTGTGCAGCCTGGGAATCTTGTCATTTCTGATACATCCGCTGGCCATTTGGATTTTTATATTTTTATACATCTTAGTTAAAATATTGGATATTAGACATCCGATGGATATCAGCTGTATTATGCATGTATTTGATATCTGATATAAATATCGGAACATGTATCTAATAATTTATTTTCTTTTTGCATATCCAAGAGAAGATTCTCTTAGATTGGTGAGAAATATCTGAACCATTTCCATCCCTAGCAGTGTGTGTCTGCTGCGGATAAATATTTGTATCATTTGCATACTTGGCGTTGCAGGCACGGGTGATCCATGGAGTACCAGTGACCTGAGTGGGTATGGGTTTGGGAAATAAATTTAACCCATGATGTGTCATGGATTTTTAACCGGCAAATTCATATCCTTAGGTATGGGTTTGAGTTGGGAAAACACAGTGAGTTTGTGGCCCATTGCCATCACAATCAGCTGGTAATAAATGACACCAATAATCATTACACCGTAGCGTTGCTTTCCATAGTTGATTTCTTTGCTGGTTGTTGGGGAACCCATATGGAATATGCGCCAACTCTCCCTTGAAAAAGGCCTAATCATTACCGGAATCCCGGCCTTTGCCGAGTGCCGGATGCTTTGCCTAGTGCCAAACATCGGGCATTTCGGTAAAGAGGCCCTTTGCCGAGTGCAGAGCCTGGGACGCTTGGAAAAAAAATGCACTAGGCAAAGAGGCCCTTTGCCTAGTGCCAACCACAGGGCACTTGGCAAAGAGGTCTTCTTCGCCTAATGCCACCCATAAACACTAGGCAAAGAGGAAACACTCGGCAAAGGGTTAACAACGTTAGTTACACAACCGATACCGTTACATCTTTGTCGGGTGTTATAAAGTTAGAGGCCGAGTATTAATAGAATTTAATGTAGTAGCTTGAGATGAGTCGAAGGTCGTGGTGCAAAGTTAGAGGCTGAGGCACTATCAATATCAGTCGAATTGGGGAGCGCAAGCAATGCGCAGGCCAGGGGCCCATGGCCGGGGGATCCATGAGTATACCCCTGTATATTACAGGTATTCAGTGCTTGCTTCCTATCCCACCTGAGTCACGATGATTTGAGTACGCGATCCTTCCAATTCCTGAACGTGATCGTCATTTCCTTTCCATTGCGGTGACGGCATGCTCGGCGACCTCGTGGGAATCACGGTCATGGAGACGTGGACTTACAGTTTGACGGCAGCACCATGGCAGGCGCGACCTCGTCGGCGTGCTGCAGGCCTGCGGCCCTGCCGGTCAGCACAGCACTCAGGCACTCAGCAGGTTCAGGTCGGCGCCGTGACTTCGTTTCAATTGTCCTTCTAGTTTTCTTTTGATCCATGATCCTGTCCTGTCTCCCTTGGAGGCCTCAACTGTATCCTGCCTCTCCCTGTTTTGTCAGTTGCATTGATTTTGATCAGTTATCCGTTTTCAATTCAGTTCGCCAGTTTGGCATTCCGCGACTCCGTGACTCTGTGGTTAGCGGTAAGTAATTGCAGTTGGGTTCCAGTTTAGTTATCAGTTATAGTGACCTTATTTTCTAAATTTAAATTCTAATTCAAATATATTTTTTGGACATGTTAGATGTTGCCAAAGAAACATTTTTCTAGTGCTCAAAAAAGCAAAAAAAAAAAAGAAAAGAAAACTAGAAGGTCAACTGAAAGAATCACAAAAGGGTGCAATACATAAGTTTTTTTCAAGTTCAAGGAATGCTGAAGTCAATCAATATCAAGGGCAGGAATATGATCAACCAATAATCGCACAAGCTAATGGCAATGACAAGCTGATGCCAATGAAGGTGCTACAGAATCAGATCGTCTAACATACAAGTTTCTATGTCATACGGGCATAGAAACAGCAGGACCGTTCCCTGGCCATCGAACGGCCGCTCGCGGGAGATGAACGTCCACTGAGCCATAGCCTAATTGCACATGGCCCACTTGTTTGCTGAGCCCTATAAGAGAGAGAAAAGAGCGCGAGGACGGGAAGAAAGCCGCGAGATGGCAGTAAAATAGGTCGCCGCCGACAGGAAACGGCGCCAATGAGGGGAGCCATGGAGCCACTCGTTGGACTGGGCTCTCTATGTTAGTCATTTTGTTCTAATATATTTTCTTGCTTCTTTAAAATTGATTGAACTCCATGTTGTTTCAAACTTCGATATTCTTGTTTTCCCTTTTCTCATGGAGGAATCCGATGCCTCAAAATCTGATTAGAGCCGCCGTGTTTCTAGGGTGATGATGAAGAACTTTCTTTAGATGGAATTGATTATGCATTAACATCAAAACGAGTAAGAGCTGCTCTATTTCTGATATGGATCAATCCCCACAATCACACACTACATTTGCCACAAACCTTACATTTATTGGCGTCACAAAGAAAATTTTCAGATTTGCAAGCTTTTGAAATTGAAATGGCAGATGATGCAGGAATTGGACCAAAAGCTGCACATGAGTTGGCTACTCGACAAGTTGTTGGACCACTCAATCTTAGCTACACCATTTGTAACCACAAGAATTACTTGCGGACCAAGCACCAAAGAGAGATGAAATATGGCCAAGCAGGGAGCATGCTTTATTTTCAAGACAAATTGCCACCATTCCAATATGCTGAACAACTTACAATGGACAAAGAGAATAACTGTGAAGCTCAAATGACCATCAACAGCTTCACGGAACTGTTGACTGGACCAATTAGTGTTGATCTTTTTACAAAAGATTTATTTTAAAACACTTTGGTTTGGTACAAGTCTGAAGGATTTGGAGGGGAATTCAGTCCTGCTTTTGCTAAGTTTCAAGTCAACATTCTAGGATAATGGAGAAGAACTTTAGTCTGTACTTATGTTCCGTTGAAGTTTCCATCTTTTGCTCTAGTTGAAGTTTCTAAGATGTGGAATTCTAGACCAATTAAACACTTTCAGATTCTGGGAGCATGAATATCTTTGGTTCTGTAACTTGTCTTCCATCTGTTGGGCGTGTGTGTTACTCACTTTCCTGTCTCCTTTTTTTGGCACTCGATCAGGACAAGGGCTTTGGACAAGGGCAATATGCGATCAGGAGAAAGTGGCCTATGCCACCGAGAGGTGTTACCTCGGAGTTGGGACCTGAAGCTTAGAGACAAAATTTAGATGTCTAGGCCTATAAATAAGAATATTTTTGAAATCACTACTGCAAAAAGGAATTTCACTACAGAGGCGGGTCAATATAGAGTCACCTCAGTAGTGGCCGTCAAAATGAGCTGCATCTAAAAATTGATTTCTAAAGATAGGTACTGTTTCTAGGCATTATTTACTACCACCTCTAAAATTCAATTTGTAGCTACCTCTAAAATTGGAGTTACATAGTAAATTTGAATTTTTAAACTTTCTCGGATCCAGAAACGGCCAAAAACAAAGTTGTAGATCTCAAGAAGTTACACAACTTTGTAGTTCCCAACTTTTTCATTTGAAATCATCTGTGAATGAATAATGGTTGAATTTTTCACAATTAAAAATTTGATTTTTTTCAACAACCACAGATGGAGAAACCACCAAAATAAAAGTCGAATAATTCTGCTGGACTGACCAACACTTACCGGCGTGCCATGGCCATGTTTGGTTCCTTCACATAGCACTTTGTAACACTGTAGACCCCTGTAGCAGCAAAAAAAGGGTTCCAGCTCCAGCACAAATGAACCGGAAATAAGAAGGAGCAGCCGGAGCCACGTTTCCGGTGCTCCGCTGGCTCCTCCACAGGACATTTACAGTCACGGAGCCGGAGCCTAGGCGAGCTGCGCCAAACACGCTCATAGTCTTGTCCCAGCACCCAGCATGGTGACAAAATAATACTCTTGCATTGCCACCCTAAGTAATGTTCATTTATTTGATAAAGCAAACCCGATGTCCATATTACTGTGGCATGGTATCTGCATCCGATGCAGTCGCACGCGAAAGCTTCCAGCCACATCTAGACATCTCTGAGGCAGGTGCAGGTTAGTGCAGAGCACCATGCCATGTACACTGTGCTACATCTAGACATCCAGATGGGTGATTAAATTATTTTTAACATAATTCAACTTGCTTTTGTGTTAACTTGGTTTGGTACCTTTTTTAGACAAAGGATAGATAGTCTATCCGGCTTCATTCACCCAAACTGGATGAACTCAGGTCAAATTATTACAAAGTCTTACAAAGTGTTACGGCGAAAGCCAAAGACTAACACGACCGAGATCATAAGTAAACAAAGAAAGACCCAATAACTGCAAAAAGTCCGACACACGAAGACCAATGTAAAGCAATCCTAAAAACAGATAACCACCCAAAGGATGAGAACATCTGGAGACACAAAGTTTCAAGAGCCCGACAAGCGTCGACTAACTGTTGCTGATGGTATTCAAGATGCTATAACATGGCCCATTCACGGAGCTAGAATGTCCCTCTGAATAGCACCAGCAAAAAGGATTTTGGTCTACATTTATCAAAAACAATTTCATTTCTTGATATCCACAGCGACCAACATAAATACGGCGGCGACGGTCAATAAGTTTAGATTGTGATTAGATCCCCCTCCTTTTGACCAATGATTAAAAAGTTCATTAGCATCCATGGGTTGCCCAAAACCATGTGTACTGCTGTGTACAGAAATTTAGCATAGGCACAATTAAAAAAACAAATGCTAGATTGATTCTGAAGTATTACACCAATTTCTTTTTGCTAAGTTGTCCTTTGTTAAAAAACCCCCTTTTTTAAGTACCGCATAAAGACTTTTATTTACATAGATAACTTGGCACACCAAATTTCCTGTCAGACCTGCACACCACTATTGACTAAATACGCATACATTGATCGAACTGTAAATAAACCTCGAGTTTAGAGACCAAACAAAGACGTCATTTTCAACTTGTAGCTGCAAAGTTGCTACTGATGCAACGATCCTATTCCAATCCCTAAAGTTATTTCTCACTAATGTTCTCCGAAAAGAAACATTAAGTGGAATAGACGACAACACATTTGACACAGTGTCGTGTTTCCTCTGTGCACTATGTTGAACAACCTTTGGAATTTAGTTCAGAGAGAACAGCTCCCAATCCAAATATCTTCCTAGAAACTCGTTTATTTTCTATTTCTTACATTAAATATTCCAAGTTGCATGACCTGATTTTTAACATTTAGAAGGCCTTTCCAGAAATGTGAACCCGTTGCCTTCTTTTGAACTTCTCCAATTGTTTTATTTTTTAAATATTTGTTTCTAATCAGTTGTTGCCATAAGCCATCTTCGTTACACAATTTGATCCACCATTTGCTAAGCAGGCATCTATCTCTAGAATTAGTAACGCCTAAACCGCCTTGTTCTTTTGGCTCGCACACCACAGTCCACTTTACTAAGCGGTATTTTCTCTTCTAACATCCCCTTAGGTACCTCAAAAAAGGACACCATAAACATCGGTAAGCTTGGGAGCACCGAATTAATTAGAACTAAACGGCCTCCTACTGAGAGTAATTTTCCTTTCGAACCGCTCAGTTTCTTTTCAAACCTATCTTCTACAGCTTGCCACTCTTTATTACCTAACTTTTTTGTATGCATTAGGATTCCCAAGTATCTAAAGGGGTATGTACCTATCTTGCAACCAAACAGTTGTGCATATTCTTGATTGTATTGTTTAGCCTCCCCAAAGAAAAATAATTCACTCTTGTGGAAATTAATTTTAAGGCCAGACAATTGTTCAAAGACACAAAGAATGAGTTTTATATTTGTAGCCTTTTGAAAGCCGTGGTCCATAAAAATAACGGTATAGGCTCCAAAGTGGAATTGGTACCAAACAAGGATAATTAGTCTACACCTGTGATTGCAAGGAACTTGAATAGCCATTGCCAGCTCCAGCATTGTAACTGACAATAAACCCATTTACCTTTGTTAATTAGCCTCCCAGCACCATGCCATATCTCTACTGCCAAGTTGCATTGATTTTTTTATCCTCCCTCAGTGAGTGTTTGCTTGCCATCTCGTGCGACAAGGAAGCGACATGGGGTGGCTCCATGCTTCTTCGCGCATTGAGGTAGCGTGAACGAGAGAGGGTTGCATTTACCAAGCACATTGTGGTGCCACACCAAGGACTGGTGGTAATCCTCCGATGTAAGATGGTGGAGGCTGCCGCTGCCAAGGGAGTGTAGCAGTGTGTGCTCCAATGCATCAACCTTGACCCTGCGGCTAGGGGTGAAGTGACATGTATAGGGCTCCGGCAGAGCTGCCGAGGCTGCTGGCGAAGCTATGGTTGACGCATAAATCACAAGCTGTGTGATGGAATCGGAGGAACGAACAAGGATGAACCACGGACAACAGTGAGAAGATTGTCATTTCGTCCTAGGGACAAAACGGGAACTTCATGCCAACTTTTTTTTTAAAAAAAACAATTTGTTAAATGAGAACCAAAACACAGAAGTGGCATTTCAGCAGATGACAGTGTTTCATAAAGGTAGTGTGCCAAATCCACCACTTTGATAGTATTTGAGCGAAGCCGACTTCTTATGAGGACAAATATATTCAACTTTCTTGTTATTAGGCTATTAATGACACACATGAGATGTTTGGAGAGACCTTTTTTTTTTACTTTTTTTGTAATGAGAGGACTAAATGAAATCTCAGACATTGATTTTTTGTATATGAAAATATATAGCGGAACAGCTGGGAGTTTGGTTTGTTTTTCGTTGTAGTGTCATCGAAACACAGCTGTGCTCGTTTCAAAAAGAAACCCAGCTGTGCTAGATAGCACATCATCTTGTATCTCCACAGGTAGTTCTCATTTAGTGCCCTCCATAGTATAGTTTCCGGTAGCCACTGCACAGTATAGTTTTTTTTCACAACATTTGCTAACTAGTGACTCTCGACTGAATTTTCTGTCAGCAGCGGCCATTTCTTAAGAGTGGTCGAGGAAAACAAGCGGGATGGATTCATATGTTGCCTATGTGCCTTGTGTCAGAATTTGAAGAAATATTTTAGTTCTAGAAATATTCACTCACATTTGTTGAAGTCGGGTTTCATGCCAAACTATATTTATTGGACCAAGCATGGAGAAACCGAGATAATGATGGAAGAAGGTGAAGAAGAACAGTTGGAGTCTAACGACATTATTGTTCAATACAGTGACTTCGGTGATACAGCAATGGGAGAAGCTGAAGATGAGGCAGGTGCAGAAGGCACACCTGCTGAAGATGATGCTCTTGGTGATGTCATTCGTGATGCACACAAAGATTGTGAAAGTGAAAAAGAGAAGGCAAAGTTTAACCACATGTTAGAAGATCACAAGAAATTACTATACCCATCCGCCCACGACGGGCAAAAAAAATAGATACAACACTGGAGTTGTTAAAATAGAAGGCACAGAATGGTGTATCCGATAAGGCATTTGGGCAATTACTGAAGATCCAAAAAAAGATGCTTCCGAAGCCTAATGAATTGCCCACTACTACGTACGAAGCAAAACAGGTCATCTGTCCTTTGGGATTTGAAATTCAGAAGATACATGCATGTCCTAACGACTGCATCCTATACCGTGGCAAGGACTATGAGAATTTAGA
>Ga0182004_10004471_pt1 | contig 11282 bp, 10 predicted proteins | sample Sormic07211540_1_FD_120479 | JGI IMG/M metagenome (GOLD analysis project Ga0182004, IMG submission 120479) | Endophyte microbial communities from Sorghum bicolor roots, Mead, Nebraska, USA - 072115-40_1 MetaG | ecosystem: Host-associated > Plants > Roots > Unclassified | place: USA: Nebraska...
GGATCTTGTTTAGTACTTCAAGACGGTAAATTAGTAATTATTACCAAAGTGAAAGATTACCAGCTTGCTCACTTGAGCATATCAGCCAAATCTGTCAGCTATTCTAGCTTTCAAACGACGCAGCTGTGCTGCATAACCTAAAGTCCTAAACGGTTTGTGTCAGCAAACGCAATATCCAAACCATTTTCTAAATAATGCCCTCTGCAGTTCACTCTGAAGTGCAAACAGAGAGAAATTGAAGCGGTTGATCAATGAGACATTTCTCAGGGAATTAGGGGCAAAGATGTACAAGAGATTTTTTTTACAAAAAGTTTTATATATTAAGTCAATAGAATTCGTGTACAAGCCAAATCCTAGCTATTCCTTATACAGATTTCCCAATACAATAAGCGACTGCACAGCCAACAAGTGCTCCTGCAAAAACCTGCAGTGACAAAAGAAAGAGAATGAAAACAATCTAAGGTAAGAAATAGAAGAAATGCAGAAACATATAACGATAATGCATCAACTAACAATTCAACAGTTGTATTAAGATATACATGCATCTAAAAATACTAGCCATGGGCCAAGAACCCCAAAATTGTTTTCTTGGTCAGCATGAAATGTTCCAGATTATATTCTGGAATACAAGGCACAGTTAAGAAGACACATTTGACCTGCAATGCAACATTTATTATTGTTTGGCCATTTGCTATGCAGAGGCAACAGTATAATACAAACGGGCACCAAATCAAAGATGGGTCATTCCACCACCAAGCTTCATTTCAAGAATAGAACTCAACAAGTACCATATTAACTATGTAAGGAATAGATGTAGGGATGCAAATGGGGTTTATACTCGAACCCACAAATAGGCCACTTTAAGCGGACGGTTTGCGGACCACTTGCATCCATCAATAGAAGATAGGAGTATGAAGTAGAGCTACCTGAAGTGGGCTGTGTCCAAGAGGTTCCCGTAGTGGCCTAAAGGTTGAAATGATTGGATGTTCTGGTGGGAAATCACAGACTATTTGATTCAACAACTGCAATAAAAGTAATTAGACTTAATTAGAAGACAGGCACAGATAGATAAAGTGGCGACATTCAACTAACAACACTGTGCAATAGAACAGTGCCATATGCTTGCATTATCCATGGAAAATCACAAGCTTACCGCAGCTTGGCGACCTGTGTGCCATCTAATTCCTGATGCATCATACATTACCTATATGAAGAAAATTTAAGGTTAGGACATTTTTAAAAACTAATAAAAAAAAGGCAGCTTACATTTTTTTTATCTATAAAAAAGGCCTCATGTGAATATGCTTGCAACAAAACCTAGCTGTTTTTCATTCTCTTTCCTAAATAACGATGAAATACTTAAATAAACCAGGGGGGGGAACATATTAGTCATTAGTGCAGAAACTGCTTTAAAATGCAAATCCTGGCACAGTTTCAGAGTGAGTGATGGCACCAATGGAACATCAACTGGCATGGTTCCAGGATGCAGAAGCTCTTCCACATAATATAAAGAACTTTGTCAAATTGACATGTGAACAGCTTTGGCATGAAAGTGCATGGAAATGTACAACTGAAACAAAATGAATGTTGGCCACTAGTGCAAGTCAGCCACTGCCATAAAGGATGTCCATATTCATCATAAATAAAGTGGATGTGGAGCAATGTCAACATTACTATCTCCAATTATATATTTAAAAAAAAGAAAGAAAGAAAGAAACATGTCCATGCCCAGCAAGGCTAAGAGATCAACTGTTGGTTGAATTTGTACTAAAAACCCTACTTTTATAAGCAATATAAAAACCACTACTGTGTAGGAAGGAAATTAGATGCCAACATCTACAGAAAAGGAATGATTCAAAGGTTGCAACACCCACATGCTTACAAAAAGAAATTCATGGGACCTGATTGATTTAGGTACATACAACGGCAGCTAAAACCAATGCGAGGGCAAATGCAGAGCTATCTGCGCCTTCTTGTTGACCCACAGCGACGGCCAAGCTCCCCACAGTTGCAGAAAGAGATGACATGACTCCAGCTGAAGTAAGAAATTTCCTTGCATCCCACCTCTTCTCTTTTAGCCTGCGATGTCTAGGAAGAACAAATTACGGATTACTGGAACAGCACCGCAAACTCTTCTAGCTTAAAAACTCAATAGCTCTGAACATCCAGCTATATCCAATCAGCCTTGCGTTAATGCCACATAGTCTCATTCAGATATAGTTAGTGTTAAAAACATATCTAGGAGGTTCAGTTTGCAATTTCGCAAGACAAAACAGTACAATCAGACTTTCAAGCCATTAGGGCAATCAAAACTCATGTTGAAATGCTGTGTGGCCAGAAACAGGAAGTAACACTCTCGTGCAATATGTCTGTCAGCCTTGCCCCAGTGTCATGCTCGCAATCTCTCATAATGAGAAGAATGATTCCTAACAAACCAGAGTCACTGCCACAACCCATGAGGTTACTGACGTGCTATACAGATGGCAGTCTTCTCCACATCCTCACAACAAATGTCAGCGTTCATCCTCGAGCTCGAAATCAAGCTTCGTGAAAGTAAAGCTCAAATCCTTGCTTCGACAACACATCACACGACACGAGAGGAAACCCTCAATCCAAGCCTTCCGCAGGAGAGCGAGAGAAAACAAAAATAAACTTTCCCGGACCAAACCCCAACCCCGATCGCAAGTCGCAACCACCACCACCTACAAACGCGACCGACAGGGGCACGGGAGCAATCGCGATGGAACCAACGACCCAAGTATCGATCGCCCCCGCGCGTTAGATTTAGATCTAGGAGAGGGGGAACGCACCAGATGGAGAGGAGGTTGACGAAGTTGGCGAAGGCGAAGGCGAGGAGAGCGACGGCGAGGGGGAAGTTGCCGCCCCCGACGATAGCGCCCGAGCCCCCCGCTCCGGCAACCAGGTCCGCCGCCGCGGCCGCGGCCGAGGTGGCCGTGGAAGGGGCCGTGCCGGCGGCCCCCGCGCCGGTCAACATCTCGCTGCCCCTCATGGCGCTGGGTGGGTAGTCTGGCTCGCTCACTTGGCTCCCGTCTCCCCTCCGTTCCGTGCCTCGTCCCGTCTCGTCCGTCACTTCGTTCGCTTGCAGGCAGTTTGTAGGGTCGGGACTCGCCGACTCGGGTTGGTGCTTGCCGCCTGCCGGTGGCGTCGGGTCTCGCGTTTTCTCTGCGCCTCCGCGTGGGGCATCCTTGCCAGTAGGTGCACAAGTCGTTTGTCTCCGCGGGTTCAGCCCTTATCAGTTATCAGTCTCTCCGTTCTCTTATTTTAGGTTCCGGTAACGTTTACGTTTTAGAAACATGAATATTTTCGTTTTCACATTATAAAATAATATCTTAAGCTAAGTCATGAGCGACTTTATAAATGTGGTCAGCTATAATAACAAGAATAAAAAAAATATAGTTACAAAATCTAGGAGGGGGGTCACTCCATATCATGGATTTGATCTTGTTCACAATCCAACTTGAAACTAGCAAAATCATGAGCACGAGTACTACAAGAACAAGAATGAAATTGCAGTTCTCCTTTCTAATTTCCCCAGCCTGATTCGTTTAAAAATTACAGTTTTTTTACTACACAGTAGAACTCTAGACATTCAGCACACCTTTAGAATGCAAGATTCTTTTTCCTATTTTGTATATTTTTCATGTGAAAATGAAGTGATGTCTATAAACTTCATGTAAGTTTTTATGAAATTCCTATGTTTCAAAGTAACCTTTAAATTATTCGTTTCTTGCTGAACTCCATGATCATTATGATCTTGGGTGATAATATCTTCTACCCCGTTTGGATGTAGAGATATTGGAGTTTGGAATTGAGAATTGGAATCATCTTTTCTGAATTTTGCTGTTTGGGTGTCCATGGAATTGAGGTTTAGAATTGCAACCTCCCATACCTTTGGTATTGGACTACAAATATAAGTGGTCTCTCCCTTAAAGAGAGATAAGGCTCTATATTGGTATTGGGTGAAATTGGGCCTCACCTCGCATGTTTGGCTCCCTTTCAACGTGTACTCTCGATCCTCGGTGCCTCCCTCACAAGTTGCCACAGCCATTGCCTCCGTCGGCCGCCGATCACCTCCCCCACTGACACCGGTTCCCAACCCGATGCTGACCTGGCCAATAAATTGTTGGAGAGAAATGGATTACAAGGACCAAAGTTTTTTTTTATTTCAACGCTACCTTGCACCTCTAATGATATTCTATCCACCTTATCAACCCCCTCTAGACAAACCTCATCTCGTAACCAATTCACATTTGTTTTAGCGAAGATTTGAGGTGCTTAAAATCTATAGGCATGCTTTCCTTCTGGAAAACTAATCGGTTACAACCTTTTTATAACATTACGTGAGTAGATAAGCAGGGATCAAACCCTTGATTCTAAAAATTTACTAAACACTGGTTTGAGGTTTTTGCACCTTCTCTATATGACAGTGATTCAATAATAACAGGTGTTCTCTCTCTTAAGGCATGTACAACAAGGATTGTATCCATTATTCGACTGACACATTAGCCTCGTTGATCAGATTGAGGAGTGAAGCATGACACTCATTCCATCGATTGGCTAAACAAGCCAAGATTTCTTTTCCCCACGTACCAAGCCTCAACAAGTTATTCTATTCTTGCCTATTGAATAGAAAATATTCCATCCGTTCCAAATTATAAGATGTTTTAGCTTTTCTAGATACGTTGCATTTGCTATGTATAGATATACACTATGCTAGATATATAGTACAAGCAATGTATTTAGAAAAGTTAAAACATCTTATAATTTGAGATGGTTTAGTAGTATTCAAAGTATAGAAAGAGATCATTTGTTATATAACGATTGGCTCTATCTATTGATGACTTAACTTGATTTGTAGATAAAGTCACAAAAAAACTTGATTTATAGATAAGTTTAATTGAGCTTGCTCGTAACTCCTAAGGATTGTTGTTCTCTCCTTCGCCTAATAAAGAGTAGATTAAGGTCTTATTTGGTTTCCAACATTAAACTTTAGTCTCTATCACATCGAGTGTTTGGACACATGTATGAAGTATTGAGGCTTTGTTTAGATACACCCAAAAACTAAAAACTTTACAAGATTTCCCATCACATCGAATTTTGCGGCACATGCATAAAACATTAAATATAGATAAAAAAGTTAACTAATTGCACAGTTTATCTGTAAATTACGAGACGAATCTTTTAAACCTAGTTGCTCCATGATTAGATAATGTTTGTCAAATAAAAACGAAAGTGCTACAGTGTCAAAATCCAAAAAAAAATTTGGATCTAAACAAGGCCTGAATATTGATATAGTTACAAATAGGCTGATAGCACAGGATTGACACGCGGGACGTACGAATGGGATATCCACCTGCCTCATAAGCTGCCTAGCCCATTGCCGACATTGGTATCGAATGTTTAAACACATATATAAAATATTAAATATAGATATAGTTACAAATAGGCTAGTAGCATAGGATTGCCATGTGGGATGTATGAATGGGATGTCCACCTGCCCCGGAAGCTGGCCCATTGCCGACACTGGCAGGATTCCATCGTTGCTTTTCCTTAAAGAGACGCACGTTTTCTGTTTTTCCCGAATCGCAATACACGGTACTATACTTGACACTAGCTGCCTCCATCCAAAAGAATAGCACGAAAGCGACAATATATTATACATAAAATATACTTTCGAATAGCACCAAAGCACGTCTGAATTGATCAGGGACCTCCAGTGACAACGTGACATCGACTCTGACAACAAACTTATTATCTCGTACACCGTTAACTTAATCGAGCAGGCATCCATGTTCTGCAGCTCTGGGTGCGCAGTTCACCTACAACAACTGAAATGCTACGTAGCGTAGACACAACCACAACAGCGAGCAGTACACATTCTGCAACTCTGGGTTCGCAGCTTACATAGAACATAACAACAGAAATGCTAGTATAGCTGTAGACACAACACCACAACAGTCAACAGCACACGTTTTTATTCTGACGAAGACGAAGATCCTCTACTTCTAGGCTGAATCAACGGTCTAGAAGCAGAGCCACAACCATTCTTATTCCCAAGAGGCGAGAGCACTCTGGACTTCCAGGCCAAATCACTTGGTCGCAATGAACAGGCCCCACCTCTGCTCACCGGCAGAGCTCCGTTTCAGCTTCGCGTTCCAGCCGTTCACAATGTCGTCGTAGTCCTCCTGACAACAGATGGAAATGGAATGGTAGAAATCAGAGGCGCCCAGAAGAAGAATAGGCACAGCACAGATCAGGGAAGCCATGAATCAATAAGCTCAATGCGTCACCTGGGTGAAGTCTGCCAGGAAAGCCTCTTTGTTCTTTTCAACTTCACCTAGCTCCCTCCGTAGAACATTCAGGAACTGAAAAAATAGCACATGGAAATGGGTAAAATATTGTTGGCATAGTTGGCTCCTAAAAAAATTGATGACATATAGTGCTAAAACACAAGGTTGAGGTCATTTATCAAGTTTTCTCTCAACTTAAAAGAATAAATATATTCTGCCCCTTCTATTCATTTTTTCAACTTCTACAAGTATTACACACAAGAAACAGGTAATGAACTGCTCAACAACAAGAGAGCTTTGAGGGATGGAGATAACCTGCTCAGTGCGATCTTCTGCAATGACATCATGAAAACCAGCATCCTTGAGCATCTGGGTTGTCATATAACCAGTTGTTAGACGAGCTCACCCTTCTGATCGAAATATTCCAGTGCAACTATAGACAGTAATACGTGGCTGTAACAGTAGAAACAAACCTGTCCATAAGCCTTCACATCGTGGAGGTCATAACCTCTCTGCTTAATGTATGCAGCAAATTCTTCTGATGGTTTTCCAGGATTCTTACAGTAGTCACTGATTAGGACTTTGCCACCGGGTTTTAGCCATTTGAAGAAGCTTCTGAACAGAGCAGGCTTGTCCTATAAACCAAAGCAGAACATGTCAGGAATATGGATTTTGATGCTGACTTTAATATTCAGATGTCATCAACAATCTAAAGGAAGACATCTCGAATATTTTTTCCTTGAAACCAACTTCGAGTACATTTATCAATTTGGTACATATATACAAGAATTAATAGGAGTGGCACAGCTTAAGTTCTTTTCATCTGAAGACGCAGTCCTAAAATTCCATGAAATAACTGTGGAAATAAGTAGTAATACTTAGATGGAACAACATTGAATTATAGAAAATGAAACATACTTGTATGTGAAGGATAGTGTCACGGCTGTAGATGACGTCAAAACTATCTTCTGGGTAATCCTTTGTGGTGCAATCAGCAACTTCAAATTCAACAGAGCACTTGCGTCCAATGGCACGTTCAATTGCAAATGAAACCATGTTAACCGAAAGATCAATTCCAAGCACATGGACATCATAGTTTTCAGCCATGTAAAAGTCGCCGCCTCCAATTCCACATCCAACATCAAGTACTTTCTTGCCAGGTTTAAGATCCAGCATGCCCACAAATTCCTTTGTAGTCTCTGTTCATGAAACAGGTATATTGTTGATTTTTGTATATCGTAAATAATTGGCGAGTTAACAGTAAGCCAAGGCGATTTGTGGGCTCACCGATTCCACCAGTGCTCACATAACCTTCACCAAAGACACGCTCATAACGTAAGATTCCACTTGTTTTGTATTGCACGTTGTCCAGGAACCTTTGAAAATCTCTGTCTTCTGTTGATTTTACCTTTTCCAATAACCAACATATCTGTTGATATTATGTACTTATGTCAGTCAGTAATTCCAATTTCGCCACAACAACACAAGAGTTAACAAGTGCATTCAAGAATAGCAATGTACCTGGTTTTGATTCTTCTTATTTTTGACATAAGCCCCAATACATTTACAAGTCACTAGAGAAAGTTCAAAAGAACCTCCATCTTGATCAAATGAATGGCCTTCTTTAAATACCTGTGTACAAAAAAGTGTTAGCTACTGGAAAACAATGATGGAGTATGGTTTATTAGTGACCAACTGATTGTATATATATGAAAGATAAAACCCAGTTCTCTTGTACCTTAGTATAAAACCTTGGTTCTCGATAATGTGTTGGGTTCACCTTCCTTTTGGAATCTCCAGATTGGTGAAAACATGATTCTCTAAAGAAAATATGGCCTCCGACCTTTAACCATTTTACCATTTTCCCCACAAGCTTTTCAACCTATAATATGAGATAACAGTTAAAAACTTAAAGTAAAGAAAAATGGGGGTTTTGAGTATATTTTTCAAAATAAAAAAATGTTTAGACCTTTTGAGTATTAATGTTATTATTTATTGAAGTGAGATCAGATGAAGGATGGAAGAAATTACTGCATATTAATATTTTATAACTCTTCTAAAAGGAGAAAGTGATCTTAGGGCATCATTATTCATAACTCATAAGTATTTCCGTTTCTTACCTCCTCATCTGAAAGGTACATTAATAGCCAGTTTGAAAATATCAGATCAACAGAGTTATCTTCAATCTTCAATTCGGGAGATGTTACATCAGCACACTTGAAGGTTATGTTCTTGTGATGCCCATTTATGCTTTGATTCTACAAGAAGAGAATCAAGTGAAAACTTATGTAACTAGGCACACAAGTATTTCCAGATGAATGAGAATTCAAAGGTAGAAAATCCACCTTCTTAATCACACTTTCAATAAAATCTAGTGCTAGAACATGCCCAGCTTCTTTTGCCAGATCTCCAGTAAAGCGTCCTATTCCAGCACCAAGTTCTAGAACTGATTTCCCTTTGTAAGAGGGAAGCAAAGACAGGATCTGCAGATCAATAGTGAAATTAGCCCTCTGAGGAAAATAATACTGCGTAGTGTTTTTTTTTAACAAAAAAGGAAGAGCAAGAAGCCATTTCTTACTTAAACCATGTTTCGTGAAAAAAAATGTTCAGTAACAATTTGATTATTTATTGATTATGATAATATGTGGTTGTAGCAAAAGCAAGGTATCATGTAAGTGACCACTTGGAGGCTAAGTGACTTGGAAATCATAATAGCTACTAGTAACAAAATAATGGGGCAGTTTGAGCGTGAGAGGACCACAGGTAGGGAAGGTGGACAAGCTAGATATTTTACAACACAGAGATGCAGTAGTAGGGCCCTTGCTTTCACTAGTTTCAGTTATAATACTATGACCTCATAAGCCTCCAAGTCAATTGTACCGAATCATGATTATTTATACCAGCAAGCAACAAGGCACGGGTATTATCGTTTCAATTTAGTGTCCGTCTCTGTCGGACTCATATTAGAAAGCACGTTGCCATCGTCAAGCCACCATCACCAAGCACCTGTGCTAAAAGGTTTTTGTTAGCGGTTCGTTTGGCTTTGACGCGGGCAAGTACCAAGCACCGTTCTAGTGCAATTGGCTAGGTGTCTAGTCTTGAGGAAGTTCAGAATTGGAGCAGTGATCTGCTGGTCTCAGGACATATTATAATTGGAATGGAGAGCATATAAACACTCAAAAAGAAGTGTCAGCATCAGTGTCTCTGCCTCAGCTGTCAGCTCCTAGTGCTTTATTCATTTTTTTTTTCACGTTTTCATTGATCAATATATCTCTGATGTGACTGTACTGGGAAAAAAATTACTGTCCAATTATGTACGTTTAGAGGAGTTGCTGTCAACTCTTTTTCAGGGGGGTGAAAAGAGACCGTGCCATGCCATTACAGCACGGACCAATCATTTTTCTGCATCCAAGATATGGCAAGATTCCGGTATGGTCAGAACATACAGAACCCACAAAAAAGTTAATCAATCATTCAGGAGGCACCAACAGAAACGATTGAGTGATAGTACGAAGAAACGAAGGGCGAGAGGAAGGAGGAGGAGGATGTTTTCATGTAGCAGCACCTCGGGTCGCTCCTCCTTGTCGAGGTCGGCGGCGCGGGAGTCGAGCATCATGGACTCGACGGTGAGGTCCTTGGAGTGCTCCTCCCAGTAGCTCTTCTGCACCTTGCGCTCCACCTCACCGATCCCTGCATGCACGACGCAAGCCGCCGCCGCCGTCAGCACCACCCAAAATGAACCCAAAACCCCACCCCGTCCGCCCACCACCTGTTCGACCCGGCACTACATACGGCGAGAAACAGTGAGCAGATCAGCCGCGCGCGATCCGCGGGCCGCCCGTCAACTTACCATCCGCAACGTCCACCACGGGGACGCCATTCGCCACGGCTACCACAGGGACGCCGACGGTGTTCATCTCGACTCCTCTTCCTTTCGGGCGTACGGACGGTGGTGGTGGTGGGTTTTATTTCTGTTGTGTTCTCTTTCGTTTTCTACGGCGTTAGAAAAAGCTGCAATAACGCGAGGAAGAGCCGGATCGGGGGGGTTTCGGTTGCGCTGGGTGGCGTGCGTGCGTTCAGGCGCCCTCGACGGCGACGCGGGAGCGGGAGAAGCCGCGGGAGCGGCAGTTGTGGGCGAGGCCCCGCTGCTGCATCAACCAGACCACCACCAGCGCCCGACCAGCGCGCGCGCGCGGCGGCGGGGGGGGACGGGAGCGGGTCCAGAGGACAGGTCCGCTCGCCGGGTGGAGGGGAGACGACGGGTTGTCGTCTCTGCGTGCGTGGTGTGATGGGTGGTGAAGGGGAAGGAGCGGCGAACGGGTCCTGCGGAGTGGGGCGGGGCTTTATAGCCGCGCGGCGGTGTGGAGGGGGGCTCGGCGGTGGGGAAGCGAGAATCCTCGTGGAGATCTGGGTGGGGCAGGCCGGGCGCGCGCCCTCGGATCGGATCGCCTGCTCCCGTTGGAACAGCCGCGCTGCGCCTGCGCGCGCTCGTGTCGCGCCGTGGCCGTCCGTCCCGTCTCAGCAGCGTCTCTCGTCGCGATTGATTGACGATTGATCTCTGCTGCGTGCCTGCGTCCCAGTGTGGTCGTGCTGCTACGTTCTATGGCTTTTCCAGTCTACTGGAGCTAGCTCGCTGATTGCACATGCATGCATGCGCTCCGCTCTGCCCAGCATGCCCCAGGACGGCAAAAAAGCATAGCATGTCGGCTTTTTTTTTTCCATTCGATCAATCAAGATTCAAGAGAAGAAGAAGAAAAAAAGAAGAAAGTTGTGCATGTTTGCAACAATTCATTCAGTTGTATGTACCATCTGTAATGTGTTGGTATTTGGTCGGCGACACTGCTGGCGTGTTTAAGGCCTGTTTGATGCGCATCGGCTAAACTTTAACTGGCTTTATTTAGCTGTTAGGCATCCAAACATCCTAGCTAGGTTTAGTTATTCCAACTCAGCTAAAATTTAGTTAAGTATATA
>Ga0182004_10004472_pt1 | contig 11281 bp, 6 predicted proteins | sample Sormic07211540_1_FD_120479 | JGI IMG/M metagenome (GOLD analysis project Ga0182004, IMG submission 120479) | Endophyte microbial communities from Sorghum bicolor roots, Mead, Nebraska, USA - 072115-40_1 MetaG | ecosystem: Host-associated > Plants > Roots > Unclassified | place: USA: Nebraska...
GTTCGCTATATACAGTAGTAGTGCCATTTCATTGTACACACTTAACATTTTACCACAATTTGTCAGATCGGTCTAGCGACTGCATATGTTCTCAAAGCTCTGTATTTTGGTAGGTGAGTAATAGTTGCTACAAATAGATTTGGTTTGTGTTCATCTTCTACTCTTTTATCTTTGAAATATCTTCCCCTTACTTTTCAGGCATTCGACTGATCGAGAGGTTGCCTTGATGGCTCTCATGGCTTATTTATCATATATGCTGGCAGAGGTAAGATTACCAAATTAAGCTACTAGTACTTCAATATGTTCTTCCACAATTCATCTGAAGATGCTGCATGCATCCCATTCGGCAGTTGCTAGAGCTGAGTGGAATTTTGACCGTGTTCTTTTGCGGGATTGTCATGTCCCACTATGCATGGCACAACGTGACAGAGAGCTCAAGAATCACAACAAAGTGAGCTCAAGAATCATTGTTTAAATATTTCTTAACAATCGAATGTCATATTTGGTATCTTTATATCATTTATATATAAAAAAGATATCTTTAGATCCATTTTTCAGAAATGTTTATGCTGTTGTGAAACAATCCTTGTGTCTAATGGTTGTGACTGCAGGCATATATTTGCAACATTGTCTTTCATTGCTGAGACGTTCATCTTTCTTTATGTTGGTATGGATGCTCTTGACGTTGATAAGTGGAAGACATCAAAGGAAAGGTGAGCAACTGAGCACAAAGTCTCCTGTCTCTATCTTCTGCAGTCCCAAAGTAGCTTCTATTTATTACAGAGTATTTCCTACAGTACTAGTTAACTAAAATCATGTCTCAAAGCCTTTTTTTTATTTACCTTTTCCAGCTTTAAGACATCCATCGGCATCTTTGGCATCGTCGTATTACTCATATTACTGGGACGAGTGGCATTTGTTTTTCCTGTGTCCATTTTGTCAAATATCCTGAGTGGAAGTTCTGAGAGGACCCCAATCACATTCAAGCACCAGGTTGCTTCTAAACCAGCAAATTCTCCTTCCTAATTTTTGTTTTGACTGAAAAGCAATTTATAATAATTTCTGTAAGAATGTCAATGAGATGACACCCTAGAAATTCTTTACTCATGTCAATATGTCAAGGTGGTTATTTGGTGGGCTGGGCTCATGAGAGGCGCCGTTTCGATTGCACTAGCATACAATCAGGTAACTAATGCTTTTTGCTAGCTACTCTGTATTGTCTTCTGGTTGATCAAATAGTTTCTGGAAGAAATTGTATCTGATTTTAAGCTAATTGTTGACTTCTCGACCTTGTATTATTACAGTTCACATTTTCAGGTGTAACATCGGATCCAGTTCATGCCACCATCATCACCAGCACAATCATTGTTGTATTTTTCACCACTCTGGTTGGTATCTTAATTAAAGAACCCAGCAATTTCTCAAAGCCATTATCTGACTTGAGAAAGCTGAAACTTGCCCATGATTTCAGGTGTTTGGCTTCCTGACCAGGCCTCTCATTAGTGCCATGCTCCCGCATCAGTCGAGGGCGCTGTCCAGAGGCCATAGCACCGGCAGCAACTCCCCAAAGGATGACGACTTGGCCCTGCCGTTTCTCTCGTCTGACGAAGGCGCGTCTGGCAGCGGTATTGTCTTGGAGCAGGCCAAAAGGAGCTTATCTATGATGCTGGAGAGGCCTGTCCACACGGTTCACGTCTACTGGAGGAAGTTCGATGATAGGTTCATGAGGCCAATCTTTGGTGGACCGCAGTCATACTGACTGCATTTGCAGATTTCAGAAGCCAGGTGCCCTGTAGCATAGAACAGCCACTCTGTTTGGCAGGTTGGCTTTGTGGTGATAAGAGTTAGTTCCTCTGAATTCTGTTCGCATATAGTTCTCTGAGGCCACTGTAAAGTTGATAACGGTGAACACTTGCAGGCAACTTGAGTTCCCTCTTTATTTATTTTCTGACAGTACTTATTACATCACTGCAAGCTTACAAACAGATTTTAAGAAATCAATCAGAAAGAACAAATGGAAGCATTCTGAATGATGCTTATTGTGAATTTAGAGCTGTACAAATATCTGAATCTGTAAAAAGAACGACATTTTAGGAATCAAATGCCCTTTTCGTCATCATCCATCTAATAATAGAGTTTTACTGAAATCCCTCCCTGTTTAGCGTTTAGGCGCCACCTGAGCCGTACTTCTTGCCGAAGAAGATGAGCTGCAGCTGGTCGTAGCCGGCAAGCGCGCCAGCGCCGGCGATGGCGCGTAGGACGTTGGCACCGGCGCCTTTGAAGAGCGACCTGGGTCCCTCGTTCCTGACGATCTGCGCGAAGGCGTCCATGGAGCTCTTGTACTTGACGGCCTCCCCCGAGGTCATCATCATCCTTCTCCGGACAGTGTCGAGCGGGTACGAGGCGAGGTTGGCGCCATTGGTGATCATCCAGCCGAGCGCCAAGCTCGCGAAGAAGTTGTCCTGCAGCTTCCCCGTGAGCAGCACCGGCTTGAAGGAGTCGTACATGCCGAAGTAGAGCCCCCGGTAGACGACGATCCCGACCACCGAGACGTTGAACCCTCGGTACAGCCCGGCGACGCCATCGGACCGGAGCGTCTTCCGGTAGACGTCGACGAGCCCCGTGAACTGCCTCTCGCCGCCCTTGCCCATGGCCGCCGCCGCCTTGTAGTCGTTGGTGAGACGCGTTCTGGCGTAGTCGAGGGAGTAGACGAAGAGCAGCGACGTGGCCCCGGCGGCGCTCCCCGAGGCGATGTTCCCGGCGAACCACCGCCAGTAGCCGTCCCTGTCCCGGTTGAAGTTGAAGAGGGACTTGAAGTAGTCCTTGAACGCGAAGTTGAGCGCCTGCGTGGGGAAGTAGCGGATGACGTTGGTGGTGTTGCCGCGCCACAGCGACAGGACGCCCTCGTCCCGGACGGTGCGGCCGAAGCAGTCGCCGATGCCCCTGTACGGCTCCGACAGCCTGCCGGTGCGGATCAGCTCGTCCTGGTTCTGCAGCAGCATCTTCACGCGCTCGATCGGCGCCGCCACCGTCTTGGACACCGACGACGACACCCCGCCCAGCAGGAAGTCGGCGGCGAAGCTCTTCTTGTTCTTCTCGGCGGGCGCCGAGGCCACAACCGCTGCACCACCGACCGGCATCGGCATCGACGTCGACGACGGGCGCCAGAGGCTCTGGGGCGCGTAGCTTCCTCTCATCATCGCCGCCAAATGGCTGCTTTGGGACGCGAAGCCGCCATTGCTCCGCCGCTCCGCCATCGCCGCTTCTCCAACTCGCAATGCAATGGATCACGCAGTACAGCCTGCAGCCTCTGCTTACTAGTAACTCGTGACTGATCGCTCTTTTTGCAACCTCTGGCCACTATTAAGCTTGACAAAGCAGATGGTTTACTGATACGGATCAGAAGGTGAACGGAAGAGCCTTATATATGTAATTGCGGATCGTTTAGTTTTCTGCTTCTCCGCCAACGTCGCAAGCAGTGAGATCACGACGACATGTCGCCGGGGTCTCTGCGTAGTCAGCATAATGGCCGCTGGACAGGACAGGGTCGATCCCGGCGCGGTGCGGGCTGGGGACGGACACTGGAGAATACGTGCTTCTTCTCTCTCGTTGCTACCGTGACATTTCCAGTTGACAGTTCCTATCTACCAGTCGTCTGAATTTTCTAGGCTGTTACGATTACGACGTAGCAATTCATCGGGCCAAAATCCGCTTTCCAGTTTCCACGCATGGTGGAGCGCGGAAATTCCATCGGTCAAAGTCGAAACAAATTTTATACTTAACTAATGGCTTGTTTGATCCATTAGCACTAAAAATTAGTAGTACTATATATTGAATCCAAACAAAGCTGTTAATTATTAGTTAGAGTGTGATAGCTATTTGTTCTATTAGCAGATTTAGAGTGGCTAACAGGTGTAGTTCATATGCAATTTTGACTCAATATCCAGCCACCTATTAGCAGATGGATCTAAATAATTCTCTGCTAAAATTTAGTTAGCTAAATTAGCATCTATTAGAGTAACTTCAGCAGGGCCTCTACTAGAGCCCTCAATTTGAGGCGGGCACCCAAATCTTCCATGTAGGCCTCATTCCTGTTGGCTCAACAGCCCAGTCTTATCCTTCGTGGTGTGACTATTACCTCGCCACACCATACAGACACAACCTCGTTCATCTTCCTCCAGCGCCGATCTCCACTACCGTGCTTCCTTTCTCCACCCCCGACCTCCACCGTTGGGCAGATTCGTCGGTACGCAACTCCGGCGTGGCCTCTTCCCTGCCACGCGGGCGCTGCCCTGATATGCCGAGAGCTCTCATCTCATTTGCGTCCTAGCCTTTGTGTGGAGGATGTGAGGAAGAAAGGTTTGACCCAGTTATGTGTGGGTCTCAGATGTCATTGTCTGCCAATTTAGATTTTGAGGCCTTCATTTAGGGGGTGTCGTTGGAGTGGAAGCAAAAATTTTGGGCACCCAAAAGTAAAGGGGCACCCAAATAAAAAGTAGGAGCCCTGTTTTTGGGCCTACTACTGCAGTTGCTCTTAAAGCATCTTGAAGAGACTAGCAAAAAAAACCCAAATTTATTGATCTAGCTATTTTCTAAAATAGATTTGACAAAAAATACTATAGTACTCCAACAGTCTCTGTAAAACTAAAAGGCTAGATAGTTAGTGAGGTAGGCTATTTAAAAATAGAGAGCGGATGAGGTTGAAATAAAAGCAACTAACATTCTATTAAAGATGTTTCTTCTTTAATAATAACAACTAAATTTACCTAATGTCTTATAGATACTTTATAGTATAGATTAGTAGGGATGTAAACGGTATGTATATTTTTTGACCATATTCGAGACGGAATATGTTTAGAGTGGTTCAAATCTTTCAGTATCCAAGTCCAGATATTCAACATCTTATAGCATATCCATATCTGAATACTCAAATCGCATATTTATAATGTCGATGCCCAATCGTATCCTATGACACTATTCATACTCGAATCCGAATTCGACTAGAAATATAAAAATAAATATAATATCCTGTATTCGATCCGCTTTCATCCATAGTTATTAGCTAGCTATTTTTAAGTGCTAATGGTTTCAAATAGGCCCTAAGTTTACAGAAAATAGTCTCAATATATTCTAGGTATACTGTAAATATTCATTATTATAAATTTTAATAATATTAATTAATATGATAAATATTATTATTTTAGAAATGGTTAAACTAAAGATGATTTGGCTTAGTATTATAATTAGAATTAGATTTTTTTATATAACTGTGAACGACTTGTTCACATGTTCATGATTTTAATTTCACGGGAATAGAAGCTTCATCCCCCCATCGCATAGGCCGCACCTGATCCTCGTGCAGTAAGTTAAACACGACTCGTGGCTCGTGAGCAGTCCACAAGATGATGGTAAAAGTCACGTCGGCTACTTATCTGCATACTCGTCCACTAAAGGTTTCTTGTCACGATTTGTATACATTGATAACTTTAATTTAATTTATAAAAAATATGTATAATATTTGTATCTCAAAATAAATTTATTAAAAACTAAATTTAAATATCTATCTAATGATACTAATTATATACTATAAATATTAATAATATATATATATTAAAAAATTGGAGAAAACAGATATTTAGGGACGTGAACGGAGGAAGCACGTCGCTTTGAGTTTGGAAAAGAGGAGACGGCAGATTTCTTTTCATCGTCGGTAAATGAAGTGGAAGAGTTGTCGAAAAAAAATGGAAGAGATATTTATACCGTAATGTTGGGATGAACCAATTATCAAGATATGAACAATTGAGCACTGGGAGAATACCAATTAGATATAATTGAGACACCGAATTTTCTCTCGAGATTCACGTGCTTGCCGGAATGCTACGTCTCTGTTGTGTCGACTAACACTTGGTGGTTCGGCGGTTAAGAGGTATAGCACGAACCTTGTCCTCACTAGGACACCGCAAGAACCTACCCACAAGTGAGGTAGGTCAATGACATGAGCAATCCACTAGAGTTACCTTTCGGCTCTCAATCGGGAAAGGTACAAAACCCCTCACGATCACCGGGAGATGGCCACGAATAATCACCAACTCGTGTCAATGCTCCTCCGCTGCTCCAAGCCGTCTAGGTGGCTGCAACCACCAAGAGTAACAAGAAAACCGCAGCCAAATCGATCCTCAAGTGCCACTAGATGTAATCACTCAAGCAAATGCACGTGGAATCACTCCCAATCTCACAAAGATGGTTAATCTATAAAGAAGATGAGTGAGTGGTGTTTGCTTAGGCTCACAAGGATGTCAAGTAGTCAAGAATGTCAAGAGAGTGAGCTCCAAACCGGCCAACAAGTATTTATAAGTCCCTCAAACAAATAGAGTCGTTGGTTCTTTCACTGGGCAAAAATCGGGACCACCGCACGCGCAAACAGGAGCTACCGGACGCTAACATGTCCCCTACTTGAATCACGCGTGTTGATCTCGAACGGTCATATTCAAACTACCGGACGCGGTCAAGTAGGCACCGGACGTGTCCGGTACACAGCGGACACGTACGCAGAGAGGTTGTCAAACGTGCGGGGTCACCGGACGCAACCACCGGACTCTCTCCTAAGCGTCCGGTGCTCTCAGTCAGAAACACTCGCAACTTTATTGCTGACTCAACCTTCATCGGACGCACGAACAGTGTCTGGTCCGCGTCCAGTGCTGAGCGTCCGATGCTTCCTGTTAACTTCACCAGAGACTGACAGCACACCGGACGCATAGGCTCAGCGTCCGGTGCCTGCGGCCAGAGTGTCCGGTGAGTGTTTTTCAGTGAGAAACAATCTGGCGACTTCTCCAAACATTCCACCAGCGCAATAGAAAATATGTATTTCATTTTCTCAAAAGCGTCGAATCCCGTGTGTACCAACATATGCAAATGTGTTAGCATTTTCATAATCATTTTTTTCAAAAGAGTTAAGTTAGCTCACTAGGTTCTAAATGTATGCACATGAACAATGACACCTAGTGGCACTCGATAATCGCTTAGGCAAAGAATTCTCCTCTTTATAATATGACTATCTATCGATCACACCCACTATGGTGTCTTGATCACCAAAACTAAAACCCTAAGCCTTTGCCTTGATCTCTCTAGGGTTTTATTTTTCTCTTTCTTCTTTTCTAAGTTGAGCACTTGATCATCTTGTAGTCATCACCATGATCATCACTTGCTCCATCACTTGGCATGTACCAACCTCACTAAGTCTACACACTTAATATAGAGGTTAGTACAAGGGTTTCATCAATTATCCAAAACCAAACTAGAGCTTTCAATAGCTATGCTTGTGTGCTGTGCAACCATTGCCCAGAGGAGACATGTTTCCACCTATTCTTTGAATGTATCTTCAGCCAAGCCTGCTGGAATCTACTAAGCATTAACTGGGACACATCCCTCCAACCTCTTGGTATGCTGATCAAAGCTAGAACAGATTTTGGAAGTCACATCTTTAGAGAAATTTTCATCTCGGCTTGCTGGTCAATCTGGAAAGTCAGAAATAGAATTATCTTTGACAATAAGGCACTCTCCTTAGTTGAATGGAAATTGGTCCAAAAAGAGGATCTTAGACTGGTTTGCATTAGGGCTAAGAGGAAAATTGCAGAACCCTTAAAATTTTGGTGTGAGAATAGACTTTAGTATCTTCCAGAGTTTTTTATTTTGGCCGTGAGGGCCTTGTACCCCCTATTCTAACGGAGCATTTAATTAAGTCAGTGTTCATGATAAATACATCCTTTATATCTTCAATGAACAAAGATGATGGTATGACACAACTAGTACATGCGCTTATTGGCCAGAACCCTGTCTTTCATGAGCATATATAGCAGTCATATTAATCGACCTGGTTTGGTACCATTTCATCCGCGATGCTTTGGAGAATGGAAGCATTTCTACCGATTTTGTCGGCACAAAAGGCTAACTCACAGACATTGTAAGTTTGTAACGAAGTCATTAGTGCAAATTTGTTTCCATGAACTCTGGGCAAGAATTGGAAATGGTCAACATCAATCTCAAACATAAGGATTAGGGGGAGGATGTTAGAAGTAAGCTTGAGCCACATAGAACATCTAAGTGCATCTTCAGCCTCCCTATTCTTCACCTCTTCTCGTCCTCCAGTTGTTGTACTATTAACAGGATAGGTGTTAAACATGTGCACTTCATAAGCATGGCATCATTCGTTGATACATGTGCATATTTCTGAAACTTTTGAAAGCATTTTGTGCACGAATATGGTACTTTAAGTCTCATGTGTGTTTACGAAGACCTTGTTGATGAAGTTATTGAGTTGAGGGAAATATGTGGTGGAAACCACACACTAGGTGGAAATATGGAAACCAATTCAAAAAAATACTTTGATCGTTTGGAGAGGTTTTTAAAATTTGGTATATAGTGGATATAAGTATGTATTCATGTATAAAATTTGGGATGCAAATTCAAACTAGAAAACCTTAGACAAAAAATGACAAATTTTAGATGCATGTGCACTTAAGATTTTTTTTCCTTTCTAGTGCACATGCACCTAGTTTGTCATTTCTGTATGTATTTTAGAAAAAATAAGTTTGGTTCTCAACTTTAAGTATGAGTACATATACTATGGATATGTCAAATTTTAGAATTTTTTTTTGAAAAACCAAAATATGCCTTTTGAATTGGTTTCTATGTTTCCATCTAGTATGTGGTTTGCACCACATAATTAAACCCTATCTAAATTACTAAATCAACACTGGGAATATGTTTAACTAAATTTAATAAAGAGTTAAAAGACATATAATACCTTTAAGGGGGAGAGATTTAAACTGCAGAAATTTCATATGTACGAAGCATTAAGCGTTAGCTGTGTTTGGGGCTGTGAAACTAATTAAATTATATACACACTTGACAAAGTGATAACCAAATTAGTACAACTCTGTTACATATTTCAATTGTTATAATTATTGCCTTAGTATAAACTTGTTTGAATATTTTTATAACCTCCCAAAGCTAATAAAGAGTCGACTGCACTGGGCCAAAGATATGTAAGTCCCTGAAACCAACATGGCAACACCGTTTCATGACTAATTTGCTCACAAATTTGTGAGATAATACCCAAGTGTTTAAGCAAAGTTAGTAGTCTGTATCGAAAAGTTTATTTGCAAAAGGATCTCAATGAACTTTGATCAATTTTGAAACTTGAAATCCAATTTTTAAAATCGCAAACACAAACTGAGAAACAGCATAGTTGTGCCATGTTCTCAACCTAGTATGTTTCAAATTTGTGTAACAACTCAGTCCGATGTATACACATGATTAGTAGTAATACCACCAAGTTTGCATAAAAAATTACGTTGATATTTAAGCACGTTTGAGCCTTATAATTGAATTTCCAATGTCCCTAAACCAAGCTGAAACCATGTCTGAAGCAGCACTTCGAATGACAGTCCTGAATTCTGAACCTTCCAAAAACAGCAAGTTTGTTAAACTTTGAGCTCTCTGATCTGTTGATCTGTGCATCTAATCACCTAGGTGCTTAAAATAAAGATGTCCAGTAATGATTCACGATGGATTTTGGATCCTTGTCCACTAATTTGGGAGGTAAAGGTGAGGGAAGGGGGGCTTTGAATCAGCCATGGCCGGAGAGAAAAGTCAGGAAGTTAGCACCACGTGTCACTGCCGTGTGGACATCAAGCTCGCTCATGAGGATACCTCATGCCCCCACCTGGGTTGGGAACACGCAGCTCTGACCCCTCCCCTTGCTAAACCTGTTGCACTCCTTCTCCATGCAGTGTTGATGCCATTGGTGGATCTAAAAACAGGCTTATTAATGCTATAAGGCTAGAAATCTTATTAGCAGTATAGACTATTAGATATAAATAGTTCCAAAAAAAAGTAATGATACTGATTCAAAGTGCTCAAACAATACTAGTATACTAAATAAACTTTTTGCTCAACCCAGCTCTCTTTAGTTCCAGCATTACTCTTTGATGTATTTTTCTTACCACAACACTAGCCACTTTTTAGAGTCTTGGCAATACACGGCGTCCCTTCCACTCTAGCCTATCGATTTCTCTATGTCATCAAGGTTACAATAATAGCCCTCCTCTAATATTTATGAGGATGGAATTACAAATTCCAACTTCTACATCAACTCCAACTCTATATTACCAAATACAATCTAAAGTCCTAATAATATAACTGAACCCGTACATAATATTCGACGGGCAATGCTAAGGTACTCCTTTTACTTGCTAGGAGGTAAAGTTTTAAAAAAAATCACAGCTGTTAATTTTTACATAAGCTAAAACAAATTAAATAATCTAAATAAAGAAACTCCTAGATCTTAGCATCATTCACACTAATAAATATTTTTTTTTGTCTTCTCCTTCCTAGTTTGCACAAACATGATCACGTAAATTAAATTCCCTCCTTATTTGTTGTCGCACGATAAGCATACACTATGTGGAAGTAATTTTGCACAGTCTCATATACGTTTTGACTACTAAAGTACTCCTATGCAATACGAGTAGTAAAAAAATCTAATTTAATTCTTACTCCTGAAGTGATCAAAACTGTGAAGAACTACACCCATTACAACTTTCATTACAAACAAACATATGTCATGATAGGGTTCTATATATTTTATTTTCCTAAAGTTTGTCATGTATATAATAGAGCAACTATGTCCATGTTGTTTTTCAATCTTAACACACCTTGCATTACAATATAATCATTTCGTATATCATGCTAGTTTTTCAATAAATATTACAAACAAATCATGTTTGATTTTTTTTACAAAAATAAACATTATTAGAGGAAAGAAATTTCAGATGTTATCTGCATATCATGTTGCATCAAGTAGAAAAGTCTGATTATATGTGTAGACTAGATCTAATAAATAATATTTTTCCTATTTCTTCTATATAGTAATCAGACAAACATCAGACAAAAGTCTGATTATATGTGTAGACTAAATCAAGTAGAAAAGTCTGATTATATGTGTAGACTAGCATCAGACAAACCATACCTGACTTTTGCCATCAACAGTTTTAGCACAGCTCGCAACGTTGTGTACTCTTTGGTACAACCTTTAGACTCATCATACAAAGGCTCTTCTGCTGCCTTCTTTAAGGCCTCCATCCCTTTCATTAATAACATTGATGGTTCAGTATGACGACGCAACATTGCCTCTAAGAATTCAGCATCTTCCGCAGCCGTATCATTTGGTAAGACATGAGTTCTTGCACCATCATTTCCCCCAGCAAATCCACCAGCGGTA
>Ga0182004_10004473_pt1 | contig 11277 bp, 14 predicted proteins | sample Sormic07211540_1_FD_120479 | JGI IMG/M metagenome (GOLD analysis project Ga0182004, IMG submission 120479) | Endophyte microbial communities from Sorghum bicolor roots, Mead, Nebraska, USA - 072115-40_1 MetaG | ecosystem: Host-associated > Plants > Roots > Unclassified | place: USA: Nebraska...
ATGATGACATGTACATGTGGAACCAAGTTATTTGTACCTAAGTCACTATGTGTTTGGTGATTTTCTTCTAGAAAGAATGTATTGTTGACGGTTTTGATGGGGTAAAAATAGGGCTTATCTACCGTCAACACTGATCAACGTGTGAACTGCAACCTACTCAATCTCAACATATAACCAGGAAGAATCAAAATTTGATGTGAGGCTTAACTTGATTGAAATACAAGATATACAAATTGAGGTTTGATTGCTTGCCTTTTCTAATGAAAATATATTTTCTTTTCTTGAGAGATATTTTTTGGCAACATCTATCACGTTTATAAAATATATTTAAATTAGAATTTAGAAAATTAGGTCAGGGTCCATGCTCTTCGGATGAACATGAACTGAGAAACTAAAACTGATTGACCATACCTTGCTAGTAGCTAGTCGGTACTGCTTGTGCTTTAGTGCTGCTCAAAACTGTTGACTGCAGTCTATCCGTCTATCCGTCTGGGTCTAAGACTGGGAGTGGGAGACAGCTAAAGGAACGCTCTCCTGCGCCGATGACCTGGGATTGGGAGAGTTCCGATCGCCTACGACTAGGAGAGTGCTGATCGCCTAAGCCAGGATACTGAACGCTCGTGAACGTGTGTCGCGGACTTGCACTTGAAACGAACGCAGCGGTGGCGGCTCAAGTACGTAGACTAATACGCTCTTAGGGACAATGTTCTGGGAACAGATGGCTGCCTACAGGAAGAGGGCGGCACTGACTGCTAGGGAGGAGACCGGGCAGAAAAAAAGAGGGCATCGTATCAGGCCCATTGTATAGGTGTAAAAAGTTTTTCAATTAAGTGGTATATATTTCATATAAAATAGTATTACTATGTGAAGCATAAACACATATGTGGTCTGGTGGTGGGCACCTTTTATTTAGAGCTAGAGGTCTTGGGTTCAAAATATGTTGGTGCTAATTATTTATTCTATTTTTCTGTAACCATTAAATTGCAAAATCTTACGTATTGCAATATGTTAGTTTTCATTGCTGAACCCATGTTGGTGCTAATTTTTTATTATATTTTTTTGTAACCATTAAATTGCAAAATCTTACGTATTGCAATATGTTAGTATTCATTGCTATATGTGTAATGTTTTTGCAATGAAAGAAACAAATAAATACAACGACACTAAAATCGTTGCAACCTTAGTGGTTGCAATGATTTATTTTTTCGTTGCAATACATAATAGTTTTTTGCAACGCAAGTGACTCTTATATGCAATGATTTTTTTTGGTTGCTATATGGGCTAGTTTTAGCAACGCAAACGACTCTTATATACAACGAAATATATTCGTTGCGACATAAACTAAATATTGCTACCGAGTAAATAAATCATTGCAATTTCACATTGATACTGCCATGACAGTAAACTTGTCCGCAACGCAAATCAAATCGTGGCAACAATAGTCACCTATCGCAACCATTTAATAATTTGTTGCAATATTACTTATTTTTTGCAACGATCTCCATGTTTAAAGCCATGAAATAATACATGTGGCAAAAATCCAATCTATCGCAATCAAAAGCAAAAATCGTTGCAATACCACCACTTCTTGCAACCAAATCTCGTTGTTGCGACAAAAAAATGTGGCAAAAGGGTCAAAAGTTAGTAGTGTACATTTTCGACATTTTTCCTGCATACAAATAAAACTCATGTACAAGTGGAATTCCATTAGTTTAAACCAAATTCCCTATTGTCTATGTCTCTTTTATCCATGAATTGATGTCTTTTTGATGGTTAAAATATGCCTTTAGTGAGCATCAACAAGCTCCCCCAAGCTTACCTTTTGCTCGTCCCTGAGCAAAGACTAAGTATTATAATATACCTTAATTAGATGATCAATCTTTGATTTACATGTTGACATCATAAAATGAATGCCCCTCACCATCCTTACCATGGAACTCATCACCTTCCCTGCACTTAAGATTAGAACTCATGCTAGCTAGAAAGAAGGTTTATTGCCCATGCCTTTTTGCTTAATCACATCATATGGACTATGGAGTTTTTCATGCATTTTTTAAGAAAGCACGTCTAGTTATTTCTGTGCCACCCTTAGTCTCTCTTGTGTAAGTGGAAATATATCCTCACCATAAAGGCTATACATGATACCTTTAATCCTATCACTAATTATTTGTGTTGTTTCTCAATCAGGAAAGGATGTGATGCATACAATGCCAAGCATTATGTTGCGAAGTCAAGCAGTTGGATCAAAGGAGCAACAGGTCATACTATAGATCAAGAAGTGTACATGTGTGATAACTATAGTGGTTACTCTTGTCAAGGCATTTTTCCTCTTGATTGTATGGGTATGGCTATTTCTTTTTTTTTTTGCTGAGACACATGTCTTTTTTTCAAATAACCATACCTAGATTTGACACTTAAAAATATGAGGAGTAAATTTTTACCATAGAGTAGTATATGATGGAATGGGCATGTTTGTGCGTACCTCTTAGTGTGAGAGTAGCAATATATGGGTAGGTGTACGTGATTCTTGATCTTATTAGCATGACGAGCTTCTCAACTAAGACTCAAACAAAAGCTTGATTAAGCTCAATACTAGCATGCAGCAAGGTGAGATTTTCTCTCTACTAAAGTGCATGGAATATTTGGCTTTGGTAGGTATTTTAATTGCCACAGAAATACTAGAGCAAGTTTTTATAGCAGTTTTAAAATAAATGCTCCATAGATTGATCTTGCTAAAGACTGGAGTCTAAACTTGCTCATTTCTTCACTAATCATTTTGTTCTTGTATCTCAAGTTTAGTTCTAGCAATTTATACCATAGAAAATCAGGTTCATGGCATTAGAAAAAAAAGACATCAGAAAGTTCATCATTAATTAATCACTAATTTTAGGCATGATAACTTGTGAGTGAAAGATTTTTATTCAATTTAAAACAAACTAAAACAAACATGGTGATAGTAATTTTATTTATATGCTAACATTACCATTTTTTTAAGTTGTGAAATTAAAAATGGCTAAAAGTAAAGAAAATAAGAACTAGTCGGGCTCAAGAAAACTTACTTGATGATGAGGGTCCTCCTCTAAGCTAGTCTTCATCAACGGGTCGGGTCATACGTCCACCCCTGGTGATGATAAAAATTGTTCCAGCAGGCCTCATTGTCCTGTGCAAGTCAGTTTATTACTCCAAGTTCTCCTCCGGTCTCCTGATGAAACTGCTGAAAATCCTGCGAAAGAAGGTTGAGGTCCAGGCGCATTGGTGCGCCATCAAGCTGTACTCCCTGAAGCTGGTGATGCAAGTATCCTATGTCATGCTCCCACCTTGTATTGGTGGAATAACGAGCAAGATGATTCAGTGGATAATCGTTCGAACTCATCATGACATCATCCCTACAAGGGATGTAGCGGAAGGAACCTCCAAGTGATGGTTGGGACGAAGTCCCCATCTACGACGAGTGGAATGAGGCCTCTCCAACAGGTCCCCATGGATTATGGCCTGATGGGTGCTGCACTGGCTGTTCATACCAGTTTGATCCCCCTACCTGATCAAAGCTAGTGTGATATCCCATCCCAGGGCCCGCATGGGCGCCATAGAGGGAGTGTCTCATGGTGCATTTGTGCAGCTTCTTGGGTAGCCCGGGTTTGTGACCTCGTCCTTCGGCGGGGTACCTGCATAGAATCAACTTGTGCACGCGCAAGCCTCTGGGCTCGCTGCTCCTCGATCTCGAGGGGTATGGTGAGGTGATCAACATTGGCAAGCCAATATTCGGGGTTAGGCAAATGAATTTCATTCACATAGCCCGCATAAATCAAAGTGTACCCTCTCCTTTGTCTTCCCGCAAGGGATGTGCTTGCAGGAAATGATCTAGTGTAAGCTCTTCCCTCTCGGCTGAAATGTAATTAATTAAAGCACCATCTAGTAGACCTATATTCGTAGCAATTCTAGTGACCCAAGATGTGATCTCTACATCACCATCACGTGTAAAAGTTTTAGACCAATATTCTACCATGGACCAAGCAGGGGACACTCTAATCCTATTAACCACAACATAAAGCAATTGCATTTCCTCTTTTCTAACTGGCCTAATATCAACTCTAGGATAAAAAGTGTGGCCTAAAAATCAGTGTAAAAACTGCAAGGTAGGATTAAGATTGTTGCTAGTCCTAGTCATTTGATGGGTTCTATTATTTGCTATTTCTTTCCAAAAGATTTTCTTATCATAGCCTTCGCATGCTTTATCTATGTTTAACTCACAGCTTCTATCAAATCCTAGCAATGCGGTAAATTCCTTCCATATATAAGAAAATTCCTCATCAAACATTCTAAACTTGCAGTGACTAGCAGATAATTCTAGCGTGCACAGGAATTCAATTGTGAGTTCTTTGCACCCATCCTCATTTACCCGCCATGAATTTTCCTACCCCAACACACAGAAAATAAATTGAAAGTCAGTGATTATACCTGTGCTGTTGAGAAGCTCGGGGTCGATGCATCGTGTGTGGAGGAAGTTGCGGTTGGCACTACTACAAAAATCTTAAACTGTGGCGGGCAAAACAGGTTAACCGTGGCGGGCACGGCAACCGCCATGGATCAAAGGCCACGGTTAATTGTGGCCTTAACCGAGACGGTTGACCAACCACCACGGTTAATATATTAATCGAGGCGGCCGCTGTTAAGTAACCGCTTTGGTTAATAGGATTAACAGAGGCGGTTGTTTTAAAGCAACCACTTCCTTTAATCTATTAACCGAGACGGTTTTTTTAAAATGTCCGTCTTGGTTAATATATTAGTAGAGGCGGTTTTTGTAATTTGCCCCCGCCTCCTTTAAGTGTATCCAGATTAAAAAAAACCTTTTTTCAGTTTATTTTCAAATTTGAATCCAAAATTTGTTAGATTAAAACATATATAAAGCAAAAGACATATGTATAAAGGATAACCACATTGAATCTGAAATTTGCTAGATTGAAACATATACAGAGCAAAAGACATAAGGATAACCACATATATTACATCCATATATGTCATCTTTATCATTGCACGGTCCATGCATGTCACAAACTATGTTTATATTACATGAATGTTCACAATGTTCATAAAAAGAACATCTAAGTAATATTCACTCAAAAATATCTGGCAACATATAGTCGTTCATATCTAAACCGTTGTTGTCTAGTTGCGTAGCTTCTCGAACTTCTCTTCTCTCGTGGAGATCATGCGGAATGCTTCCCGCTCTCGATGGTTTTGCCAGACAATTTGGTTGACGTCGGTGAGCACCCTCACCGTGGGTGATTTGAGTACCCATGATGGATGGCGATTGGCTAGAGTGATCAATGGACATTGATCCTCTACAATGCGAGGAGCTTCCCGAGGGGCTAGTACCTATGGGATATTCTCCACGGCTGTTTGAATCACTCCCAGACCTGAAGTGAATATGTTGGTTCGGCTTGCTGCTGCTACTTCCATCCTTGTTCTTCTTCTTGAAAACTTTCTTCCAGATTGTTCCTGCATGTGAACACAACTAAACAAGAGAGGTGATGGGTTAGGAAAAATAAACACACCCCAAGGGGGTGTTCTACTTCCCTAGATGAACCTCTCCCTTGCTTAGTGGGGGACTCTTGATTAGTGAATAATCAAAAGAGCTTCACGTAGTATGTGTTGGTGGCAAGGACAAAGAAATGAAAGAAGGAGAGAGTGTGGTGCTGTTGGTGAGTCAGTGAGTGATGCCTGGGAACTTATTGAGTGCATAGAGCAGCAAGGAGGCAAGGGGGAGTGGTGGCCGCCAGAGAAAGGTGGCGGGTGCCAGCCTTGGCCCTCCCAATCTTGTTGCTTTTCTTTGCCACTCTTTCCAGGATGCCCACCATGCAGCAAACAACCAGCAAAGGTGCATGCACGGCTCCAAATTCTTGAGGTGCATAGAAAGGAAAGGAGAGAAAGAGATGAGTAGGGGGGAATCCTAGTCTTTCATCTCTACTATCCTAGTTTGGCCTTTGTGCACATGTGAGTGATGAAGGAGATGAAAGGGGGAAAGAACAACAGGAGGGGGTGGCGGCGCCAGGAATTGTTGGTGGGCGCCAGCCCCCTTTGTGTCACATCACTTATTTTGACACTACTAATTACCCTACTAAGCTATATTATACAAAAAAATTAAATTTACTTGATGAAAACAGAGTGAAATTAGGGGTAAGAATATGTATATTTGCTTACTTACCTTGTTTAGGAGCTTTGGATTCCTCTCCATGGTGATCATGGTTAGTGTAGTGGCTGCCCGTGATCGTTGTCAGCATGCTTTTCCATTGTGGATGAGCCCTGTTCATGTTGGGGACGGAAGCAAAATATTTCTTCCTTCCCATTAATGATGAGTTGGATAACTCCAACTCCAACATTAGTTGTGGCATTAGCAGTACTCCAAAATAGTCATCCTAAAATTATTGATGTCCTGAAGTCGAGATTAACATCTAGGACAATAAAATCTACTGGGACGAAGAGACCTCTAATTTTCACTAGGATGTCTTCCACAATCCCGGTCGGATACCGGACTGATTGGTCTGCCAACTGCAAAACCATAGAGGTTGGGGATAATGAATAATGACCAAGTTTGTCATACACTACCTTGGGCATGACACTGACGCTAGCTCCCAAATCACAAAGCGCTTGATCAAATTGCTGGGTCCCAATTGAGCAAGAAATGGTTGGATTCCTGGGGTCCTTCTTCTTTTCTGGTAATTGATTGAGTATGGCAGCACTACATTGCTCAGTCAGTTTTACCATTTCTGTGCTCGCTATAGGCTTCTTTTTATTAAGCATATCCTTCAAATATTTAGCGTACGTCGGAACCTACATAGGATCAACTAGAGGCACATGGGTATATAATTTTTGAATTACCTCTATGAATTTCTTGAATTGTTCATCCTCCATTGCCTTCTTGTTTTGCTCTAGAAATGGCAAAACACGTGTATCATAAAATTCATGAGGGTTAGTTCTTACCTTTGCCTTGGGTGTAGCCAAAGTTTCTTCTTCTTCGACTTCTACCACTTTGATTGATTTCTTTTCCGATACAGACTTAGGAAATGATGGACCATGAGCGGCTTTACCACCTCTCATGGTCACAACATTAACTTTCTCATGATAGGCAACTTAGGATTTAAAGTCAGCTACTTGATTTTCTAGTCTTTTATTAAAACTAAGTTGTTCTTTTAAAGACATGGTAAAATTGTCAAGTTTAACATCAATTTCTCCTAACATTTTATCATATTGCAGAAGCATAGAATGTAATTTCTCATTAATTCTAGCCTGATTAAAAACAAGATATTCAAGCGAAGAATTAACAAGTAGATGGCTAGGAGAGTTACCTATATTGTCGCGCAGTATCCATTTCGGATATGTTGCGGGTTGTGGTGGGCCATACCCACCATCATTAAGAAGAGATTTGATGTCCCTTCTTTGACAATATTCAGCATCATGGCATTGTTCATATGGCGTTGCATCTCGTAGCTTGGAATAATGCTCTATAGAAGCTCGATCTCTTTTCCGGTTTGCTCTTTCATCTAACCTGTTCAACAAAGAATCTAGAGATATAGAATTAACCAATTGAATATTGTTCGTACCTTGCAGATGATTGTCAATCCATCCTTGATTTTCCACCATCTTTTCAATCCACTCCTTGGCTTGCTTCACATTAAGAGAGAAGAAAGCTCCTCCGGCAGCAGCATCAAGATGATGACGGGACTCAATAAAGAGTCCATGGTAGAAGCTCTGGATTAGTAACCAATCTTGCATCCCATGGTGCGGACATGCTTCAATTTATTCTAGCATGCGCTCCCATGCTTCAGGGACAGATTCTTGGTTCTCCTGCTGAAAGTTAGAATTTTACTATGAAAAACATTAGTCTTACCAACCAGGAAGAATTTGGCGAGGAAATTGCTTAAACATTTCTTCCAAGTTGTGGTAGAACCAATGCTTAGATATTTCTCGTAATGAGAATAGAAAGAGACAGATTTGAATGACATCTTGTCGAATTCCCTTGATAGAAATTATGCCACATATCTCTAGAAAATTCTAAAGATGAGCATTGGCATCCTCGGAAGGATTACCATTAAAAGCAATAGCTCGCACCATATTGATCAGTGAAGGCTTAAGCTCGAAGTCTATCTTGCCATCACCAGCACATGGTAAAGTTGCTAAATCAGAATTAGATGGAGTAGAATACTCACGAAGAGATTTGGTTGATGTCGGTGGATTGGTTGAGCTACTCGGGCGATTAGTTGGATCTGATGGATGTTCATCAAGAGGTGGATCCCTTGGATGAGCTCCAGAAGTACTTCTTGGAGGAGTAAGATTAGCTCTTGCTCTTCTAAGAATAGTCTCAGGATCATCTTGATAATCTTTCAAAAGATTAAATCCAGCAATCCTAGCATAAACAATCACTACACAAACATAACTCTAATACGCACCCGCTAAAGACAGGGGTTAGTTCTATAGCAAATATCAAAGAGACGAATCTATTAAGGCCGATTGCTTCCTTAGCAACGACGCCAGAAATGCTTGTTGTTGTTGGCAATTCTTAGCACGATTACTAAAGGTAGTCACAAAGCCTAACCTTCGGCAGCGGCACTAGAATTGTGTGTTGATTATTCTTATGTCTATTGGAAATTCCGCAAGTGCATAGAATAGATCAGTTGTAGCACTTCACTTAGGAATACCAAGTATCATATTTATTTCCATAGGGAAGCTAGATATGGCTAAGAGATGACTCCAATGAACTTACTAAGAATAATCCAATCTAGCAAGGTGATTTAAATAACTGATAAGTTGGATATGGGTTATAGACTAAGTAATAACCTAGCTACTACCACTTGGAGACAACCTAGACATAATAGAAGAGGTCCTAGAGTGTGTAAGCAATATTTCTATCTAGCTCAAGAATATCTAATTTAGCAATCAAGCGTCCTATCTAGTACTTCAGACCGTATGCGTCCCAAGTTAATCGGGCACGATGCACAATGAGGTCTATGTTTTTAAAACTAGGCCCAACATGGTGGAATACATAAGCTAACAGGGCTGTCACCACCTGCCGCTACCACAGCTATTCGGAGGCCTAGCCACAATCTAAGGTAACATATAGTGTAAGCACCATGCCTACACTACAAGATACTACTCTAATCCTGCGCAATAACTAGAGCACCAACTAGCGGCGAAGAACCCATACTAGAAGTAAACAAGACAACTTAACTATTTATAACTGAACTACTAGCACTCAAACAATAAATATATCACTTAATGCAATAAGTAAAGGCACTCAATGCAATAAGTAAAGTACTCAAAGTAAATGCTAAAAGTAGAAATAGATAATACAAGAGTACTTACAAAGAGGAAATTACCATAGCTATGCGAGAGGCTCTAGAAGACTCCTCTCTTACAGCTCCCCTGAACCGACATGGCATCCGACGGCTCCAGATCATCCTCAGAGGCAGTTTGTGTAACACTTCTAGTGTTAGCCTTGCATGTTAAGCATTTGCATTGCATTGGCATGAGCATTATCACATTCATTGATATGCATCATGCGATGGTCATGTGTCATTTCATGTGAAATTTGTATGCAAAGGATTGCTTGAATGCTTATCTATGTGTATAATATAGAGTGACCAATGCAAATAGGTGTCCACTGTTCTCACAAATACCTTAGCTAATCTTAGAATGTGTTTTGGAACAATGTTCATGTTGGAAGTTCCACCCAAATATGCCCCTAGGTCATGGTAACCCTAGTTTGACCAACTTTGACCTCCTAGACCTCTTTTCAAAGACCTTTTATGAAAACAGTGTTAGAGACCTTGCATGGAGGTGCACCCTTAAGCAAAGTTGTATTAAATTTATAAGCTACAAAAGTTGTTTTGGTGTCATCTCATGAAAATGTGTAGAACATGCACAAAAGTGGCCCACAAGATAGATTTGGGACTGTTTTCAACACTTAGAAAGTTTTCTGCCTAAGTTTGTTTACACAGTTTCGAGGTAGGGTACTTTTCAAACATGTAGTTTGAAATCCAGAGTGAATTAGACCATGATTCTTTAAGCAATCATGTAGTACTTGTGTAGCTCTATCCAATGAAGCAATCCATTGGCAAAATCATCGAGTAGATTTGGAGTTAACCGTTGCCAAAGATCAAGTTTCAGTCACTATCATCGGTGAGATCAGAACTCGATTCAGTTAAGCAGAGCGCCGGGCGTCGACGCGTGTGACCCTCTGTGGCGGCCGTACGTCGATGGTGATCCTGCCTATTAGCCCCAACACGCTCACATGAGTGCCCCGACAGCCCCCGAGCGACGGCAGCATACCATTTCCTTCCCTGCCTTCTCTCTCCCATCTGCTTTCTTCTCTAGTTTGCTTTGCCGTGGCAACGGCGACCTCACCAGCGCTCCTCGCCGTGTTTCTAGCCAAACGAACCCGCCCAAAGCTTAGCTAGAGCATCCTCTACCTCAACATCACCTCCATTGCCACAACTGAGCACAGGTGAGGTGGCATTGCTGAGCTCCAAGCGTCTTACACCTCGCCAGAGATCCGCTGAGTCCACTGGTGACGTGGCCAGAGCTCTCTGGTCCACCATTCCTTCTCATTCTTGTCCCAGTAGCTTCCTCTTGACTCACTAATTCTTGGAGTGAACCTCAATCGCGTCGACATCGACTAAGCACGCCGGCGTACCGCCTGCAGCGCCTGTTGACACCGTTTTTGGACACGTGCATGGGGACCAGTAGAGTACAGATCGGCAGACGGAGCAACGGTAACTAGACTGCAGAAGAGTTGCTGATGAGGGGAGCTACCGATGAAAAGATGATTGAGTATGATTAAGTCCAGAGGTGGTGACGTGTTCTTACCGATGATCAATGTTAGTGTTTGCTGATGGCCATAACAGGAAGTCTGCCGATGAATCAGAGGGGGAACGTGAAGGTTGCCGATTGGTCTATGGTGTGTCCTGGTTTGTCATGGGAAGATAGTTTTGTGTTTTCCATAGATATTTAAATTCGTTTTGTATACGGATTCCGTTTAATTTGGAATTCGAGTCCTAGTCGTGTCTGATTGTAGCTCTTTGAGCGCGGTATAAATGTAGACCCTAGGGCCTTGTAATGAAACATCTATCAATCAATCAAACACAAGTTTTTACTCACATTCCAGCATCTACTTTTTCGACGACTTCGTCATATTTTCCTTTTCATTACGAGTTCTTAGGAGTTCGTCGACTTAAGCTCGGCGTATTCTCGAGTTCCGCGTGAATACCTCTTGGCCGTGGC
>Ga0182004_10004474_pt1 | contig 11276 bp, 6 predicted proteins | sample Sormic07211540_1_FD_120479 | JGI IMG/M metagenome (GOLD analysis project Ga0182004, IMG submission 120479) | Endophyte microbial communities from Sorghum bicolor roots, Mead, Nebraska, USA - 072115-40_1 MetaG | ecosystem: Host-associated > Plants > Roots > Unclassified | place: USA: Nebraska...
CTTGTCTGCATCCAAGGATTTCAGTGCATTGGGAAATTTCAGAATCTGTCATATGGATGGGCACCAGAGTACTCTTGTTGAAGTTGATATGCAGCCCTGTGGCAGCAGAGAACAGGTCCAGCAACGTCTTCAGGTGTTGAGCAGATTGAGCAGCACCTCGAATTACAATAAGCGTGTCATCGGCATATTGCAGAACCACTCCAGGCGCTTCATCATCAATGGGGTGCTTGATTTCAGTAGCTGATTTGATCAGAGCTTGCAGGGTATCTGCCACGAGGAGAAACAGGTATGGCGATAGCGGGTCTCCTTGCCTTAGTCCGCGTTTACACGTAATCCAGCTCCCTGGACACCCATTAACCAAGACGGCGGACTTGGAAGATGACAGAATGCAGTCCATCCACTGACACCACAGTTGGTTGAAACCACGAGCTTGAAGTACACACTGCAGCCCGGCCCAGTTGACTGTGTCAAACGCTTTCGCGAAATCAAGCTTGAGCACCAGCGAAGGCAGCTTCCTTCTGTTACAGGCTTGCACAACCTCAGCCGCGAAGACGAAAGTTTCAGAGATAGAACGTCCTTTGAGGAAGCCCGTCTGATGGAGATCAATGAGGCCTCCAATCTCTCGCTGTAATCTTCTAGTGAGGATCTTGCACAGGATCTTAACGGAGCTGTTTTGGAGGCATATAGGTCTCAAGGCATCAACCGCAACGGCACCAGGCTTTTTAGGGATTAGCACCATGAAGGACCTGTTGATTCTTTCCATTTGAACCTGCCCTCTGTGGAAAGCGTTGAGGAAGCACATGATCTCCTTTTTGATAGAGCTCCAGACTGCCTTGTAGAAGGATGGACCGAACCCATCCGGGCCCGGTGCACTATCTCTGTTCATCGCCTTGACGGCCTCAAGGGCCTCAGATTCCGAAAAGGGCCTGGTCAGCTCATCAGATGGACGAGCGCTGTGAAGAAACAGAGCACCGACATCAAAGTTCCAGACTGAAGATCCAGGCTGCCCAATGATAGAACTGAAAAAGTTCGTCAGAGCTTGTATTTTCCCTTGATGATTTGCTATCTGAACTCCCTGAACTTCGACAATTCTGATCGCGTTTGCGCGCATTCTCACAGTCGCTTGAGCATGGTGAAAAGCAGTGTTTGCATCACCCTCTGTGATAGCCTTGAATTTACTGCGTTGTTTCCAATATGCTGCCTTTTCTTTGATTGCTTGGTGAAGCATATCATGGCACATGGACCTAGCCTGCATCTCATTGTCAGATAGGAGACGCTCCTCCTCCAATGAGTCGAATAAGTGAATTAGGAATTTAAGGTTGGGGATAGTGTGCTTGGGCGCCCTGTTACGCCGGTACCAAACCTTTGACGCCGCCCTTACCGATTTGAGGCACGCAGCCAATTGCCCAGCAGCATCCTCAATACAACGAACATCGAGCCAAGCTGGGAGGACAGTCTGAACGAAAGACTGACGCAGGAGCCAACCATTTTCAAATCTGAAGATTTGGGATTTGGGAATTTTTGTGGACATGGACAGGAGCAAGGGGGTGTGATCAGAGGTTGGTTTGGGTAGAGCATGCAAGCTTGTGGAGGGGAAGGCGACCGTGTGCTGAAGGTTAACAAGAGCTCTGTCCAGCTTAGCTAGGATGGGAGGAGACTGAGCATTGGTCCAGGTAAAAGATCTCCCCAGGAGAGGGATCTCCATGAGCCCAAGCCGACTGATGGAGTCATTGAAGGCAGAGACGAGGGATTGGTTCACCATACAATTGCTCTTTTCGTCAGGGGACCGAACCAGGTTGAAGTCTCCAATGGCAATCCATGGCTCGTTTAAATTTAGGGAAATTTGGTCTAACTCTTGAAGGAAAGCAGGCGTGTGTCTATGGTCCGAAGGACCGTAAACGTTGGTTACGTGAATGGAGTAGTCAGACATGGTGCATTGGAGCTCAGTGGTGATGGAGTGCGTGTGGTTGGAGGTTGAAGTGTTGGTCCAGGAAGAGCAGTCCCAAGCCGTGAGGACGCCCCCCTTGGAGCCAACAGCAGGCAGGAAGCAGAAGTTATCGGCTAGCTTGGGAGGAAGGAAAGTTTTGGCTTTGCATTTTTCAATAGAGTGAAGTTTGGTTTCTTGTAAACAAATAATAGAGGGGTTAGCCGACACAATAGCATCCTTGACAACACCACATTTCTCCGAGTCACCTAGACCGCGAACATTCCAACAGAGGATCGAGAGGTTTCGATTAGCAGCGTCATTAAACGAATTCATGTCTTACATAAAGGCACCTAAGTGAGAAAGGGAAAACAAAGGAAACAAGCCGCATTGCTGCCGAGCAATGGAGGGCTGACACAGACACGCGACGCTAAGGAAATGATAAACGAAGAGCCTAGGGATACAGATTTCTTGAAGTGCCCGGCCCGAGCCCGGGGAGGGATAGAGCGAGCGGAGTGGCCGATCATTCCACGACATTGGTAGCCACCCCGATGGACGCAGCCCCAGAGCAAGAGACCCCTGCCGCAGTCACCAGCTTGCGAATGTCCGCCACGGACAGAGGAATCTTGTTACGCGCTAGAATGTTTCGCTTCTTAACTTGACGTTTGAGAGCAGGGGAGCATCCATTCAGGGAGTTTGCGAGCGCCTTGCGACGGCAAGCCTGATCCTTCACCTCAACGTAGTTCCCATTGGCACGAGCAGCCAGCCGAACGCTCTGCCTCGTCGGAGCCATCGCAGCCGGAGCACGAGAGCGGGGACGAGCACCACCAATGCGCGGTACAGGGGGTTCCTGTAGCAACACATCAGGATTGGGAGGCGGCGGCAGGGAGGAGTCTGCCTGAGCATTGTCGAAGCTGAACTCAGACACAGACTCCTCCGAGGTAGCATCCTCCAGCGCGGACGGGGGGGCGGGAGACTCCTTGTTTGAATGGCGACGGAGGAGGCCCAATATGGCGCACTTGGCCATGGCCCAGGAGAGACCAATGATGCTAGCCGGCCCATCCCCCAACGCATAAGGGAACATCCCGTTCACCGGATGCGGAGGTGGTCGCCGCTGCTGCTCGCGCCAGAACGGAGGAGTTGGCCCGAGCTGAGGCCCACGGGGCGGTGGCGGAGGGGCGTTGCCGAAGAAGGGAACCAGGTCGCCGTCATCGTTTAGCTGGTCGCTCCGGTGCCAAACCCGGATGGGCCGAATGTGAACAACGCCACCGAAGCGCGCACATCCGCGAACGGCAGACACAGCAACCTCCACAGGGATGTCAAGGCGGTCGTAGACCTCCAGGAGCAAGCGCAGCGGTCCATAGTAGTCGCCAGAGAGGCAAGAGGGATCGATCTCCAGGACGTTGCAGAAGCCGGAGAGGCTAGCCCTTATCTTGTCAAGCTGCCAATGCTCGATAGGGAAGTCGTCAACATGGACAAAGGCAATCCATTCAGGGAGGCGGAAGAACCTGTTGGTGCATTCCTCCGGCCGCTGGAGGGACACTTGGACACCTTCGATGTGAATGATGCCATGGCCGTAGAGCCTCTCCCTCGCGGCCATGTCAACACAGCGGAAGATCATGGCGCCGCGTGAAGAGGGGAGAAACTCGACCGGCATGAGGGGCTCGACGGAGGCAAGGGCCGCGCGCAGGAGACGATTGAGGTCCGCCGTCGGGATCGGAGGCTCGATGAAGGCAAAGAGGAGCCTGTCCAGCACGCTCAGATCTCCCGGGGACACCCAAGCCGCAAGCGATCTCGGTTGCCCAGTCCAGGAGATGGAGGAGCTAGAAGACTCGTTGGACTCATCGCTTTCCACTTCTTCATAGTCGTCAGAGGTGTTGGTGCCGACATCGACGGAGGGTGGAGCAGCAGCCGGGGCCGGGGGGAGGGCCGGGATAGCAGGAATACCCGGCGTCGAGGAAGCACGAGGAGGCGAAGGTGATGGCGGAGGCGAGCGACTGTGACCACCAATGTCTCCCCCCGGGGGAGGAAAGGACGAGGTCGGCGCCTTGCCTCGGCCATCAACACTGAACTTGTCGATGGAGAGACACTCAGGGGCCGTGGCGAGCTTGATGGTCGACGACGGACGCACAAGCTCGAAGTCGGTAGCCTCCGAGCTGGAGGAGGGCACCAGGTTACGGGCGCTGGAAGCCTCAAGCGACTTGTCTCCCGCGTCGCGCACGGGGGAGTTTGGCGGGGCGAGGTGGGCTCAGCAGGCCTGGCGGGTTTGTCCCCCAGCGGGAAAGGGACAGCATGCACCGCACGTGAAGACGCCGGGACGAAGATGGACGGTGGGCGACGCTGTCCACGGGACAGAGCATCCGCAAGCGGCATCTTGCAGTCGAACTGTCGGTGGCCGGAGCGACGACAGTTGCGGCACCGGACAGGGTCGCGGCAAGCGGAGACAGAGTGGTCCGGCGAAAGGCACCTGAAGCAGACGGACTGAGAGAGGATAGGGACGGGAGCCTTAGTAGTTCTGAAATTATGACGAGGAGGAGTTAAGGCGATATCCCGGTAGGTGGGCTTCGGATCCTTGTGGAGTAAAAGCCCAGCCACCTTCCCGTTCTTCACAGCTGTCCGCCCAGAGTCGACAAGACGGCCCACCGCTCCCCTCGTCAGCGTCGTGGGGACAGCACCCTGCGGCAACAGGAGTTTGGAGGGGACATAGCCGAGCTGAATCTTCTCACAGGATACGATTTCAGAAGGGAAGAGCTCCGGTGGGGCCCGAGAGGAAGCTATCGTCCGCGGGTCAGCGTTAGGGGCCCCACCAAATTCAAACTCGTCGTCAAGCTTGGAACACTGTCGTTCAAGCGCAGAAACCGCAGCATCAAGAGAGCTATGGAGGAAGAAACAAACGGAACCCAGGTGGAACGCACCGGTAACCGCAAGAGCATTAGCAACGTTTTGACTCGCTACCCGGAAGCTAAAGATCCTAGGACGGATCTGAACGCAGACTAGGCGACCCGAAGCATTGGCCAAGACACGATGCAAAGCGTCGGAGACAAAGGCAGTGCTGAATGCTGGGTCATCGGCGGGAGTCGTGAGCCATACCAGAGCCGGTTTCGGAGAAGGAGCGATTTGGCTGGGCACAATGGTCGAGTGGAGGTCCTTGAGAATCTTGTGCCGAAGAAGCACACCCAGCTTGGACGAGGACGCAGAAAGAGGAGCTGTCGGCGCATGGTGGCAGGGGGCCTCAGAACGGGACCCGGGCGACGTCGCAGGCAGGACCGGCGACGAAGCAAGGGCGTCCGCAGCGCGCGGGCGCGCGGCGGAAGCAGCTACGGAAACGACGGGCACGGGGCATGCCGTCGATGAGGTGGAGGTGGGGCATTGCGTGGAATGAGGCAGTGGCTGGGAAGGCGACGCGGTGTCGCCAGCCGCGGGGGGAGCGAGGAGCTCACTCGCGGCCATCCTCTAATGTCTAACAGTGCCTTGGATAGATCTAACATGGGAATATCAGCAAAATACCATAAATAATATGTAATTAATTGTCTTGGACTCTGTGATAGAGTCTTGCATTGTGAGTGCCCCTCATAGCGCGTTCAAGTCATCTCTAGTTCTCTACCATAGTCTCAATTCTCCACACATGCATGCCTATCAGTGTAATAAAGAGGCCAGCCAACACCCACTGGGTCATATTCTGGCAATGAGACTTTTACACCATCAAAGACCCTATTTGGATCCCTATAGATAATAGCTATCTAATAATAATTATCTCTTTTGGATCCAAACAGGTGCAGCTAATAAAATAACTAATTGTTAGCTAATAAACCTCTAGATAATAACTATCTCACTAGTTGGACCAAATAAATTAGATAATAGCAGCTAATAACTAGTTATCTTAGTAGCATTTTTCGTTAGCTGTGTATCTAAACACCCTCCAGCTAATAAGGTAGGTAACAGTTAGGTAGCTAATATTAGATATAAGCTATTAGCTAGCTAACTATTAGCAGATAATGAATCCAATGTATGCTATGAAAACCAACTAGCTATGCAAACTCTAATTAAGCGCACACGATTCTAATCCGATGGCTTCCAGTGAAGGTTGGACAATTAATTCATTTTTTCAATCTTATTCATTTTTTTCAACTCACCCCACCAGCAGCGATCGCTCTGAGTCTGCTCCGAGTCGTGTCGCTAGAGTACGACACCCCTCCTGTACTTCATTTTACAAGCTCCTGTGTGCAATTGTTGATTGCCGTGGACGTGCATGCTACTCTCATGACTGGATGCCGCTGTGAAGTTGCCGTGCTAGGTCATGGCTGTTGTCCGCTTGCCGTGGCTATCCGCTAGCTGCTGTGCAATGCTGCTGCATGCCTATGTGTTGAAGGTCACAGTGAATCTTTGCTTCACCTACATGGTCAAATGCTTTTTAATTTGTATTATTTATATTCAGTGATCGTCTGCATATGTCGCCGGCTGCATTCATGGGACTGATGTGCATGGCACTGTGCTGGCTTCATGATTGACGATACTTGCTGCTGGCGCGTGAGGGCGGCGACGCGACTCGGAGCGATTGCTGCTGGTGGGGGTGAGTTGAAAAAAATGAATAAGATTGGATTGGTGGGAGAGTTTAAGTGGTTAATTGTCCCACCTCTACCGGAAGCCATCAGATTAAAATCGTGTGCGCTTAATTAGAGTTTGCATAGTTTGCATAGCTATTTGGTTTTCATAGCATACGCCCCCTTCCTACTTTCTATCATTCAAAAAGAAGTATTTACGAGAAGTAGCACCCAAACATATTATGAGAGCTCACACCAAACATATATTTACGAGAATGTTCATAAGAAAAAAAAAGAGAATCCACATTAAGAAATATTTTCGAGAATCCGCATTTAGAAGTATTTACGGCTATTTGCACTAATGATATTAATGTTTACCAGAATCTGAACTAAAAAAATATTTATGAGAATACGCACTAAGAAATATTTACGAGATTTTGCATTAACGAATATTTACAATAATCTACAATAAGAAATATTTACAAGATTGATACAGTATGCAAAATACAACATCAATCCGTCCACATTGTGAAACTATATATGTCATCACAAAGGTTACTGAACATTGCATGATCTAAATTTAATTGTTTTCTTGCACATTCTCTGTCTAGCACACTGGTACTACTCCAATATGTGCATCCTAGTGCCTGACTATTGATCAGTTTGAGATTAATATGTCATGTCTGTTTGCTGCTCTATAGTCTGTAATGTAACGAGCTGTTGTGGAGAAGTCCCATTGCCTGAAATCATAAAAATATGAATAATGGTAAAGATTTACGAGGAATAAAATTATGAATTGACCAGTTGAAGGCTTGTTAGCAATCTGCATTTTGTTGGCCGAGAGTTACAGCAATAGAAAATCAAGCATGAGTGCAAAATCAGAAACCAATATTTTAACAAGTTTGATGAATAGCAACAAAAATCGCAAGATCAGCTAGCAAATTGGGATAGATCATGGATGCATGCAACACAACCAGTCTTTTCTGGTGCAGGTGCACGCCGCACAAGCAAAAAAAAAAAAAGAAAATTGTCCAATGCCATCATTACCTTGCTCGCCATAGCTCCATCCTCCGAGAGAATGACAGTGTCGAGAAGGGTAAGCAATAGAAAAACTCAAGTCGAGAAAGAAAGTACTCAAGCTGAGAAAGTAAGTACTTACCAACAAAAATTGGTTATTAGCAGATGCAGCAATAAAAATCGCAAGATCCAATCAACTATTTTAGACACATGCTGTGGACACAAAACAAAAAGAGGATAAGAATTTCCTACTATGAGATGCATAGGAAACAATGGGTCTAGGAATAAGGAAATCACTCGAGCCTGCTTCTACCAGCAAGATCGACTTCGGAACTCATAAGATACACACACGGCTAATTTACCATAAAGTAGTTACAATATTCGAATGGCTTGAGATGATATTTGTAATGGGAGTTATCATAATTTGCCAAGGTTCTGGGATTCATTTCGAAAAAAAATTCGGCCCCAACCGAAATGGACGAAATTCGGGAAAATTCGGTCCAATTTCGGGCTGAATTCGGTGAATTTTTGGAAATTGAATCACAAAATTCGTTTCGGACCTAACCGAATTGGACAAAATTCGCTGAAACTCGGAGTATTTCGGTCGAATCCCAGATCAATCACTATAACAACATGGCTAATTTACTATGAAGTAGTTACTATAATTGAATGGCTCGGACGATAACGAGAATGAGAATTACCAAAGTTTGGCATCAGTCAATTTCTACAATGACATGGCTAATTTACCAGCATGAAGTAGTTATGATAATCGAATGGCTCGAGACAATAACAAGAATGGGAATTACCAAAGTTTGGCATCGGTCAATTACTGTAATGACATGTCTCTTATAGTAAGTTATTGTAATTTATATGAATAACGATGCTTTTTCAAATAGTTTCATGTATGATTTCCTAGGAACAAATTTATGACAGTTCACTAATATGAATCCATCCATTTAATAAATTCTGATATCATTCACACATTTGGTTTCACGAGCTCTACTGGAGAATAGATAAGCAAGACTAAATAATTTCAGACTACAAGAATGGTGAAAAATAGTTTAGTTTAGTTTAGACTACATCTAAATTTTTCTTACAAACAGAATGATTTAGTTTCATCCACAAACAAACGAGGAAAAGGAACATATACAACAGATTACTACAATCAAGGGCAAGAAAAAACAGATCATCGTCCCAGTTCGCCATGGACAGTCGCCACGACGCCATGGGGCTGGCCGAAGGGAAAGGGCAAGCCAGAACAGGAATGTATAAACGATCGTGATAGATGCACAACAAGCAATTGGCCAGGATAGAAATCGAGCACCAAGATTCCTGTAGTTGATCACTGAGACAAAAAGAAAATCTGAACGCAAAACCATATTGCAAAAGAATTTGCTTTCTGGGGAATAGAAGGGGATCCGAAACTAACCTGAAGGTGCTCGTCGTACGCGGATCATGAAAGCCACCATCAGTCGGGGGAAAGGGCGCCACTGCAACCGGTGGGGTTGGAGAATCCGCATAATGCACACCACCGAGGATCCGCCGCCGCCCTGATCCAGCTGCCGACGACCTTGCCGATATGTGGAAGAGCAGCTGAGACAATCTGAACTGATCAAGGCACATTTCCTGCATCGTGCATGCATCCTCACTACACCCTCACTAGAATCACCATGACGAAGGAGATCCCATCTCCAAAAAAAAATCACCATGAAAGGAACATCAGTAAATGATATGAGAAATTTACAAAGACTTCTTGTTAAACATATGTACGAAAAACTATCTACTGCAAGAAAACCTTTCATTAGTTAATTGGCACTAAGTAGATATTTTTTTGTAGGCATTTGGAGGGAGAATTACCATAACTAATTTTATTGTTATAGTAACTGGTCACTGGAGTAGAAATATTTTTGATAACTTGAATGGCTTAATATGATACTTAGGAGTGATAATTACCATAATTTAGCATGAAACTATTCTAAGAAACAAATTACTATAATGATACTAGTTACAAATTACACGATTTTATCATGAAATAGTTATATAAATAGCATGATATAGTATTTAGGATGTGGAGTTACCACAATTTTGCATCTAATAGTTTCTGACAGGGCCAATTATTAGAACAGGGAGTCAAATTTACCATGAATTTTGTATGATAATTCATAAAATTGTACTCTAAAATAGTTACAAAAATTTGAATCAATAGTTACAACGAAGAGTCAAATCTACCAAAAAAATAATTGCGAGAATTTGGTTGACTCAGGATGATAATTAGAATATGTAGTTACCACAATTGATGTCAAGTTGTTTTCAGAAACTGGTTATTATAATAACAGTACAAAATAGAAGGCTTGATAATTTAGGTCGTACAATTTGGGTATACTGGGTAAGAGATGAACTCAAGCACATGTAAATAATCAGTACTTAACTAAGATATACCTCACTGCTCCTTTTTGGGATTTTGAGAACAAACCTCATTGGTCTAATATCTGTGAAGAAAAAAAATCAATAAGCCTAACTGTAAGCACGACAACTTGCTTGATGGAATCCCAACGCAGATATATGAATGAAACAACCATCTGTATCCAAAGAAAATGTATGAATCTGAAATCATCCCAGTGTCCGATCCCATGAGCAGTACTAGTAGCAACAGTCCTGAATTTGCCTGGATAATGACGAACTAAATCATGTCAGCTTCAAATGTTGCGGCAGCAAATCGAGATACTAGACCAATTAAACTAGTATATTGCCCGTGCTAACGCTACGGCGACATTCGGATACGTACAAATTAGAACTCAAATATATACAAATTCAACCAAATTACATTGTAGAAAAGAAAGCAATATATTTTTTTCTCGTAAAAAATATTATCCATGCCTTAAGTTGGGTCAAATTAACTGTAGTACAAGAATGGTGGAACCCTATTCCTTCTCTAATGCCAACCGAGAATAGGCAGGTTGAGAAAGTTCAGTGCAAGGATGGTTAGGAACAATCCTTCATTCACTGAAAAATGTTTTTTGTGTGCAAAAGGCAATAAGCTTGCCACTCCTAAAAACTGTTTTTTGTTTTGCAAAAGGCAATAAGCTTGCCACTCCCTGCGTATCCAAGCATGACCTTTCCCCCCAAGCCATCACCTGATAGTCACAAGTGTAATGTTCTCGAGTGAAATAGAAATGATACTGACCTAGTGAGCTCTCTGGAATCCAAAACTGCATTCAATTTGCAAGATAGATCATATGAGTTTGCGCATATCTGCAGAGGCAAGTTCACATGCAAAAATAACAATTGATTAAATAAAAAAATGTGTTCGTTAGCATACCTTGATTATAAAAGTGAAGTGGATATTCAACTTTCTGCAAACAAACAGCAAAAACCTTCGTATTCATTGGCCTAAATAACAGAAATCTTGATGCAAGTGTTAACATCCTCACCACATGTAGAACATCAATGCTGACAGAACCTGGTGCAACACCCTCCATTCCCACAAGCAAAACGTTGTCTGAACCTTCCCCAATTGTCTTGTTGTTGACAATCTCCTATCTATTAGAGCACTGAAGGTACACAATTTTCCTTGTTACCTGTGCTGTCTCTGCTGACGATGCATATATGATATCATGGTAATTGCTTGATTTTGGTCAGCTGGCAAAACAATAAAAGGAATTAAAAAGAACATGCAGTCACTTCACATCGATCAAGAGCATTGACATTTACACATCATGGGCCATTCAAATATCATTGTTGTTTCACCGGATGATAAAGTATGCCCCCACCCCCACCCCACCTCCAAATCAAAG
>Ga0182004_10004475_pt1 | contig 11274 bp, 5 predicted proteins | sample Sormic07211540_1_FD_120479 | JGI IMG/M metagenome (GOLD analysis project Ga0182004, IMG submission 120479) | Endophyte microbial communities from Sorghum bicolor roots, Mead, Nebraska, USA - 072115-40_1 MetaG | ecosystem: Host-associated > Plants > Roots > Unclassified | place: USA: Nebraska...
AATTACGAATCATCAAGTACAACATCATTATCGATAACCAATTATTTTTTGAGTTTTCCGGGCTGCTCATGACCGTGAGCATGACCGTTATAATAGTTTTACACTTTATAGAGGTGGTGCACTTTCATCGTGAGTCATGTTGCCCATATGTCCGGGGTCCGTCGATCCCAAACACTTGCAAGGTGAGTGGACAGGGTATACTATAAAGCATTCCATAGGCCTATTCTAACCAGTTAGGGCCGTGAGGTTTCCTCGACAGGTAGATGTAGAAAACTCCTCTTTTCTATGACATATATCCATGGCGGCTATACTCATAGAAAGAGGGGCAACCCTAAACCCAAAGTGGCAAGCCCCTCTTGCGCCCTTTCGGGTAACCTGTAACGAGTTAGATCCTATTACTGAGTCAAAGTCAGAGCCATGTGACTCACCCAGTTGCACTGTAAATCTCAGCTTTTGCCGTCAGATAAATCCTTACGGAGGGTCTAGGACAACATGACCAACAGTCATTTGTACCATAGCCCTAAGTCCATTTATTATAATCATGTTATTTTAGTTAATCCATGATTCTGTATTTAAAGTATAGATCATATATAAAGTTAGAGCATAACATTTCTACCTATAGGCAATAATCCCTCATGAGTCAAGGTGTTATGTCATCAACAACTAGGATGTACTTATAGTTGACCAGATTAAACACAATGCAACATGAGATGTTTAAAATGAGTAGGACATCAAGGTAAGCTCATGTTATACTTGCCTTAGTTCACAAAGACTTGTTGGCCCTACTGATCTTCGTAGAACTCTCGATTCCTTACTCCCCACTATCTCGACTTGATCAACACGTCACAACAACACGCATTCCAATGACACACATGCAAGTGAACACTCTTAAAGTTAAAACAGTACACCGATAGTAAATAAATATAAATAAAAGATTTACCAAAATCATCTATGTGCTGCTACAAACACGTCAACGTGAATTTCAAGGAAAACGGAGTTACGACACGAAAGTTTTGCATTAAACTAGCTCTCTAAAGCGGCATCCGGACTTATAATTTTCTAAGGAATCTAATAGTGGGAAACCTATACAAAAGTAGTACTAACGCGAAGCTTACAAAATTATAGAATTAACGCAAGTTGAATGGATCAAATCGGAGCTAAAATAACAATTTTATAAACAAAAATGTGCAGTGGCAATTCTGTAATTTTTGCAAAGATTAAATGATTCAATATAAATAAAGAAATTCCTTGAATTTACTCAGGCCAGGGACTGTGGGCATAAATTCGCAAGAACTCAGGGACTCTTTAGCAAATCATCATGCGAAGGGGTACGGGACAATCTCAGCCGTTGGATCGCCGATGGGCAGCCAGGATTAAATGAAAGGGAAAGAGAGAGGGGAAAGGGCACGACCACCCGAGTTGATAGGGAAGGTGGCGGCGCCACCATGGCCAGCGGCCTGGAGCTCGCCAAAGTTGGCTGCGCGGGCACTACGGTGCACGGTTTTCCATATTGCGAGCACGGGAGAAAAGAGGAGATGACGAGCGCATTCTAGCCCCTTGCATGGCCGTGAAGAGGCCCGCACGGCATGCGACATGGATGCTTGTCATGGGGCTCCGTCGGCGCGTGTAGAGAAGGCGCTAGAGTGCACCATTTCGCACAGGAGAGGGTGGGGAAGAACGAGGGGGAGGAGGCGTGCTCACCACTGCGAAAAACGGAGGCAGAGATGGCTCGGTTTGCCAGCGTGGAGTGCGGTGGATCACGGTGGCTATGGTGAACTTTTCTCGAGCGCTGCAAGCAGGAGCAGGGTGAAATGAGCGGAATGGGGAGAGGCATTGCGGCTCGGGCTCGAGTGCTCCTCAAATGAAGTCGAGATGCGGGGGAAGTGGGGGAACATGGGAATGGGGGTGGCAGTTGTGGCTGCCTGAGAGAGAGAGGCAGGTGGAGGGAGGTGGGGGATGGAGCTAACGGATGGGCCATGGAGCGAAGGAGGAGGAGGCGCTCCACTGCTACTAGGCCGCTGGTTGGGCCGTCCCAAGAGGGAGAAGGGGATGGCACGGGGAGGAGTGAGCCTTGCTGGCTGAATTCTAGGAGAGAAGGAGAATTTATTTTTCTTTTTCAAATCAATTTCCAAAATCATTTTCAAATTGAATTTTTGAATTCAAATCTCTTTTGCATAAATCCACACATCACAAAAATAAAGTGTTGCAGCATGAATGCATCAACGTGTTCCTAATCTTACGATGAATTTTAATTTAATGTAGAAAAAAATATTTTACTATGTTTTCATGAGCACAAAAATACATAATTAGATCTCTTTCAAAATGAGCAAAATTTAGGTTGTTACAATGACTGATAGATTCGGCTGATAAGAATTTAAGCGAACAGATGATGTGATTTGAGTCGCTACATCTGCTGTATTCGTTTGGTCCCTTTTTAATTGTTGGTCTCACTTCTGAGAAATCAAACATCCTTAATTTTGAATATATATATATATATATATATATATTTTATTAATATTTATGATATATAATTATTATTATTAGATATATCGTCGAATCTATTTTTACCATGGAAAAAATAGCCTTCTATTTTTGCCGCTATAGCTCGAAATAGCTTGAAAAAAATTGTGCCGCTATTTGCATTCATCCCAATTTTACCGCTATTTTAGCACTAAAGTACGCTAATTACGATTTATAAAACGCTAAACACGTTGGCCTTAGCTCGCTATATATTTAAAACATGGATTTTTACAATAAATTTACATGTATTGGTAATATTTTTAATTTAGTTAAATTTTGAAAAAGTTTAAAACGAATATCATAACGACATTTAAAAAGGGACGTGGGCAATATATTTTGAGGTACTACCATGTTTGGAGCAAATCATACTATAGTCTGACGGGAGTTCCATGTATCAGTGGATATATTGATTCACATAAATTTCTGAATCTTGCCGGGCTTGCTTTCATTTGACTGTCGGCAACTACTATATTGGATTACATTAGCTAATTGGTAACATCATTTTAAGTACAGGGGTGGACTCCATAGGGGAAGAGGGAAGTACAGCGAGCATGCTCGTCTGGACCAATCGATTGAGTATTCCGTGCGACGAGATGATGTGATTTGACGGACGACGATCTTACTTTCCGACCATTGATCCCTGTCATCCTGTACTACGTGTACAGGCATCCATCTTCGTTGGAGCAAATTATACTTGGTTCCATGCATTCGAGGGCATCGGCCTGTGGCAGCTCGTGGTTTGCCAGAGAAGAATGTGCTTCCTGGGTGGAGACTGATGATGTACTGATGGCGTCCGGCACCTCTAGTTGCATTCGTTGTGTGGCGCGCACCTATGGTGCCGCTAACGAACGTTTATAATGTAAAAAGAAGTGCACGCGTGCATGTGATCGATACATAAAAGTAGCCTTTTTATCATGAGGTACTGATCATGTATTTTTGGGTGGGCAAGGCTGTTACGGATGGAGAGAGACTGTATTAGTCTTGAAAGAACACTGAGTCTTACAGTTTTTCCTTCTACGGATTGTTCCTCACTCTCCCTGGTCAAAAATACTCTCATCGTTATAAACTATAAGACATTTTGAATTTTATAATATATTATTTTTTCTATGCACTTAAATAGATATGTAGTAAAAATAATGTATTTAAACAATAAAATATCTTATAATTTAGAATGAATGGAGTACTCACATATAGGGAATGTGGTTTTCAGTGTGCCTTTTTAATGATTGTTCATATTAAAATATATTAGTTTTATAGATTCAAGTTTTGATATGTCAAAATAGCTGAAAATGTGTTTTCTTAGAAAATAATTTTAGAAGTGAATATTTTTTGTAACTATATCAATACAACGCAGCAAAAGTAGTAGTCAAAGATGCATGTTGTGAACAATGTCAATATGCTAAACCTTTCTTTAGAGCAAGGCCAATAAACTTATCTAATAGGTAAGTCATGTCATATGCAAACTATTCTTAAAGACAAGTTATACAACAACTAAGGCTTATCACAGGTTCCAAAAATAACATGGGACCCATCACTACCCATACTCTCTCGCCTCCTCCTTCACTGTATTCTCCTTTGCGAAAACGCATAGCAGCCTAGCATTGATTTCTTGCGGACTCTTGGAGCTGGTGATGAAGAGCACATGCGTCGATCATGCTCTCTCATATTTTTTCTCTCTCTTCCACCTAAGATTTTATCAAGTTGTTCTGGCTATTAGCTAAGCTGACGTGGCTTATTATACCTATTGATGCCAAAAATGGGGAAGAAAGTCGTCCCCTAGTCGGCAGATTGATGAACGGCCGGGGATAGACCGTGTGGGGCCGGGCAGACCCTGAGCTCTTTTTGAGCTTGGACAAGACAACGCACCGGTTCTTGTAGTGGAGACTTGTATGTCATGTCAGCTGTTAATTGACAAAGAGGAGCAAAACTGATGAGTAACACAAGGTGAAATGTGCCGACTATGATTTCAGACAGTTTCCAATATGCGGCCATGTAGCCAATTAAGTAAGGCTATTATCCATGATGTGGGTTGAGAAGTAAGCATTGATCGGCAATCGTCAGTTAAACATTTAGATAGATCTACTTTGCCAATTACCATGAAAGCATGCTTAAAATAGTATTAAAAGATAGATGTGAAAGCTCATAAAGAAATACCATTAGATATACCATTAGATATACCATAGAATATATTTTCAGAATGTGCTCATTTTATGTCATAAATGTTGTTATCTTTACTATAAAGTTAGTCAAACTTAAAAAAGTTTGATTGATATAGATTTTAGAAAATGATTTATTTAAAAACAAATGGAGTATCAAATATTTTTGTTAGTATGTGATTGTTTGGTCAAGGTCGCATTATTCGCTGGCTATATGGAAAGTCCACTTCAAGCATGAATTTGGTTTGATTTGTATCAAAGCCAAACCTAGTCGAGCAGACTCCTTTTTATGGCTGGAGAATATTTCCTAACGTTGCCTCCCTTTTCTTTTTGAGCTTTGTTAGCTCTTTTAGAAGCTTAATTAGCACAGCTCGTGCTACTGCTCTTGTACTGGCTTCTACCTTTTGACTGAATAAATAAAAAAAAGAAAAAGAAAGGTGGGGGCTTTTACCCCACTGTTTCATCAGTTATTGTCGTGCATCACAAATTCAGTTAGACACGGTACTCCAATGCCTGCTGTTTTGGTATTCTTTGCTCTTCACTTCGTCAAGGTGTATTCGCCAGATCATCAGACAATGTGGTGGTGTCTTGTAAGAGTACTGACACACGGTGTCATGCCAATACCAAAGGTGCCAAACAGGTGGGACGTTCAGGGTCAGGGATAAGGAAACAGGTTCCAGCACCTGGACTAGACAGTTTCAGTCCTCCAGTAGCGTTGGACCAATAATTGTGACAACGTTCATCTCTCACTCTCTTGTCTCTTCACAGCAGTTCGCTTCATTATATGCAATCTCTGTCCTATCCAACAGGCAACAGCACTCGACGTACATGTTGGGCTGTTCGCCTTTTGAAATTGAGTGAATGGTTGCTGTTCTTTGGCAACTCCATTAAAAAGCAATACTTACCGAACTGTGCCACCAAGTAGGAAGACGGAGACAAACTCATGCAGATGTTTTGCTGTCTTTGTTGCTTCACTTTGGGAAGGATAGATCATGTGACGATGACATGTGAGTGATGGATTACTCATAATCGGGAACAAAAAGGGCGCAACCAGCGAGCACCTGGGCGTCCAATTCTAACGCCCACTATTGCTTCTTCCTTTCTCCGAATGATGTGCTTTTCTTCCCTTTAATTCCACCAGCTTTATGACGTCGTTATCAATCATATATACGCTGCTGTGAATATGCATAGTTAAATGAATCCGGTTTGCACAGCATGAGATCGAGTGATGTTGGGTCTTGAACTTGAACCCTAATAAAGTCACGCACCCACGTCACTCGGTGTCACTGCATGCACAAATACGTCCTCAAAGATGATGTATTAGTGCTGCATTGCACGCGTGCGGTGCATCAAAATTCAAAGATATAACACAGTAACAAAAGCAGAGCAACCACGAAACAAAATCTGATTTATGCTCGACAGAGTGTGATGAGAATTGAATCCTTTATTATCCTTGCATATAACTGAACGCTTTCAACCAGATTCTGATGCCAACGCAAGATGTTTGAAAAGCTACAACAAGACTACGATGCGGTTCAAGAAGATTCCAAGATTATTTTGTCCATGGCAACCATACAGTTAAAAAATTCTCCTTGCTCTTGGTTTAGAAAGAAAAAAAAACTCCAACATTTTTGTATCTAAACTCTCTAAAGATAAACATTTGGTTAATTTTCTCCTCAACCCACACAAGATTGCTATCCATCACACGGTCTCCCCCATCCTATTGTCTGGTTTTTGAGTTTAGGAAGATAATTATTAGAAACGACTGGAGAAAGATAAAAAATAGTATTCCTTATTTATTTTGCTCACTTGGCATATTTATTAGTTTATTATCAAGTACTCCCTCAATCTCGGATTATAAATCATTCCAGCTTTCTTAGAGAGCCAAAGCATCTCATGTTTGACCAAATCCATATAATAAAATAAAGAAATTTATGATATCAAATAATTATCATTAGATTCTTGATTATTTTTAATATAAAAAATCTTTATAATTCTCTCATGATTTTGGTCAAACTTGATGCTTCGACTCTCTAAGAAAGTTGAAATGACATAATTTGGAATGGACGGAGTAATTTAAGGAGATTTTGAAGATCGCTCTTATACACTCAATGTAATGGAAAATAACCTTAGATAGGTGTGGTACTCCATTCTATTTTTGGATGTTGATATACTATAGTAACAATCTCAACCATTCAACTTAAAAGACTTGTATCAACTTTCAATTCACTATAATAACACAATATTACTAAATTACTTCTACAAATATTTTCTTGACAAAGTTTGATTTATTTTAAGGATATATATGATGATGATGAACATGTGAGCAAGTACTTTTTATATATATATGTGATGATGATGACCATGAGGAAGTGCTCAACATTGGAGATAAAAGTGAAATGAAGATGGAAAACAAGCCCGAAGGCAAAGATATATACGATAGGGGTTTTGTTTCGGCGTCCAAGGTGCAACAGAGTGCTTGGTCAACTGTATGATAGATAGCCATACTAGCTATTAACAGGGGATCTCTAAAGATTATGCTTATCTAGTGCCACTAGGTTTTAACTAACTTTGCATATGCATTAGATCTAGTGACATGATGAGGATGCAAATGAAAATGCTTTAAAAAATGTTTTGAAAAAAGTTAGCTCATGTGCTCAAGGTGTTGGTGTTCAATGGAACATACTTTGGAGTTGGTACATTGGAAAAAAGCAATTGACAGAATGATTTAGTGTAGTGTCACTACACTCACCAGATTTATCCAGATCCTCATGACGGGGAAGCACTGGAGAATAGGATCTTGCGCTGACACTATGTATTCTAAATTAGGTCATTGGAATTCTCCGGTGGTTCCTATGTTAGACAATCGGAGGTTACGGTCAAAATGAGGACTACGTGGGAGATTTAAAAGATGAGTTGCTTTCTCTCACGCTGGGTGCGTAGGAGCACCAGGCTCTTTTGGTGGCTCTCAGAACTATCTACATAAGGTTTACCACCAGATTTTTTCGGTGGTGCCTCCGGAAAGCACTAGAGGAAGTGGCTTATCGGAACTATTTGTAGAAGTAATTTAGTAATATTGTGTTGTTATAACGAATTTATTAGCCTAAAAGCACAACACATATGCACAATGTTCCTAGAAAATTTGGTGGCTAAATTCCTTCTACATATTGTGTTTTGTGGTGAAGATCCCACTGTGATAATTTGTGTTAAATTTAGTAGTCAAGGGAGATACAAACCTGAATAATTAACTCAAAACATGTAACCAAAAGCAGAAGAATGGCCTAAGATCATCCCTAAATCTAAAAGATTGTAACAAGCATTGGTTCTTGAAGTTAGCTAGCCAAATAGACTTCTACATATTGTGTTGTTATAGAGAATATTTTCTTCACCGATCCTTGAAAGCACAACGTTCCCAGCTCGATGAAGCCATCGGATTTCTCCAATGTTGTCCCAGATAGGTACCAAAGAATGAAGCATTCCAGCGGCTATATGACCATTTGAATATAGACGTTCGATGTCTATATCCTTTCTCTAGTGGTCACCAGAGTTTTCGGTGATCCTACAGCCAATCCACCAAAAGCACATAGCAGCTAATTTTTTTTTCATGGAGGCTATAAATAGGCTCGTTTGGCCATTTTGGGCCCTCCTAGACATTTCCAGTGATGCATACATCCTATTAGAGCTCAAGAATACTCTCCCACTCTCTTGCTTGACCTGGGATTGATCTAGACTGAGATTGGACTGAGATCTACCGCATTTTCTTGAAGAGTTTGTACCTAATGGCTCTAGCTCTTCATTGTTGTTGTGGATAAAACACATTTTATCAGCAAAAGTTTCAAGTTCTCAATGATAATTGAATTATGTATCCTTAGTCGTTAGTAGCTCATTTAGAAACGAACAACCAAGTCAAAAGGGTTAACAAGATCGCATTTCAGGGAATTAAGACCTGCATATTTGATAGATGAAATCATACGACCAAAGATGGTTCCAAGAGCTCATGATGGTTCTATAGTCGATTGGAAAATGCGAGCACATATATATAGCTTACTGGAGACCAAACCCATTATGCGAACATGTGGCTAAATTGAGACCTAGGACTAAAAGAGCCTTTAGTCCCAAACCCCTACACAACCGAGATTAAAGGTGCAAGTGGTGCATTATCAGCAAGGATTTAAAAGATAAAAGATAAACCATAGTCAATGTGTGGTAGGATGGTGTTTGTGCATGGAAATGTGGTGCTAAAAAAGATCAATAGACAAAATACAAGATAAAGAGGACACATCCTTGCCAAGGACCCTATTTTGTAGTTGTAGCTGACATTTCAAGACCTGGCGTGTACCGCTAGTTGAAAATATATGGTGATATGCTACCAAACATATGGATTAGTATGTCTAATATATTCTTTGTAACTTATGCTTGCACACAGGGGTGAATCCAAAGGGGGGACTACGTGGGATGTAGCCCCCTATGAACATGATTTGTCCTTTAAATTAGTATTGATTAGCCTTAAATCACCATTTATCTGTAGCTTAAGCTTTGAATCTTCACTATTTAGCCCCCCCTTGATCTCATCCTAGATCCGCCCCTCCTTGCACATAGATCTAGACATTTTTTGTGTGCTAGGCCACGTGTCAGGATCATGGCCGAGGTGGCCACCGGCGGTGAGGCTAGGGGTAGTGGCAGCAAGGGGGCATTAGCGTAGGGAGGCAGGTGCGGCGGCGCGCGGCTAGGGCAGGGGCAGGGGGCGGCGGCAAGAGAGAGAGGAAAGAGCTTTCGCCCGTTTATTTCTTGATTGATGTGGTTACATGTCTCTTATTTTTATAGTCCCTATTGGACTTAGCTCACAAGCAAAATAAGGAGGTCCTTATCAAACATGGATTCTCCTTTCCATCACCCAACTCTTCTACTTTCTATCTTAATAAACTATTTCCAAAATCAACTAGATATGGTAATCGATGTTGACATGAAAGGAAACAACGACGACGGTGGTGGTGGTAGCCTCCCTAGCACGTCCTGCCCTAGGACGGCCCACCAAGCCCCCTAGCGGTGGCATCAAGGGCAAGAGCGCCCCCTCGTGGGCCCCTTTTGGCCCGCTCTTGCTGATGATGGTCATAGCCCACATTGAGCGTACGACAGAACTGCCCCTTCTCCACTCAATGTGTCCTCATGCCGAAATGCGACCTAGTCATCAACTCTATCAGGTGGAAGAGCTCCCTGTGGATGTTATGGCCTCAATGGGGCAGACAATGCTTTTTACAAGTGGGTTAGCAAGGATTATATTTTCCATTATCCTGAGCGGTGTAAACTCAAACTAGTAGTAGACAATGCTGATGTACTCATGAAGGTGGTAGCTAATGGCACCCATACCAGAGCCTGTATGAGAGTCCATTGATGCTACAAGTAGAATGGGACGTGGTACTGATGCAATTATGATGAAGAAGATCATTAATCATGGAGGGGCTGAGAAGTTGTGAATGTGGTTAATGACATCATGGTTGATGGAGAACTGAATACGACACCAAATAGTCATCTCTATGTGAGCTAGTAGGAATGTCGTGAGATTGAGCATCGACCCAAAGATGAAATTTCCCAAATTGAAAATGTCAGGTGATAATCCTTGGATGTCTGTTTGTGGAAGGAGGCCGATGTCGATGCTCTCAATGTGGCTAAACAGATAGCCAAGGTTATCAATGAAGACCAATGTATCACCTATAATGGTTGATGAAGTAACCATGGACGACCCATGAGGATATGCGTGGGCATCCCATTCAGCTATCCTTTAGACCATGGAGGACTACTGCACCCACAGCTAGCAGGTCCATATTGGCCGATTCGCCATGTCGAAGAACTTGTAGGAGATCTAGAAGCAATGGCGATGCTACTAGAAGATAGAAACATCCATTGAAGAAGATCAGATCCTTGTGCATAGACCAAGCCTTGGTGTCCTGACCCTATGTTATAGTTGTGTGATGACATGGAGGTCGTATCCTTGATAGCCTAACACATGTAGGTCAAGATGATGTTGTCCGGGATGTTGATGTTGTTGAGACTGTTGGGTAGGCGAACATGCTGAGACCTATTTGTCACAGGATGTGGGATGTGTGTTGTTGACGACCAAGCTATATGTACTCCCAGTTGGTGTGCTATAAGTGCTAGGTTTGTTGTTGGTGCTTGTTGACGAGGCACTATGTTAAGTATGTAGGGGTGCCCGTTGCAGAAGTAGAGTAGCTCCATGGTGGTGAAGTCCCATGTAACATGCCCAAGGATAGTTAGCCAAGGTAAGCCGAGTATGATGTCGATGTTGTTGCTGATGTCGAGGAGGAAGGCGTCGATATTAAAGATGTTGCTACCATTGTGTATCTGTATATTGAAAGATGCAACCAATGTGTATTGATATATTGAAAGACATAGTGTGACATGGTACCTCATTCCCATTGTCGATGGTGATAGTGGTGTTGATCCTGTGCTCTTAGAGGCCGTTGGAGTGAGCAAAATTGGTGCTGATGATGTTGTGGGTTCAACCTGAATCCACCAATATGAGGATGCCTGCACTGTGGAGCAGCGCATCTAGACAAAAAGGTGTGGCACCCTATATCCC
>Ga0182004_10004476_pt1 | contig 11273 bp, 9 predicted proteins | sample Sormic07211540_1_FD_120479 | JGI IMG/M metagenome (GOLD analysis project Ga0182004, IMG submission 120479) | Endophyte microbial communities from Sorghum bicolor roots, Mead, Nebraska, USA - 072115-40_1 MetaG | ecosystem: Host-associated > Plants > Roots > Unclassified | place: USA: Nebraska...
AACTTATAATAAATTTTAGTTTTAACCAAAACTATTTTATTCACTAGATTAAATGCTCACCAAAAATGCTTAATTAAATCAAATTAATTCCTATTGATTGAAAATAAATTTTTGGGTGTTACATTCTATCCTTTCCATTTCCAAATATCTTACCAGTTTCCTATACAAACCTACTGATCCATTATCTAGAACAGTAAAGACCTACTGATTCATTATATACATGTTAATGGAGATTGGATCTTGCTTAACTATGTACCTCTTTATTTCATCAAACTAGCATTATTATTTGCCTCAGTTGTATTTGTGGTGTTGTCCAGATTGAATTGTTACATAGGTCTAGAATTAGATTTTCATACAAAGATTTGTACCACTAACTCATTTTATATTCACATTGATTTTCAGGTAGCTCCTCGAGATGCTTGGTAGCACATCATATGGACAAGAAGCCAATTGAATTCTTAGAGATGAAATATTAGTTTGTACGTTTGTTTATTTTAGACTCCCTAGAGTTGAAATCTTAGTTTTATGTACATGTTAGTTTGACTATGAATTGTGTCCTCAAACTATATGTGACAATAGTGGAGATGCCAAGAAATAAAAGAAATAATGTTTGTCTATATGATTGGTGTATTATGAGATGTGCTGCATGTTAATGCAGTGATGATTTCACACTAATATGTGATATTCTTTTTTGTCACTATGGTTTGGATCTGGGCTTGGATATGGGCTGGGTCACTACTACAGAAAGGTACTATAGAGGCGGTTCACAACTTCTTTGTACAGGCGGATTGACGAACCGCCAGTGCTATTGGCCTGCGGAAATAAACGTTTTCACAGGCAGGTAACTGAGAACCGTGTGTAGAAATTCATTTCTACATGCGGTTCACATAAACAAACCGCCTATAGAAACTTATTTCTACAGGCGGTTCACATAACGATGCTGCCTGTAGAAACTAATTTCTACATGCGGTTCTCATAAACAAACCGCCTGTGATAAAATTTTCCAATTTAACCTAATTTCCAAATTTTTCCTGCAAACTCTATTTTTAATATTATATATATATATAATATACATAATATTGAGATTATGTATCCTAGAGGATCATGTCAACCAATGCAACATGCAGTATATTTATATATACTATTACTTTGTACATAAAATTACATTAGTTACAAACATCACACATTAAGTTTTTTGTTTACAGACAAATGAGGTTTCACATCTGAAACCTCTGCTCTAATAACCCGATCGAGATAGCATTAGCCTACTAATATCTCTTAGCGCTCTAAACTCAGGCTTTGCTAGGGTGCTGGTCGGGTCGTGATATTTTCCTTCGGTGAGAATGGCTTCTCTCAATAGGAAAGTGCAGAGGTCCTCAACTATGTTGTATAGAACAGCTTGAGTCACGCTCTTCGCCTTTTCCAACTCATGTTGCTGCGGAGGAAGTTAGAAACATCATATATTTATAGTTCATAACACATGCTTAGCGACAAAAAATGACACAATTATATAAACGGCTATTAGAGCATTACCTTATAAGGGTTTGTTATATATCTTCCGGTCTCTCTCATGAACTCACAGACGTAGAATCTACAGTGGACCGATCCAACTGGGTTCTTATGGCACTGATGTATGATTAAAAAGTGGATATTTATTAGTTGCATAATCGTCCTATGCATATTATATTTATAAAAAGTGGATATTTATATTTTTGTCACTATGGTTTTGATCTGGGCTTGGATATGGGCTGGGTTACAATAGATAGACATCTAATCCATGACGAACTCAAATGTCAATCTGTGATGGTTTATTTCATCTCTATTGCCCTTTGCTATTTTGTTGTGACAAGTTTATCCATGACGAACGAGATTACCAATCATTGACGGTTCATTTCGCTCCAACAAATGTATGACACGGGATACATGACGTTTTTCGTGATCATCATCATGAGTTAACTGTGATGCATTTTCTCGTTTGTAACAAATGCAAAATGTCATGTATAAGAGAATTTCTTGTAGTGAAAATTACGTTTGATTTCTATTGTTTAAAATTTGAATTTTGAAAATCACCTCGAATAGAGAAACGCCTAAAATGAAAGTTGTAGATCTCAAAAAGTTATACAAGTTTGTAGTTGACAGATTTTTCATTTAAAATCATTTGTTACATTCAAATGGTATTTGAAATTAAACTTTGAAATTATCAAAGAACTCTTATTTCACTTCTTAATCTCTAGACTAACTTCAAATTTGATGATTTTTTCTAAAAATTTCTAAAATTGTGCCATGCCAATTCAGTATGTTCTTATAGCTATTATTTTATTATCCATCTTTTCATGTGACTATGTTTTATCTACTTGAATTTTGGATCTCAAAAAATGGCAACTTCAAACGTCATTTTGGAACACTAAATCATTCCAGCTGAAAAAGTCATGAACATAAAAGTCATAGAACTTATCAAGATCTAAAACTTTTGTTTTGATCATTTGTTCATCCAATTAAGTGGTAACAAGTTCACAAAATTTGCATATCTCTCTTATAGTTTCATAAACAATAAGAGGGGTATATAACATTTGTGAATAATGTTACCACCCTTATGTATGATGGATATATGACCAAAATGTAAGTTGTAGATCTTGAGAAGTTATACAAACTGTATAGTTGACAGCCTTTTCATTTGAAATCATCTTGTTATGGATAATTAACTTTAAATTTCCAAAAACTTGAAACTTGAAACATGAATTTTTAAATGGTCTCGGATAGAGAAACTCCCAAAACAAAAGTTGTAGATCTCAGAAAGTTATGAAACTTTGCAATTGACAACTTTTTGATTTCAAATCATCTTGTCATGGAAAACTACATTTCAAACTCAAATTTTGTAAATGACCTTGAATGGAGAAACTAAAAAAATGAAAGTTGTAGATCTTGAAAAATTATAAAAATTTTTGGTTGACAACCTTTTTATTTAAATTCATTTATAGTGTCAAGTACTTATTTAAAAATTAGATGAATATAAAGTGACTAGGATGCAAATCTCATATGGACACAAACAACTTAGAGGTGAAGTGGTTAGAGGATAAACACGTGAAGCAAGAGGAGACAGGGCGAGGCACGCCACGTGAGGAAGGCCCATGGTAGGACCCAAAGCCCTACGGCAAGCAGCTATACCACCAGCCAGCCATTGCGAGTCTAAAAAAACATGTGCAACACAAATGTACTTTTGAAACTTGCATGCGAATGATTTTGAAACTTGCATGCACATGAAACATTTACCGCATACGTCTGAAATAGATGAAACACTTAAAACATGCCATTCAAATATTGCAATATGCGAAACACCAATATCTACTTTCTAGGATTCATGAATTATAGGGCTGGATATATAACTGTCCATAGAAGTCGATTTGTATAGGAGGACCATGTTTCCCACTGCCCTTGGAATTTCATTATTGAGGCAATTTGACCAACCTTGTAATCTCTTTTTTTCTAAAATTATAATTCAGCCGTGAAATTCGCAAAAAAGATTTTATTCCTAAGGTCTGAATTTTTTTTGGCCTGGTGTATTTATACTGGTAAACTTGTCCCACACACGGCCACCGCTCCTCCCGTATCCATGTAGGATTCATTTTTTTAAAAGTTCTACTCCTTCCTCTGTATCGTGGGCTTGGGCAGCCAAACAAAGCCGCGATGGACACAGCAAAAACGTAAGGAAGAAGCAAATCAGCAAATTAGAGCACGAACAATTCACTTTATCAGGCAACACACGCAAGGGAAAAAGGAAATCAGCAAATCAGAGCACGAACAATTCACTGTATCGCAACAGGCATTCACGGCTTCACGCAAGGAAGAAGCAAGCAAGAAGAGAGTAGAAAGCATTCACACAGGTGTGTGATTCCTCTTCCACAACCGCTTTCCGCATGGATCTGCAGACGCACTGCGCCGTTGCTGCCTCGCTCCCTCGCGAGCGGCTCACAAGTTGGCTCGAGTGGGCCTTAACTGGAGGGCTGGGATTAAGTCTGGATAAAGAACTCGAGCTAGCTCCTTAAGCTCACGAGCCAGGTATAAAAAGTATATAATACATATTATTTATATTTATCTAAAGCTGAATAATACAAAACTAATACACCTAATAGTCTTAAGTCGAACAAAATATTCATACGAGCTAACATATCAATCATTTGTAAAGTTTAAGACATGAAGTAATACAAAACTAATTTTAGTTATAATGACTTTTTTCTCTGAAATTGTAGCTCGTTTGCCTCGCGAGCGGCTCACGAGTTGGCTCGTTAAACAGTGGCGCAGGGTCACGAGGCCGCTGTCGGCCGCCTCAGTGTGGAATCGCCAAACAGCCCATCCGCAACCACCACTGGGGCTAGATCCACGCCGGCAGCCGCGCGACCAGCCTGCCCGACCAGGGGCTGGCCAGTGGCGAGGAAGAGCATGTCTAACGAGGAGGGCGAAGGATGGCGGCTGATTTTCAGAGACGAAGAGGAAAGAGAGGACCAAAGCGAGTTGGGGCTGGCCGGCTGGTAGGGTGGAAGTAATGGATTTATCTTCGATGCAACTAAGCAAGGTACAATCTCAGCCATCCACTTTTTAATCAAACAGTCGAGACAAAACGTTTACGGAATGGGCTCGAGCTGAAGTTGCGCTAGCACTTTTCCAGTTCGATGGGGTTTTCTATTTTTCTACTATTTATGTTTTAGACCAAATTAGTAAGAAATTATATATATATAACTACGGTAGCGCTATTCTACACCCTAGGTGTAGAATATTATTCTACACCGCAAGTCAAAACTGAGTAGAAAAAATACTGAGCAGTACTGGAGAGTGTTCAGTATCAACTTGCCCAACACTCCAACACTGAGGACCACGAAATACTGAACAATACTGAAACACGAATACTGAGTGATACTGAATTTTGCTCAGTATGACAGTTTGGTGTAGAATAGTATTCTACACATAGGGTGTAGAATAGCACTTGTATATATAACTAATATTATATATATATATAGCTAGATATATACCTATTATTAACAAGCAAAAATCTATTATTTCCCTAAATTAATTCTAGCTTTTAAATAAAATATGAAAACCTACTTTACAACGATGGATCTCATAACGGATGTGCTGGCAGGCGGCTGATGGCCACACACGTCAAGAGATGGACGACAATAAATCTTTTAGCGGCATGGCCTTATGTCATAAGATATTTGTTCTGTTGCAACGCACAACTATATTTTACTTTTAATATTAAAGCTAAAATGATATTTCTCTAATTTTCTTTTTTTTAAAACTTCCTGCAATGCCCTTATGCCCCTCATGTCCCATATATAACTTGGATTTACGACCGGTGTCCACATGCGCTAGAACAATGTGTGTCCAAAACATATCCAAGCAGATGATGCGATTGTTGGTTAAATCTTCGAATGCAAATCGTCTACGGATCGAGTCGTGCAACAAAATATTACAATTTCAATTGTTATATAAAAAGGTTACACAAAAATATACATATTATTATCAACAGTAGCAACGCACGGGCACGTTTGCTATAGAGGGTGTTTGGGACTGCTCTGCTCCACGTTTTTCAGCTCTGCTTCACGTTTTTTTAGCCAAACAGTTTCAGCTCCACGTACTCAGTTCGAGAAAAAAAGGTGGAGTTGTGAGAGCACCTCTTGAGGTACTCCACGAACTCCAGTTTTTTGTAGAGCTGCTCCATGGTAGAGTTTGTGGAGCAGAGTTCGTGGAGCAGTGTCAAACACCCCCTATATATACTAAAAAAAGAAAGTAGAGGATTTATTTATCGAGTCTCCCGTTCTCCCTGCGATGTAGGCCCTATCCTTCTCAGACTGACACCTAGCAACATAGGCCTATAATAGAAAATCTATTTTCATTTTTATTGCCATGGATACATATTTGGTGAACATATATTTGCATGCTAACAATACATTTAGACTGAACACATCACTAGGCATTGCCCGATCTGAATGCCAATATTTTTATTTATTTCCTGCGCATTGCATGTTGCTGTTGCACAGACTAAAGACCAAATGTTCACGCTGTGGAACCATATAGCACATCTTATTGAATTATTTGCAGTCTCGCTATCACCCATTCCGTTTAAAAATAAACGTGCAGACTGAGAAGGACCTAGTGCGACGGCGCTTATTTTTTTAGATAAAGGATAGTTTATATCCGGCTTCATCTACCAACAAGTAGAATCAGACCAATTATTACATAGTTTGAACATCTGTTCAGCGTACTATTTCCAAAGTTTACACAATTTACATTGGAAAAAAAAAGAAACATGAAGTAAAGATTTGACTAGAAGAGACCAATAAACCTATTTGACAACCAACCATGTGAGTAAAAAAATGCAAGGCTGACGACTCAAGATGATGTCCAACAAGAATGAGCTGGTCCCGCTGATCATCACGCCGTTGCAGTCTTACCCATTGGCGCAGCCAATGTGTTCCCTGGAAGAGTACCTGCAAAAAAGTTTTTGGTCTACAACCACTTTGTTTCATGTTAACCAAATTATCCAACATAAAGCCGATGCTGCTGTTAATAACAAAGAATTGTGCAAGTTATCACCCAACTTAGACCAATGAACAAATAAATCCTCTATGCTAAGAGGGGGTGATATCCCAAACATTAAATGTACTGCACGCCACAAAAATTTGGCATAAAAACAATCAAAAAAGAGGTGATGAATAGTTTCTGTAGAATGGCAAAAGCTACATCTAGTGTCACCATTCCAATTAGGACGGGCTAGGTTATCTTTTGTTAGAATCACACCTCTTTTTAAGTACCACAAAAATATCTTTATTTTTGTAGGAACTTTGATCTGTCATATATCTTGTGGCACTCTGACACCATTGTTAATTAACGCGGCATACATCGAGCTAACTGAAAAACTACCTGATGAATGTAAAGACCAAACGAAAACATCTCTTTCATCTTGTAAATTCACATCCTGTAGAGAAGCAACAATTCTGTGCCAGTCCTCTAGGTTTCTCCCCACTAAATTGCGGCGGAAGGAGATGTTTAAAGGGACGCCTGCAAGGACACTTGCCACGGAGGCTTGTTTTCTTCTCACAATATTGAATAACGAGGGGAATTTAGTTTTGAGTGGTTGGTTGCCCAGCCAGGTATCTATCCAAAAACGAGTTTGTGAACCATCTTTGACCTTAAATGACCCGAACCCCATGAACGTATCTTTAACATTCATTAGGCCTTTCAAAAAATGGGAATCTGTTGGCTTTTTAGAACCATCTTTGACCTTTTAGGTATTTATTCCGTAAGAGTTCTTGCCATAATCCATCCTCATTTATCAATTTAAAAAGCCATTTACTCAACAAACATCTATTCTGTACGTCCAAATTTTGTATGCCTAGACCTTCTTGTATTTTAGGTTGGCATAAGATTTTCCACTTGGCCAATCTATACTTCCGCCTGTGTTATAAATTGTGGTTTATAAATAAACGAGCTTAGAGACAGACACATGAATACCAAGGCTCTGTTTTTTTTTTTGGGCTAGACTATAGACAATAGATCTTTGCTCGATATATAAGTATATTCTTATGAGTGTGGACTGTAGATGACACTACATGCTCTAGCAAAACGTAGTGGTCTGAAGTCTTTGTGTTTGATCCGCCACATTGGGGCCATCACATTTAGTTTACCCATCCTAAGAATTTTGCACATCTATGTAGTTGTAGCGCAAGCAAAGTCAGAACGCACATAACCTTCTAGCTTATAAAAAATGTGGTGATATATAGGGTGGCTCTTTAATTTTGTCCTGGACATTAAAGTAGGGTACAGAGAAGAAGCTATAATCTTCATTTATAAACAAAGCAGAGGTACAAAAAAATGATATGGACATTTATAAAGTGTTAGGGTACAGGGACAAGAAACAGTAATAGCCTTCATTTATTCAAGGGGGAAACAATATATGGTGGCAGAACACATCCTAATAAATTGGCTAACCGGCCATGAAGGAGCTCATTCCATCCATATCCTGTGCTATTTCTATGAACAAAAACTAGAGCGCGCGGAGAGTTGAAGGATGGGTGAGTTTCTGAGACATGTTGCACCTAGATTTGATTGCTTTTGTTGGAATGAGAGAACTCAGTAACTAAAGAAGAACTATTGATCTGTTTCATCTTGTACATGCCTTATTGTTAACTTACCAACAAACGAGCCAACCCACTGAAACGTAGGGTACCAGAGATCAGCAGGAATTTTCTTCAGATAAGGGAACAGAGTTCCAGCATCTACCACCTGCAGATGATGCACATCTCAAGGTATCATCAGGACTTTGTAGTTAATTATTTAAATAGTTTAATTTGTTATTTGAATAGCCATTCGTTGCATCAGGGATCTGCTTGCCTCAGAACTCGTTGACGGATCCACTAGCTGGGGAACAGCGACACGGTGCTTTCTGCTAGAGAAATGGATCTCTGGCTCAAAATAATGAAACACATATGCGGGCATTCGAGTGCTGATGCTTTCCATCATTCTATTAGGTAGTTGGGCAAAGGCACTACAGATTGGTAATTAGACAATGTTAGCACCAGACAAGCCTACATCCACAATACGCGGGAACTAGCACCAGGCACATCAAGGCCAATACCAAATTCATGGGTTTGGACACGGAAGTAGTTGGAATTGTAGTAGTAGTAGAGAGCCGGGGAAAAGTAATTTTTGGTGTACTAAACATATCACTCCTAATGTGTCATACATCTGCCAAACTGAATCATGTTCTTAATTGATCCTCTTCTTCTTTTTCCCAAGCCGTCACCTACCTGTAGCATGCATATCAGAACTTGTATCAGATTCCTGGCCGATTCTTCGATTGCATTTCCCATGTACATCCTCTATCAGATAGACACCGGATCGGGTTGATCTAACTTGATCTCGTCCATTGAGCTTCTACACGAGTTTGGGATTCTGTAATTCCCATTCTCATTGATTCAGTTTGTGGCTGGGGATTGTATCCCGGATTATCTTCCTCCATACCACCATTTTACGCTATCCCACCAATCTATGATAATCTGACCATAAAATTTAATTTTATTGCTCAGCTAATAGAACAAGCTTAAAAGCATTACGGAAGAGTTGGGTGAAGATTATTTTGCTCTTTTAGAAACCCGTGCATACAGATGAATTCATTGATGTAGCTTGGCACGTGTGTATATATATTATATGCTAGAAATAAACTGGGAGTCTGTAAGAAAAATGCAAACCCATTGTAAAGATCAACATGGAAGGGGTACCAGGAAGTCTTTAAGGGGCATCCCAAATCATCAAAGTTCATGGCACATAGGTGTGGCAGGTGACTAGATCCTAACATCTGGGTATGCCACTAGTACAGAAATGGTTTTTAGTGATGCCACCCTTTTCTATCAGAGGCTGTTCAACTAGGACGCCGCCTCTAACCACGCCAAGGGGCACTGTAGCGCCATGACTGCCTTTGAATATCCATTTTCGGAGGCAGTTCTATTAAGAAAACTGCCTTTGAAGTAGGTCTATTTCCAGCAGCGGTTTTGTTAAAACAACCAACCCAGAAAATAGATCTTCTGAGACGGTTCTCTATACAAAACCGTCCTCAAGATAAATATATTTTTAGGAACGGTTATACTAGGACATCCGCCTTTAAAATTTTAATTTTTACACAGACAGTTCTCTTAGTCCACCCATTCTTAAAAACATACTTGATTTTCAGTAGCGGTCAAAATGGACCCGCTAGTAAAGAGCGCTACAAAACTTAATTCGTGCGCTTCTAGTTGAAACTTTCAGTAAGTGCCTGGTTTGAATCTCATCCACTGGTCCTTTCCCATGTGCATGTGACCCACACCTGTGCTCCTAGATCTCTTCCCGGCCAGTATCCTTATCTTCGTTGTATTTATATTATCCCTCTCGGACTCTCCAGGTCTCCAACTTCTCACTACAAGAAATTAACTTATACATGACGATTTGATTCTGTCATGGACAAGCGAAAATCCGTCACGGTTAACTATCTGTGACGGTCCATAGGAACATCATCTATTCCTCGTCATATTTTTTTTTGGACCAAAATAGAATGTCACAGGTTGGTTTTTTTATTCGTCATCGACGAAACAGAGGGCAACTATAGGAAGAGACTATGGTGATGAACTGAACCGTCATGGTTTTATTGCCATGTCAACACACATAAACTAGAACAAAGCTCACAATTGACAAATACTGCTCATCATTTTCATTGAAACTATCAACATTTGTACTTGAACAATGTTTCACACGAAATACTAAGGGAATAACCAAGCTACACTCAAGTACCTACAAAACTAAGTTGTTGGCTTATACAACAACTCAGATGATTTGCTCGCACTACAAAAATCTTTCATGACTAATGAAAATAGCCACCATGAACGCCTTGATCCTCTTGCCGCAATTCACATCTACAGAGAGTACTATATCAGTAATAAAACTCACATGTGCAAAGGTACTATCTTTGAAAAAAATTACAAGGCTTTTGGCCAGTTAAAACTCTACATTACAACTGTTATTTATTTGAAGTGCATTGAATATGATTGGCAGTTCAATGCACATGTTTGGTAGAGTCTAAATGTGATTAGCAGCATGCAATGACCTCAATCGACAGGAGCAGAGGTTCAGCAACGGTGTGGACAAACATGAGAATTGGATCCTAGCTAGACCGTGCAACTACAAGCCAATAAATTTGCAAGCCTTCAACTACATACAGACAATGTGCCCTAGAAAGCAGTGCTGCCACACGGTCCTCTGGATTTTGTTCATGCCTTAAAGCTTGAGAGCAGTGCTGCCACTTGCTTGCATATCTGAATGGTTGAGGTTTAAGAAAAACATAATCAATAGTATAAGAAATAGAAATCATGAAGCACAATGACAATCTTGCAATCTATTTCCAAATATATGTACAAATGCACGCTGCACAGCAAGTCATTTATATTTAATATTTCTATGACAACATTCAGGGAATCACCACTAAATCCTTATCAGTGCAGGACATCTATTTCAGCATGTTGAATCCATATATTTTATTTTGAATAACAATTAATATACTTCTAGAAGTGTGAGGTGAACTAGGATGCAGTATTGCAGAAATGCAGCTACAAAATAAAATTCAGTGCCTAATTCTCTTGAGAGATTTCCTTTGACATCTTGGGGTGGAAACTCATTTCAGCAATAGTTTTGCAAAGTACTTGATTTAGCAAGGTGAAGAATAGCTAATTCATGATTTTGGCATGTATTTC
>Ga0182004_10004477_pt1 | contig 11272 bp, 15 predicted proteins | sample Sormic07211540_1_FD_120479 | JGI IMG/M metagenome (GOLD analysis project Ga0182004, IMG submission 120479) | Endophyte microbial communities from Sorghum bicolor roots, Mead, Nebraska, USA - 072115-40_1 MetaG | ecosystem: Host-associated > Plants > Roots > Unclassified | place: USA: Nebraska...
ACACCGTGTGGATAGCTTGGCATCGGTAACAGCTGAGCACCAATATTGTCATTTGCTTACTGTAGAAAAAGATCGGAGGGAGTACTGTACGTCCAACAATCTGCTAAAACTATCCGAGACTAACATAGATGACGCACGCATGTTACTTTGACTCTTCTCTGCTTCCTCAACCGCTCGTCTTCTTTGACCCAATCAAATAGTAAGGGGTCTCCTAAAAAAACAAGAGGAAAACAATAGTAAGGGTGTCTCCACCAAACCGGCGGCGGTGCGAGGTGGACAGCACAGATCCGGAGCGGCGGCGAACGGATCGCGACCGGGGTGAGAACAAGCCAGGCGGGACACAACCGCCGCAAAGGAACAATCCGGCGTCGAAGACGGAGCAACGGCTTCTGCTGAGCAATGGCCGGTCCGCGGTCGGCCAAGCCACATGAGGAACCAAGTAGGAGGAGTACACGACAAACTAACTGACCCGGCGCCGGTGGTGGATGTGGATCCACTCCACGCCCCATGCCCGTGCGTTCATTTGCGTCTTCGTCGCGCCCCATGCCCGTGCACCTCAGGCGTTCGTCTTAATGCCTGTGAGGCACACCGCGCGCATACTCCTACCCTCTCTGCACGGTGATCAATGGCGCTCAATTGCAGCGTGGTGGACCGCCAGGTCGACCATGGAGAAGTGCCCCATGGACAGGCGGAGTCGGCGAAACCCCATGCAGCTCAAGGTGGACGGCCGTGTGCTCGACCTCGTAGACGTTGCCACTGCCAAGGAGGTCGAGGGCTTGGCGAACCGCACCAAGATCTGGACCATCGTCAACGAGCTGACTAACCACGGTTAGTGTCAGCTTCAGCCTCGAGCTTATGCCTGACCACCAGCAGTTCAGTTCGTCGCTTGAACTCTGGCAGTCTGGCTTTGCTCTCTCCTGGTCCGTATTTATGCACTATTCTCAATCCTTTAATTTCCGCAAAACAAGTTGTTTGTTGGCAAACTATCTGAAAAATAGACTACATTTAAGTTTCTACTCTGCGAAACTACACTTGACCTTGACCATTCTCAATGCACTAGCCATATGCACTAGTCATATTTGACAGGAACTGACAGGTCACATTTGCAAATGACCAGTGCACATTAGTTATTATATGGCTAATCTTGGGCTGTATTATGCACGAGCGAGCAAAACTGCACATCTACTGGTAAAGCAAAAAAGATGATTGCATGTTTGAAGTATGTATCTACCTTGCAGAACAATTGACTTGCATGATCAGGAAACAAAACTAACATAGGGTGGCCTGCATGTCAGTGGCATTGTAAGGCAATGCACGTCATGATGTGCGGTGAGCACATTAGTCAGATAGCCTCTGTTTATAATTCACACAGCCCTAATCAACCTCACATCAGAGTGTGTCCTGCCCACATGGCAAACACAACATTGTTCGGTGCTAAAATGCTAGAACACCTCATTATTGATCCATAAAAAAGTGACAGGGTAGAGCTCCTTGATCAACTTGGTAAGATTTGCAGATAAATGGAATGATAACTTAAGTGTATAGTTTTCTATTAGTTTTACCAGTAAGTGAGAAATTTGGGATTTGCCATGATTTTCAATTTTGACCAGTGGTGCACCAATTACAAAAAATTGGTGCACCATTTGAATTTACTTGTTGCAAATATTGTTTCATTCGTATACCATAGAGCTTGTGACATATTAATGCACTAAATGTCAGGTTACATACCCAAACATGCTGGAATGGTTTGAAGGGCTCGGAGTGGAGATGGAGATATCCGACATGTCCTTCTCAGTGAGCACACAATTGGGGACCAGCGCCAGCAGATGCGAGTGGGGCAGCCGCAATGGTATCTCAGGCCTCTTGGCACAGAAAAGCAATGCACTGAGCCCTAGTTTTTGGCGCATGATTCGTGAGATACTCAAGTTCAAGAACGATGCTCTCAAGTGATAATACATCTCGATCTCATTCCGAATAACTAGAATTAACTATGCTCTCAACTGATATATAATAACCCAGAACTGATGCTTGTTTTTGCAGGTACTTGGAGGACCATGAAAACAACCCTGATATGGACCGGAATGAGACCCTTGGGCAATTCATTCAGTCTCATGGATATTCTCAGTTCTTCCAAGAGGCTTACCTTGTACACCTCTGTTCTTTATTTGTCTATATGTTTTAAGTTTGCAGCAGATTAAAATGGCATATTTGCTTTGCTGCAGATCCCAATCTGTGCGTGTATATGGTCATGTCCATCGCAAGGAGTGTTGGGATTCTCTGCTTTCTTTGTGCTCTCATTCTGCCGTAACCATCATCTTCTTCAGGTGAACAAGCTTGTTAATTAGGCTGACTAATTTTTTGTCATGGATGCTAATTTTTTCTCTTGCATTTTAACTATGCATTCAGTTGTTCGGTCGCCCCCAGTGGCTCACAGTGAAAGGTCGTTCGCACTCCTATGTGCACAAGGTGCTGTCCTGTAGTCCCTTTTCCTTCTTCACCCTCCTTAGATGATTGATCAATTCAACTAGTGCACACCAGCAGGTAAGGGAGGAGTTGGAAAGTATGGGTTGCCAAATTAAAACAAGCTGCGAAATCAAATCTGTTTCAAGTTCTGAGGGAGGTACTGCTAATGCAAGCTCTCTATCAAGTATTTCTTCTGATTATCATCTGGTTACTAATCCAAAGCAAGTGATCGGTATTGTTTTGTTTGCCTCAGGTTTCAGGGTTACAGTGTTTGATGGTTCAGAGGAGACATATGACAGAGTCATATTTGGTGTCCACGCACCTGATGCTCTAAAGATTCTAGGAGCTGAAGCAACACACGAAGAATTGAGAATCCTAGGAGCTTTTCAGTATGTCTACAGGTAATGCATGCTATGCACCTATAGATCTAGGTTTGTTTGGTTGGATCTGATCTCCATCTGCACCTTCACTGCAGTGATATATACCTCCATTCCGATAAAAGCTTGATGCCACGGAGTTCGTCTGCTTGGAGTTCCTGGAACTTCCTGGGCACGACAAGCAAGGGGGTTTGTGTAACCTACTGGCTAAATCTGCTTCAGGTAGTTACCTTGCCTTAACATGGATAGCAGCAACTAGCAATGTATTTTTTGCTTAATATATGTATGTATATACCACTATATACTTTGATTAATAGATCCTTACTGGAATATTTTCTAGAACATAGAATCTACAGGCAGGCCTTTTCTGGTGACACTGAATCCTCCTCATGTCCCAGATCATGTCTTGCTTAAATGGTACACTAGCCACCCTGTCCCGTCTGTGGCTGCCGCAAAGGCTTCTCTTGAGCTTCATCACATTCAAGGAAACAGAGGAATTTGGTTCTGCGGGGCATACCAAGGTAAGTTACTCCATCAATTAACCTTTTAGTAATACATACATGGCTTGCGTCAAGGACATTCAAGGCGCTGAAAGACGTACATGGCTTGCATCAATTAAGCTAGTGTGTCTGTTTTATTTCAAAATGCTGTGTGGGCTGTGTGCATTCAAAATGCAGAGGTTGGAAGTGATCTCGAGATAGTTGTATCAATTGATGTAATTGTTTTGAAACTAATGAAAGCTTCCTTTATAAAAAAAAATCAAGGACACTCTGACTTTGCGGCTTTTTCTGAAAGACAAAGAATAATGGATCTTTGCTGTTGGACAATTACAAAAGTCCAGTGTCCTAGAGCAAATGAACTACTCATCTTTGCTGCAGTATACTAGATTGTGTCTTGCAGAAAATACGTATGCTTTTGTAGCAACAACAAAGATCATTTTTTAGTGCTTTCATCAAAAGGCACCAAGTAGGAGTGTTCTCTAGCAAAATTTGCCAACTATTTGTAAGCATATCAGCAATTAGAACACTGTAATTAGTTCTAAAATTTATTTATCTTCTGATTGGATAACAGGTTATGGCTTCCATGAAGATGGACTCAAGGTACTGTACTACAATCTGCGACACACAACCTGGCTACCAATGTTTGGATAGGATTTTTACTTTTGTGGCTCCATGTACAAGTATAAAGTATGTTGGAATGCAATTTTCAATATGACATAGGAATTGATGCATGCCTGCAGGCTGGGAAAGCTGCAGCTCAAAATTTGCTTGGTAAGGAGAGTGGCCTTTTGGTGAACCCAAAACAGATGATCCCATCGTGGTCTGAGACTGGGGCACGTCTTCTGGTAGCAAGATTTCTTGGTCAATATGTATCCGTCGGCAACTTGGTGTGAGTTGTTCAACCAATTGACCAATATATCACAAAAATGTCTAATTGTGACTCCTCTGACTTGATTAATTCTGTGTCTAGCTTGCTTGAAGAAGGAGGCACTATGTTCAGTTTTGGTGAAGTGGGCAAACAATGCCATGTGAAATCTGTCCTGCGAGTACATGACCCCATGTTTTACTGGAAGGTTCTCTTTTCTCTTCTCACGGTTCTGGCCCACTACTTTTGCTGGCTCTGATCCACGTCACTTGAAATACATTCTTCAGGTTGCAACTGAAGCAGACCTTGGCTTGGCAGATGCCTACATTAACGGTTATTTCTCATTTGTAGACAAGAGAGAAGGTCTTCTAAATCTTTTCCTGGTAAGATCTTACAGTCTAGATAGTCAAGTCAAACAATTGGCACATGTTTTTTTTAGGGATCAAATTGGTACATGTACATAGACAGTCCTAATTACTTGTACATATATGGTGTTGTTTCCTGTTTGATTTTGGATTACATCCATGCTACAGATTCTCATTGCAAACAGGGACGCAAACAAGACTAGTAGCAGTGCTGCAAGTAAAAGGTTAGTCCCCTCCAAATTTCTCCATTTTTAAAATTAAAATCAAGCAGTATATATGAACTCTAGTACTAAATTCTACAATCAACTGCTAAGTATTTCCTTCAAAAAAAACTGCTAAGTAATCATGTACACATGTAATTTGTATGGCCGTCAGGGGTTGGTGGACACCCCTGCTATTGACAGCTGGGGTTGCCTCCGCTAAATACTTCCTGCGTCACATATCAAGGAAAAATTCTGTCACACAAACACGTCAAAACATCTCTCAACACTATGATCTGGTCAGTAATGCTAGCACTTCTCATTCTGCTTTAGGCTCCCCTCTATGTTTGTTTACAATACCTATGAAAAATTTCCCTCATTCATAATGCCTCCAAAAATTAGCAGAGTCATTTGCTTTTCTCTAGGTTGACTAACAATTTTGTTTCTCCTTCTGCATTCATTATTTTTCTTCTATGTTCATGCAGAGTAATGAATTCTTCTCGCTTTTCCTGGATCCATCAATGACTTACTCTTGCGCCATCTTCAAGGTTTGTGTTGTGATCAACTACCTAGTGTCGCTCGTGTGTTCGAGAGAAAGCAAAACTAGTGCCACTCGTCTCTAACTTGGTCTTCCAGCCTGTAAACAAAGTACTTTAGTACCATCAAGTACTGATTCTTGATATGTGCATGCCTTATATGGTAGACGGAGGATGAAAGCTTAGAGGCAGCCCAGCTACGGAAAGTTTGCCTCCTAATCCACAAGGTAACATACCGAAACTATCAATTTAGTTAATACTGGTCTGACAACTAATAATTTCATATATACTCACGCATGCCTGATCTGTTGGATCACCAGTATATACTATACTGGTCTGATAGTAAATACTTGCATACATGTGTGTGCTTTCAGTCCAAGGCTTTATTTGCATACATGTGTATTATGATTAGATGGGTCACCAGTGTGCTTCATGCCAAATCGATTGTAGGCTAAAGTGGAGCGAGATCACCACGTTCTTGAGATTGGTTGTGGCTGGGGCAGCTTAGCAATCCAATTGGTGAAGCAAACTGGTTGCAAATACACTGGGATCACATTATCAGTGGAGCAACTGAAATATGCACAGAGAAAAGTGAAAGAAGCTGGCTTAGAGGTTAGTGTGAATCAGTACCCCTTTTGTTCTGCTAATGATTATCTTGGTTGTTTTTATTTTTCTTTTAAAAAATGTTTGACATTGATTATGCATGGCAGGACCACATAAGCTTCATGTTGTGTGATTACCGTCAAATACCAACACACCGCAAATACGACAGGATCATCTCTTGGTTAGTACAGTGCTTGGTACTACTAGCTGTATATATAGATTTAATTGATTTCTTGCAGTGTGGAGACTGCTATAAGTAACATAGCAGCTTGATTCAGTTTCCTGATATATATGACTGAAAATATATAACAAGGGAGCTGATGCATGCATGAAAATGTGTTGATGGTTCAGCGAGATGATCGAAGGTGTTGGGCACGAATACATGGACGATTTCTTCGGCTGCTGCGAGACCCTTTTGGCTCAAGATGGCATATTTGTCCTGCAGGTATCTATATTCTGTACACATAATGAACTCTCTATATGCATCGTCGCAGACTCAACTGCATGATTTGTGATCGACTAACTTGCACGGATGTAGTTCATCTCAATCCCAGAAGAACGGTACGAGGAATACAGGCGCAGCTCAGACTTCATCAAAGAATACATCTTCCCCGGGGGCTGCATCCCTTCGTTGGCCCGGATCACGTCTGCCATGTCTGCAGCATCAAGGCTCTGGTACACAACATCACCAGTCATCTATCTATATAATGATCCCTTCTGATTAACTATAGTATATGATGATGATCCAATATGTTGGAGTGCAGCATCGAGCACCTTGAGAACATTGGGTACCATTACTACCCAACGCTGATACAGTGGAGGGACAACTTCATGGTCAATAAGGAGTAAGTACACAGCTTGCTACTAGCTACCAGTGCAGGCTGATGCTGGCATGTACTAGCATACATGTATCTCTCCTTGTCTTAATATATAACGCTGCAAGAGAATACAGTGTGTTATTCATTCTAGCAAGGTATAGATTATTATTGATATTAACCAGATTATAAATGTTGCTCCGATCCTCTGCAGTGCAATTTTGGCCCTGGGCTTCGATGAGAAATTCATCCGTATATGGGAATACTACTTCATATACTGCGCCGCTGGTTTCAAGTCACGGACACTTGGGAATTACCAGGTATGCGTACAGCTACGTCTGTTCATGGATTGATACGAACAGTAAACATGAATACGAATGGATATCGTATTTTTGCAGATTGTGTTTTCTCGCCCTGGCAACGACAAACTGAGCAACAACAGCGATCCTTACGCAAGCTTTCCGGCAGCTAATCAAGCTAGCTAGCTAGCTAACGAGTCTACGCCCGATTTTTTTTGGAAGGGATGTGATTCATCCGCACTACAGCAGCCATCATTATTCATTCCGTTAATTCAATTCCGGGCACATGCTTCCATGAATGTGTGAACTCAATGCAACAATGCAAGGATTTATACGAATGGATAGATATATATTTTGGTGGTAGCTGAATCAGTCGGAGCCTACACTACACTTCAACGTGAGCCCTTGAATTCGTGATCCAATTGAACACGCAGTACTGTACTACTATGTGTGTCACTAACTGATTGTACTTGCAACCGCGGATCAGTCCATTGCTTCGATCCATCTTGACGCTCCATCACTTTCAGTTCGCCCATCCAATGACGACTGGCACATGGCCAAGCTGGGACGCAGGAGACTCGAGCATTCACTTTCACTGGAGATATCGTTGTGTTGTGTGCAGCTAGCGCTGTACTGATGGAGCCCAAGAAACGTAACGTCTAACGTGTGTTGCATCAATCTAGTGTTCACGGTGCAGTAATTCCGTGTGCAGCACGTACAAGTAGTGCAACGACGTGCACATGCAATTCATTGAGCCAGCACCAGTAGTCGTACCACTCGTCTCTTATAGGACGCGGGGGGCACGTGTACACCTCTCCGTATTCAGGTTCAGCAACCTCCACGGCTGCACCTCGTATATATATATGTACCTGTATATCCATCAGCTAGCTAGCTAGCAGCAGCAGCAGCAGCAGCAAAGAGCGAGCTAGACAGACATGCCGGGGCTCACGACGATGCTGGCACTGCCATGGGCATCATCACCACCGGTGCCGCCGCCGGTGAAGAAGAAGCTTTGCTTCAGCACCAGCAGCAGCAGCAAGAGGACGGCGAGCGCGACGATACCGCTGGTCAACAAGAAGCACTCCGCTTCGTCGGCACACCTCCTCCTCAGCCGCGGCCGTGCCCTAATGGCAGCGACGGTAACGGCACCCGCCTTTTCTGACGATGACCAGCGAAAGGAGCTGCTGCTGCGGCACCTGGGGGAGGACGGCGGGTGGGTGGAGGAGCAGATGCTGTCGCTGCTCACCCCCGTGGACGAGGCATGGCAGCCCGCCGATCTCCTGCCCACCTTCGCTGCCGCCACCGCCGAGGAGCATCGGACCCAGGTGGCGGAGCTCCAGGCCCGCGCGGCCGGCGTGCCCGACGAGCTCCTCGTGTGCCTCGTGGGCAACATGATCACGGAGGAAGGCCTGCCCGCGTACATGACCATGGGGAACCGGGCGGGTGGCGGCGCCGGCATCGTAGACGCCACCGGCTGCGACGACCACGGCTGGGCTCGCTGGCTGCGCGGCTGGACCGCCGAGGAGAACCGCCACGGCGACGTGCTCAACCGGTACCTCTACCTGTGCGGCCGCGTGGACATGCGCCAGGTGGAGACGACGGTGCACCACCTCCTCCGCCGTGGCATGAGCATGCTGGAGCCCTCCTGCCCCTACCACGGCTTCATCTACGGCGCCTTCCAGGAGCGCGCCACCTTCGTCTCCCACGCCCACACGGGCAAGCGCGCGGCGCTCCACGGGGACGCCTGCCTCGCCAAGCTCTGCGGGGTCATCGCCGCCGACGAGAAGCGCCACGAGGTCGCCTACACGAGGGTCGTCGCCAGGTCCTTGGAGGGCGACCCGGACGGCGTGGTGCGGGCGCTCGCGGCCGTGATGCGAGCCAAGGTCACCATGCCCGGCGAGCGCATGACAGACGGACGCGACGACAACCTCTTCGATCACTTCTCAGCGGTGGCGCAGCGCGCGGGGGTGTACACGGCGGCGGACTACGGCGACATGGTGGAGCACTTCGTGCGCAGGTGGAAGGTGGCGGAGCTCGAGGGGCTGTCCGGCGAGGGGCGGCGCGCGCAAGACTACGTGTGCGGGCTGCCGCGTAAGATCCGCAGGATGGAGGAGCTGGCCCACGACCGCGCGGCCCAAAAGGAGGCCCAATCCGTCAATATCAGCTGGGTGTTCGACAGGCCCGTTCGTCTGCACTGAAGGAAAGTCGAAGGCCATCTCCTCAACTGAACAAGGCCCAATTACTAGTACTGGAGTATATTGTAACTGAGCTTATGCACTGTACAACTATAAATGTGCAGCTCTAAGATCACAAACTTTAAATATGTACATATATAAGACCTAGTAAGTTTCCATGATAAATAAAGCTTGAATAATTATTACTATATACTCCCTTCATTCCGAATTATAAATCATTCCAAAAATCTTGGAGAGCCAAAACATCTCAAGTTTGACTAAATTTTAATGATAACATAATAACGTTTATGACACCAACTAAGTACCATTAGGTTCTTCATTAGTTATATTTTCATATTAATATCTATTTGATGTCATAAATCTTTCTAATTTCTTCTATAATGGTGGTCAAACTTGAGATGCTTTGACTCTTCAAGATTCTTGAATTGGGATGGAGGGAGTATATAAGAATGAAATTGTTGTTAGCCTCTTGTTGATTTGCAGGATTCATTTGGTCCTAAAGACCGATTTCAACCGTGCAACTATATGTTTACATGTATCAAATCACTGGGTGTAGTGTGCTAAAATCAGATCCACCCATACATCCCTAACGCAACGAAACTCTACAGACAAATTATAACTCTGAGAGTACAACACCTTCGCACAGGTTCATTACTTGTATTTCTCCATTATCCTTCGGGCCTCTTCGACAGGGTCTTCCGATGGGTCGCCCATTGCTTCATCCAACCTAGAGCTGGAGGCCTCCTTTGGGTTCATAGCCAGGAAGCCGAGATATATGAGGCCCATCATTGCCTGCGACCAGAAGACCCATCATTTGGTGCTATCAAGTACCATCAAAACTGAACCGCAAAAGACTGGAATGTATAATGGATGGCCTTTAGCTCTCGCAAATATGACAGTTATTGGAAGTGCAGGGTACATTTGCTATTTGTCAGTCAATATTAAGCACAGCACATTGATCATCAACAGCAGGAGAATCAGACCGCAAATGTAGCAATTGCTTACCAGAACAAATAATGCAGTGGACACAACGGATTTAACAAGGAAAAGGGCCACTGCCATAGCGGCAAAGGTAACACCTATCCTAGCAATTGGTCGTGGAACTGAACCCTGTGACACATAAGAGGGGGATAATCAGTCCAATTTCAAATCTTAAAGAAAAAGCAGAACAAGAGTTTCTTGTTGTCAGTACATTTTCTTGAGATCAAAACTTCAGGGGAAAAAACATTTTCTTCAGAGCTAAGAGGATGATAGTTTAAGCGATATGAATGGCCAAGGAATACATACTGGGACAAGATTACTTCCTGCCTCCACAGCATCGTTACCAACCCTCCATGCTGTTTGAACAGCTGTTATCATATATGTAGTGTTAAGAGAATAGCAGAATAAGTTTTTTTTTTGATATATTTCATTACGCTAAAAAATACCAGTCAGCATATCCTGCTCCTAGTCCTAGAAGGATAATAAAACTACAGAGGCCTCCATAGAAATATATATGTAACCCAACATGAGGACAGTTTACAAAGTATACAGATAATTTCATCAGGTACAAAATCAATGAAGAGTCAGCAGGCAAGACAATATTAGGTATAGTAAATGGTGCCATTTTAGGTTAGCATTCAGTACAGTTTGCAGCTCATATTTGATGCTTGGTCCTAAACCCTGAAAGCTGAGCGCAGGAGCAGCAATGCATCCTGAGAGGTGACAAGGAGTGAAGAGGGGGAGTTTTAGTATTGTACCAGAATCAGACTATTGTTTGTTTGATGTGCCAGGAAGCTAGAAATAACAAACCAACGAACGTCTGACATGAGGTGTTAACTGTGTCTAGTTTGCCAGTGGCCCTTAACATGACAACCTAACACAATACTATACTAGCACAATTAGCGTCATCTTAGTGCATGGATATGGAATGGAATCACAGAACCCTGCAAACATACATCAGCTGAGCCATGTTGTCTGTTAATCTGCAGTGGGTGAGCAGACAATGCATCGATGATTGCTTGTGACTTCAGAAGCGATTTCAAGATTTGCAAGTTGAATAAATAAATTGTTTC
>Ga0182004_10004478_pt1 | contig 11272 bp, 7 predicted proteins | sample Sormic07211540_1_FD_120479 | JGI IMG/M metagenome (GOLD analysis project Ga0182004, IMG submission 120479) | Endophyte microbial communities from Sorghum bicolor roots, Mead, Nebraska, USA - 072115-40_1 MetaG | ecosystem: Host-associated > Plants > Roots > Unclassified | place: USA: Nebraska...
ACTAGAGCTCCACAAACTCCATGGAGTTGGGCTGCTCCAATATTGTTTGGAGTTGGGGTGTTTGGCTAGCTCCAGCCAACTCTGGGGTGAAGTTCGGCTCTGGAGCCACCCCAAACAGGCTCTTAGGCCCCGTTTGGTACGGCTCCACTTCATCAGTGAAGCTGTTTTTTAGGGGCTTCAGCTCCATGAACAGCTCTATTGGTGGAGCTGGAGCCATTTTGGCAAACCGTTTGGCAAAACAGCTCTTTCTTTAAAATGTGCTCTCACATGACGCCACGTAGGATGATGTGAAGCCAGGAGAAGCCACTATTTTTGACTCCTTCACACCTCAAAACTATGTGAGAGCATGTTTTTAGGGGCTTCATTGATGGAGTTATTCTATTTTACCCCGTTTGGCACAAAACAGCTCCAAACGGCTCCTGAAGCCGCTGGAGAAGCCGCGCCAAACGGGGCCTTAATAGAAATCAGAGACCCGTATAAATAAAGAAACTTCAACTGTTTTAGCTATATACTCCTCCATATCTATAAAAAAGTCATTTAGAACAGCGGCACGATTTTATCCTAACTTTAACTCCTTATTTTATAAAAACATTTATTAAAATTTGATATATTTATATTTTTATGAAAGTATTTTTAAGATAAATCTATTCATATGGTTTTCAAACTCAACAACTTAAAAGTTTTTTTATAATTTATATTCTTAATGTTTGACTCAAACCTTATCCAAAACGACATTCTATGGAGAGAGTACGTTTAATGTCTAGAACATCTTAGATAATCCATTCACATCTTCTTAAAGCGAATTGCAACTTGGCATCGAAAAGAAAGTTGCATTTTAGCTAGCTAAAATTATTTTACCTACTCTTGGATGACTAATAGAATTAAAGTATTTTAGCTTCTTTTTAATTATTGTATTTAGAAGTTTAACTATTAAAGTATAAAGTTTAGTTAGCTAAAATTTAGCGAGAGAACCAAACGGCTCTATGAGAAGGAGACAAAGGGAATATGAAAACAAGGCTGGAAATTAGTGCTCGTACGGTACTCCTTCGTCACTAAATAGTTGTCCTTAAAAAAAATTAACTAAATATATATATAAATATAATATTTCTGATATAAATTACTATTATTAGATAAATTATTAAATTTACTTTCATAATAGATTTATTTATATATATAAACATTACAAATATTTTCTATAAATATTTAAACTTACAGTGCAGAGAAAAACAACATTTATTTAGAGACAGAGTGTACACATCTCTCACATAAGCAAAGTATTAGGCCTTGTTTAGTTTCTTTCCGAAATTTTTTCACGACACCGTAGCACTTTCCTTTGTTTGTGATAATTATTGTCCAATCATAGCCTAACTAGACTCAAAAGATTCGTCTCGTAAATTTCAACCAAACTGTGCAATTATTTTTTATTTTCGTTTATATTTAATACTCCATGCATGCGTCTAAAGATTCGATGTGACGGAGAATCTTGAAAAGTTTTTGGATTTTGGGTGGAAGTAAACGTGGCCTTATTGGAACGATGAAGAATTTTTTCTCTTATTTCTATTTTCCTATAAAAATACAATGATTTATATAAAACTTTTTTTTATCACGATTTACATATGCCAAGGAGTTAATCTTAGGCCTTGTTTAGTTCACCCGAAATTCAAAAAGTTTTCAAGATTCTCCGTCACATCGAATCTTGCGGCATATGCATGAAGCATTAAATATAGACAAAAACAAAAACTAATTACACAGTTTGTCTATAAATCGCGAGACGAATCTTTTGATCCTAGTTAGTTCATGATTGAACAATATTTGTCAAATAAAAACAAAAGTGCTAAATTTTTTCGGAACTAAACAAGGCCTTACCGGAGAACAGAGCAGCAAGCAGGCTGGGGTCAGGACGCCGCGCGCAGACGCGGCGGAGCCGCCGCCGCAGCAGCTCGGATGCCGGCGTTGGCAGGTTGGACGCCTCCCCTTATCCCCTCCGGCGGGCCCCGCACGCTCCGTCCCTTGCGGACTCCGAGACCTGCGGGTCACTCCCATCGCTCTCCCGGTTGCATTCGCCCCAATCCAAACGCCAACGGCCTCCCTCCATTACAAGACCTCCCCCCCCTCCACTCCACCACCACCGGCCACCACCGCCCCGATTCCACTCCCACGTGCTGCTCCACCTGCGCCGCCACGTCACGCCTCTAGGCTCTAGCCATGGGGACGTCGGGGTCCAAGAGCATCGACGGCGTGGGCGCCGTCTCGGGCGTCGGCGCCGCCGCGGCGGGGCTGGGCGGCGCCGGCGGGGAGGGCGGCGAGGGCGGCGCCGCGGAGGCGTGGCACGGCGGGGCGCAGCTGTACGTGTCGCTCAAGATGGAGAACGCGGAGATCAGCGGCGACCTCGTCCCGCACGTCTACGGCTCCGAGCCCATCATCGGCACCTGGGACCCTTCCCGCGCCGTACGCACGCACGCACTGCCACCCCACCCGATGCTTTGTGATCTTTGCTCCGCTGAAATGATCCCGTTGCTGCTGTTTGGTGTTTTGCAGCTCGCCATGGAGAGGGAGCTCGCGTCTATGTGGGAGCTCAGCTTCGTCGTGCCGCCGGACCATGGTACGTTGCCTCCTCCTTTGCTGTCCTGTTCTGCTAACTTTCAGTGAACTATGTATGGCTTCAAATTGGCTGTTAGCGTTTGTTTGCTAGTAGTTGTTTCTTTACCTTTTTGTTTGACCTTTAACGATCTTCCTGTACTTATTATAACTTGATCCTGGGTTTTGTTAAATATAGTTGTGCTTTGTTACCTTTTTTCCCCCATTATCTCTCTGATCCACCTACAGAATTGAAATGTCAAGCTCTCATGAAAGCGTACATGGATTGTTCTGTATGTATCATTCTGTGGACCTGGCTGTAGAAACACTGGACTTCAAGTTCTTGCTGAAGCCCAAAGACGCCGAAACCCCCTGCATCATTGAGGAAGGGCCCACGCGTCTCCTCACCGGAGGCATGCTCGAGGGCGATGTGAGGGTTGCGCTGTTCAAGCTCAATGGAGATGATGAGGTGCTCGAGTTCAGGGTGTTCAACAAGGCAGACCTTGTGTCACCGCTCGAACTTGCTGCGAGCTGGAGGGTGTACAAGGAGAACTTTCAGCCTTCCAAAGTCAGGGGGATACCTGATATCAGTATCAATGTCGCGCCCACTAATGCAACTGAGGTAATTGCATTTGTGCTTGATACCGTATGCTTCCCTGAGGTGGATGCATATGGTTGCAAAGTTCCGTGTCTTCTTTGTGCAACATGTGTGACTGCCTTATCAATATATTGTTCTCTAAAGCAATACAATTAGAAGGGGCTATCTGCTTTGTCCAAATGGCATGTCATTTGACATTTGATAGCAAGAAAATCAGCGGGTTCTTTTTTTGTTACTGTTTGGTTTTCGTCCTTACCATTTGGCAACCTTCTTTATACTCTTGTTTCTAGTGGGGTGGGGGGTGGGGGGCTGACGCTGAGCTACTTTGTGTTGTGGTTTCTCACAGGTTTCTGTTTCCTGACTTAATACAGGAAGGATCAGCGGCTACTTTGGAACTTGACTTGGAACACTATGTTGTTCCGTCCCCGCCGACTGCACCACCAAATGGATATGCTGCAAACCTTGCTGCGACTCCAGCATCCATGATTCAAACTGGGGCATCGTGGACAAATGATATCCTTCTAAGTGATGGGATTCAAAGTCCAAGTAGTGTTTCTGCAAAATTAGAAGATCGTAGTAACAACAAGAAGGTTGGCTGTTATCTGGAAAAGTGGGTGTAAATGACAAATTCTAAGTTATATACCTGAATTTTATCCTTCTGCCATCATGGAGTTAGTCCGACCTTAGTTGATTATCATTTCATACAATGAACTATAATTGCTCTGACTTGCACATATTTGATACCTGTATTGCATGGCTTTTTAATTACTTATATTATGTATCCTATTGAAAATTAACATGTTTCTTCTATAGAATATTGAGGCCTGGGCAACAGATTCTTCTAAGAATTCTGGACTCATTGAATCAAAATCAGTTGGCACCTTTACACCACTGCAAAAGCTAGATGGTCAAAAGGGGCTGTTCGTTGACAGGGGTGTTGGCTCTCCTATGCTTCCAAAATCAGCCAGTGCATGCTCCCTGGCATCTGGGTTTAGTTTTGGATCAGCAAAGGTTAGCATTGTTTATCTCCTTTAGACCTTTACTAATAGTAGGTAAAAAGGATAAAGAGTTGATGGATATGTCGTGAACCTTAGTTCATTTGGGGGATAGAGGGGATAACCATTGCCAGGAGGAAGGCTGGGCAAAGTTGGCGCTAAGGGAGACTAGAGAATTTGGGGGAATTGGATTCGGGGCGAGGTTTACCCCTCAGCGCCCTGTTGTCCTTGAAGAAGGGGAACTGGGGGATAGGAATATTGTTCTTGCTTGATTCCAAACTGAGTGCGTTACAAAGGATAAATAGGCTCACGGCCACTAGCAACCTAGAGATGCCTCTGTTGCATGCGCGGCTGAGATTGAAACCCTCCTAAATGCTAGGCTTGACTACTCTTGCTGCATGCGCCTAATATTGGAAACCTCCTAAATATTAGGCTTGACTGAAGCCTCTCCACTAAGGCATGAGGTCTTGATCTGGCCATGGTAACCACGCCTCTACTGCATGTCCGGCGCCCTCCTGGCGCCCCACATGACAGGCTAGGTTCAGAAAGGTTTGAATTCAATTAGCATTGTAGGATCATGGTCAATTTGGAATCATCATAATCAGTCTTCAACGGAGCTTGTCCTAGTCTAGCTGGAGTGTTATCATTCATTAGTGAGGAGTTGTATGGAATGGCTGCACTTGAGGTATCTCACATGTCCTTACCATCGCGCCAGAAGAGGATTAATATGCTAGGTCGAGGTTGTGTTCTTGTAATCACAGGCGCATGTGTTTTTGTCTTTTAAGAGTGAGTGGGTGTGTGTTGTATGGGTTTCTCAAAACCCCTTTTTTCTTGTACGGAATATAATGCTGCACAGCTCTTGTGTGTTCGTTAAAAAAAGGTAAAAAGGATAGATAATAGGCATGAATCTGCATATGTTTAGTGTTGTTGGACTAACAGAGATAGTATTTTGATATAGATCAACATGATTCTAGTTGAATTAATTAAATGGGCATTGATGGTTGATGTGGTTTGAGAAAAAATTCAGAATGAAGTTTGTGTTTTAATTTTTTACTATTGTTGACATTTCTACAGACTATGCCTGAAGCAGCAGGAGCTGTTGCAGCTGCAGCTGTAGCTGATCGATTGCATGGGTCAAAGGAGGACCGGAAGCTGGCCATTGTTTTGGTAAATACTAGTTGAAATCGTGTGGTATAATTTTAAACATTCTTCATCTCTTATGTGATTTGATTGTTTCTTTGTGATCCTTTTATCAACAAGATAAGCAAACTTTGCTTGTTACACTTTTGCTACCTACCATGTCCTTTTTAGTGTCTGGATGAATTTAAATAGACGGGTTTTCTATGGAAAACTAAGTTGAATTTTGAGTAGTGTTGTACTGGTGGTGGGTGTCTGAACAGGACCAAAAAAATGCTTTGCATTTTGTGTTTCACACTGCTAGGTAAAGGATTGAAGCACTGCCCGTTTAAAGCATATAAGTGAACAAAACAAATAATTAGGAATCTTATGTGTTGTAATACATTTTAACAGAGTATTAAAGAAAGTAAGAATCTAAATCTCTTATGTTTCAATCCTGAATCAGCACTTGCCAGCCCTCTTGAGAAAGTACATTTTTCTTGCTGCTGAGCATAAATGGTCAAATGCTTATCTGCTTGAACATGTTCCTAAATTTTTCTTCAGTGCTTGTTTCCAAAAGTTGGATCTCCATCTGAAAATATTTACTCCCATATCAGGTTGGCCTACCAGCTCGTGGTAAAACCTTCACTGCGGTTAAGCTTACAAGGTACCTTCGTTGGTTGGGTCATGAAACTAGACATTTCAATGTTGGGAAGGTAACCATATTCTTACTCTGATTAACTGCCTTGCATGGTTAATATGTTTAGTTGTTTACTTTTCTTGCAAAATTAACTGAGCTTTCTTTTGTTGAAAATGTGTGTGCAGTATCGCCGTCTGAAGCATGGAGCAAATCAGGTGAGAACTACAATTGTTGTAGTTCTGTTAGTGGAAAACCTGCAGTCTAAGCATTGTTAACTGTTATCATGTCCAAAAATATCATGTCAAGTTTCCTGTTTCTTAGCTAGAATACTAGACACCTAATAATAAGTGTATAAAATCATGCTTGGAATGCATTTTAAAGGGATAAATTTAGCATGCATGCATGTACTGTACTTGCACATCCTGTTGGATTTTTCAATACCATTATCTGAGCCTATGCCAGTAAAACTAATATCCTGTTCTAGACCGATGTAACATTTTTTTTTTTTGCATTTTTATTGGCTGCCAGCCTGCAGACTTTTTCCGTGATGATAACCCTGAAGGTATTGAGGCACGTAATGAGGTTAGCACACCTTATTGACTATTATGCATTTATTACTAAGTATTTCAAAATTGTGTTCCTACCATTCAATAGGTGTCATCATAGGCCATCTTCTGATTCACCAGTACATGCTCTTATATATTTTCAAGAAAAAAGCCTTGCGATCTTTTCACTGCTCTCATTTTAAAAGTGCATTGGTAATCATAACTGGCTACCTTACTAAAGGTATCAGGCCCTATCTGGAACACACAAAGTTTTCAGACTCCTGGAATTGAACAATATTCTCTGAAGTCTTCTGAAATTTCTCAAAACCTTCTGGGTTCTAAACTGGATATTATAGGGTTACCCTGGTAAATTTAAGCACTAATCAATGGAGCAAAAGTTTATTAATGGCTTCTATAAAAATCTGTTGTAGTATTTAAATGCCTCAAAATTGTGATTTGTAGTCAGTGCAATAGGTCCCCTGCATTTTTTCAATATGGTTACACTTTGCCATTAGCTATAATTATCAGATTTAGGCTTTTGCCGATAGATTCTCTTCATGAAGGTTCTACCACGGACAGGATGTCAAGTTAGCACCCTAGATTTTCAGAAGTCTAATGTGATTTTGTGACAACCAACCCTTAAAAGTAGAATATTGAAACTTAACTGTATCTTTGTTTCAGTACATTACTTTCAACTTGCAACATTATTCTTCTGGCGTACTGTTACCAGGTGGCTGCTTTAGCGATGGAGGACATGATAGATTGGATGAATGGTGGAGGTCAGGTAAGTTAGTGTTGCATAGACTGCATGAAATAATGAAATGTTGAATTCAATCTGACCAGATCAACTTGTCTCTAGGTTGGTATATTTGACGCAACAAACAGCACAAGAAAGCGAAGATATATGCTAATGAAAATGGCTGAAGGTAACTGTAAGGTAATTGATAGCATTTGTATTTACATTGGGTATGATTCTTTTATCTTTGCATACTTACGCATCTTCAGCTAAAATTATTTCACATCTATGGAGGTCATCACTAAGCAGAATACACTATCTAATAATTTAACCATGTGCCTTGGTGCATTTTGTACATTTGCGTTTATAATCTTGACCTTCTCATAATGAATGAAGTCACTTTCTGCAGATTATATTTCTGGAGACAATATGTAATGATCCAAATATAATCGAAAGAAATATACGGCTGAAGATCCAACAAAGTCCAGACTATGCTGATCAGTGAGTTTCCCAACATTGACCCTTTATTAGATAGAAGCACATTGCTGCCTGAATCATGTGGAAATGTTGCAGGCCAGATTATGAAGCTGGACTGGAGGACTTCAAGGAACGTTTGATCAATTATGAAAAGGTTTCAACTATTTATGCTCGGATGAAGTGCTACATGCTATGTAAAATTATAGTTCTTTGAACTATTTAGTCTTGAATCAATTAGCATTCCTTTTGTAGGTCTACGAGCCAGTAGGGGAAGGTTCTTACATCAAAATGATTGACATGGTAAAGGGGCAAGATGGTCAGTTACAGGTAAGCTCTTCTATACCTTTGCGTATTCTACAGCACATGAATCTACATAGGAACTTCTACGTGCCTATGTGGCAGAAGGATCAATGGCATGGGTACAAGTTTTTGTGTAAATGTGTAATTGAATACCTCTGGAAATACTTTAATATGAATATATGATGTTGTGCAAAATAGCCCATATTTTGATAAGTTATTTACACATAACATGGCAATAATATTTGCTATGGTATACTTTCAGTTTTCGAATCTTGAGATTCTATGTTTTGTTTAGTGTTTCTTCATTTGAAAGTTATGCTTTTCTGACCTTGTACCCAGGTAAATAATATCAGCGGTTATCTCCCTGGGAGGATTGTCTTCTTCTTGGTATGTACTTCTAGACTCATACTATAAATAGCTGCTCGCACTTTCTGTGTAAGCTTAATATCAGTATGTTCTAACTGAAACTGATGCACATATTTAAATGTCTGCTTCAAATTTATTTCCACAAGTGTATTCAAACTAATTGGTGACACATCTCCTTGCATTTTGCTACTGCAGGTGAACTCTCATCTTACACCACGACCTATTTTGCTTACCAGGCATGGTGAGAGTTTACATAATGTTAGAGGAAGAGTCGGTGGTGATACAGTTCTAAGGTTTGTTTTCCCTCAGTTTGAATTTAACACGTTCAGATGATACTTTCTGCACTTAGTATGTCATTTTGAGTTCTGTGAGTAAAATATTAAAATTCTTGGTAATTTTTTTCATTTTTTATATATGTTTAGTTATTGCACTGGTAAACAAAGTATCATGTAAATATGGCAATCTTATTGGAATTATATTTCTGTATTGAGCTAATAAATTCCTCTTTAACTGCCTGATTATGGTGTGCAGTGAAACTGGAGAACTTTATGCAAAGAAACTAGCCAACTTTATAGAAAAGCGGCTCAAATATGAGAAAACAGCAACTGTAAGTAATTTCCCATGATTTAATGATGGATCTAACCAGCATAACATGGGCTGAAAGAGAGGTTTTAATTTGTAACTATCCAATTATTTAGATATGGACCAGTACCCTTCAGAGAACAATTTTGACAGCAAGTCCAATTGTTGGATTTCCTAAGGTATTTGGTTAGACGATTTAGGAGTCTTCTTAAAGAACTCTTGCTAAGTAAGTACACCAAGATTGTTCGACTTGTGTTGTTTGTAGATACAATGGCGTGCTCTTGATGAGATCAATTCTGGAGTTTGTGATGGGATGACTTATGAAGAGATAAAGAAAAATATGCCCGAGGAATTTGAGTATGTATAATAATTTTTTCATTGGCACCATGTGCATGGGATCCTTTACTTACCATTCATATGAGGTGTCAGACCAATGTATTATTTCCATGCTGTACAAATTAAGCAAAAACAGAAATGAAATTAACAGTATTCTTTTTGGCACAGTACTGAATATTTGGATCTCAAAAGACAATTGTGAATGCTTGTTTCAACCAGGTCACGCAAGAAGGACAAGCTAAGATATCGCTACCCCCGTGGAGAATCTTACCTTGACGTTATACAGAGGTCAAAACTATAGTTTCTAATTATACAGACAAAAATCTCCATAGTTTGTTTCCTACTCGTACTAGATTAATTGGTTTCTCTCTATGTCAAACCATGACAGATTTCAGTTCCCGTGTAACTATACCCTAACAGCTGATGTCATAATAACCCTCAGGTTGGAACCCGTCATCATTGAGCTAGAACGCCAGCGTGCACCAGTGGTTGTCATATCTCACCAGGTAAATTGTTATAGTTGATGCAATACTGGAAAGTTGGAGTGCGGTGGCAGAAATACTGAGTTTTGAACTCTTTGTCCCATTGTTAGGCTGTACTGCGAGCACTGTATGCATATTTCGCGGACAGGCCTTTGAGAGAAGTTCCAGATATAGAGGTGATACATTTGACTTTCCTCTTCTTGATCAATGTTATATTGTAACAGATGCACTAGAAGAAACATGCAATATGTCTGAACTAATGTCAATTGTTCTTTTGTAGATGCCACTACACACCATAATCGAGATACAAATGGGCGTTCTCGGTGTTGAAGAGAAGAGGTACAAACTCATGGACTGAATGAATGAATACATAAAAGCAGCAGGTCGTTGGCTGTTTCATATCATACAGAAAGTACAGATAACACAGAAGCTTTTTTTTATCTCTCCACACGGTGTGAAACCTACTTCAGTGTATTTTTTTCTCTGAAAAAAAACATATTGATCATTGTAAAGAAAAAAACATGTACTACTAATAATGAACTGTAAAAATGGCAGCTTATACTGCAAGGAATAAGGAATACAGACTGTGGCTCAAATTAACAATTCCACGGCTTAGGCCTTGTTTAGTTCCCACCAAAAATAAAAAACTTTTCAAGATTCCCTGTCATATCGAATCTTACAGCACATGTATGGAGCATTAAATATAGATGAAAACAAAAACTAATTATACCTCGCGAGACGAATTTTTTAAGCTTAGTTACTCTATGATTAAATAATGTTTATCAAATAAAAACATAAGTGCTACAGTAGTGAAATCTAAAAAAATTTCGCAACTAAACAAGGCCTTATTCAGAAACATATTCCATTACCAGTCAAACCGGTTGATCCTGTGGCTGATGGGACCAATGAACCGTAGTAGTAGTGCTTTGCGTTGTACTAGAAGACTTGTACAGGACCGTGCCAAACCATGAACTGTCATGTCCTCCTCTAATCCTGTACTGTGCCCATGTGAGGACACAAGGCAGGGCCGTTTTCGTGCTCCAGAAACTCTGCTGAAATGGTGGCATGGGCCCTGGACACGGTGCCAAACTTCCCTCGATTCCATGCGCCTCGCGTTGTCCCTGTATGCCTTGCAAATATATAGCTCAGTCACCGTTTGGTCCGTCCGATCACCGGACCGGGCCGCGGCGTCATGTGTGCGTGACTCAGCTCAAAGCCGGAGGGAGAGACTTGCATTGCATCTTGCGCGCGCCGTCGTCCCGGCCATGGCCATGTCGCTGGGTCGCTACGACGCCAACGTCCTGCTGGCCGCGGTGACCGCGCTCTCGGCGGCGGTCGCCTTCGTCGCGGCGCTCCACCTCTACGCGCGCTGCCTCCTGCTGCAGCGGCGCCGGCGCGTCGCCCTCGCGGAAGCGGAAGGCAGCAGCAGCCCCCGCGTGGTCGTGCTGCAGCAGCGGCACCGCCCGCCGGACGGCTACGTGGTGGAGGTCGTCGAAGGCGCCGGCGCGTGCGGCCAGCAGGC